>Ga0255055_10001750_pt1 | contig 15584 bp, 9 predicted proteins | sample JV7_2_27_MG_FD_188633 | JGI IMG/M metagenome (GOLD analysis project Ga0255055, IMG submission 188633) | Seawater microbial communities from Jervis Inlet, British Columbia, Canada - JV7_2_27 | ecosystem: Environmental > Aquatic > Marine > Inlet | place: Canada: British Columbia | collected... | reverse complement strand
AAAATTGAAAGGAACAAAAGACAACTTTTAAAAGCCCCTACAATTCCCCTCGTTAATTCCATTTAAGATCTCCTTACCGGAAATTAAGACGTTTAGAAAAGCTTAATTGCCTATTTTCTGCCAGTATCACAGGATGATGTCAATTTTGCAATACTTTGAGATTAACATAGCTTTGGCAATTTTCCAGATATATTGAGATAATCTGCAGAAAACCACCCCTTTCAAAACCTGCGATATCATAAAATATCACAAATTTCCCCAAATTGCAGATACGTAGATGTAATCACAAAATTTGAAGTTTCACAAATCTGATCATAGATTAAGGCTAAAAAAGTTTAGATAAGTTTACAGTATCTGCAAATATGAGGACGCAAGATACTTGGTTTTTATTGTTGATATCTGCAATTTTGGCTCAGTTGCGATTATTTGGAGGTATCCCTACTTTTGGATAAATACTTCAAACCACCATATCTTGGGGTATCTAAAAATAAAAGGGGTGCGGAATAGAAATAGTAGAACGCGCTTTTCTATTTTTATATCAACTGTGAACTTATAGCATGTTACACTTACCCAAGTTTCAAAATTTTCAACGAATTGTATTGGATGTTGAAATCTGCACTTAATTGGAGGTTTCGAAATTTCATATTCATAGCCGATTTATAAAGTTTTCATAACTTGTGTATAGCGTTAGCTAATCTTAAATCAAACTATTCGCTATTTCCAACGCTATAAATAATTAAACAATATTTACCCGTTGAATTTTATTGAGATTTTGTGCTCTTTAAGTTGCCAGGTGTCAGCGGACTAATAGGCGGGTTCAACGGGATTATAAAGGGTGTGCGAATGTGATACCGGCCTATGGTTCCCATGGACACTTATGCCGGAAATCTTGGATCACATCCAAATCTTCGATAAATACTACCACCCGCATCATTCCTTGGCATTTAAGGTCTTCTGTTTCCATGATTATTTCCCGTTTACTTAATTCATTGACCTGTGTATTAATAATTTAAGTGTGCCATTTTTCTTAGCTTGAACTGTTCTATGCATAAAAAGGAGAGGAAGTCATGAAAAGGAATTCTCCACCAAATGCCCAAAAGCAAATGCCTGAAAGCACAAAAAAGAGGCTTATCGAGCTTACCAGTTGCATGGAGTATCTTGAAAAGTGCGGCAGACTTGTACGTGTACGCTCGACGGTATCTTCCAGACACGAATTAGCAGGGATCGCCAGATATTATGAGGGGAAAAAATGTGTTCTGTTTGAGCGTGTAAGGGGCAACAGATACCCTGTGTTTATAGGAATGTTATGGAACCGGGAAACTGTGGGAAAACTTTTCGAAATGCCCTGGGAAAAGGTTTCTTTTAAAATTTCCGGGGCAATTGGCTCCTGGCACAAAAATAAGAAAAAATTGAGATCACCTGTTCTCGCAAAAGGTCCTGCAAATGAGGTTGTCGAAGAGAATGTTAACCTTTATAAACTCCCTATTCCGGTGCATGCCCTTAAGGACGGAGGAAGGTACCTAGACAATTCCGTAGTCGTCGCAAAAAACCCTGAAACAGGAATTGCAAATACGTCCATTCACAGAATGATGGTATCCCGCAAAGACCGCCTGACATTTTTAATTGATCCCGGCCGTCACCTGGGTGCCTATTTAGATATAATGGAAAAGCGAAACAGACCGCTACCAGTTACCATTAACAACGGTATCGGCCTCGCACCGTGGCTAACTTCGATCATCCCGGCACAAGGTGACGGAAAATACACGATTGCCAACCACATCATCGGTCGTCCCATTAAATTTATTAAGGCCCAGACAGTCGATGTCCCGGCATATGCTGAGGCTCAATTTGTTATTGAGGCTGAAATTCTCCCCAATACCAGGGAAAAGGAAGGTCCGTTTGCCGAAGTAACCGGATATTATGCATCAAGCGCCAAGAGATGGGTTATGCGTGTGTTGGCTATCACTCACCGAAAAAACGCCGTCTTTCACAGCCTTCTACCCGGACAGGAAGTCTGGAATGCGGTGGGCTTTACGGCCGAGGCGAAGATATTCAACATCGTCAAGCAGAAAATCCCCCAACTTGAGGCCGTATACCTGGATCATGGGGGATGCGGTTTTTATGGAGCTGTGATCAGGGTGAAAAAGAGTCGAGCCGGAATTGCAAAAGCAGCTATTAAAGAAACATTCAACGCTTTCGAACCGCTGCAAAGAGTAGTCGCCGTTGATGCCGATGTCAACTTATATGACCCAAATGATGTAAACTGGGCCATCACAACACGTTTTAATCCAGACAAGGACCTGATCATGATACCGAATCAGAAGGGTCACATCCTCAATCCAATGGTTAACATAACTCCGGACGGCAAAGGGGGCACTGTGACAAAAATGGGAATCGATGCAACGGCTCCCTATCCAATGACCGACACATTCAGACGAGTCGATTTCATGAAAGTAGACTTGAAAAATTATAAAATCGATGAATAGCCATCTACCCGATGCACTTAGCATTAAGCACGGGTATGGAGGATTTTAAATGTTCGACGAAAAAAGAGAGGGGTTTCCCCTTGAATTTTACAAAGAGTTATTTATCGGCTGCGTTACATCAATACTCGGGGCAGGTAAAGTGCCATTTCTGGAAAAACCATGAGCAGGGCCAGGCATATGACGTAGGCGATCAAGAATATGGAAACCCCTCTGAAAATCGTACTGATCGGAACGTCCGGCGATAGGCCGCTTACGATATACACATTTACCCCAACCGGTGGCGTCACCGCACCCATCGTGGTAACCAGAGTGATTACCACCGTGTACCAAACCGGATCGAATCCCAGGGCGTTGGCAAGCGGGTAAAAGATCGGAATGGTTACCACCAAAAAACCTAGGGCGTCCATTACGCAGCCGCCCACCAGGTAAATAAGCATCACCACAATCAAAATTACCTCTCGCGGGACGTTGAGAGACGAAACCCAATCTGCCAGTTCGAAAGGTAGACGTGTCACGGTCAGGAATCTTCCGAAAATCACTGCTCCCGTGATTAACAAAACCACCATGGCGGATATCCTAATCGTCTCGGAGATTGAGTTGACAAACTCCTTTTTCGAAAGCTTTTTTCTGGATATCCCGATCAGAAAGGCACCAAAAGATCCTGCCGCTCCCGCTTCGGTGGGGGTGAACCACCCGGCATAAAGCCCACCGATTACAAGCAGGAATAGAACAACTGCCTCAAAAGCCCCCGTTAAAGATAGCAGCATATCTCGCATGGCCACCCTTGGCCCCGGCGTGCCCAGGTTGGTATTTCGCAGGCACATAATCGAAACAGTCGCGAGAAACAAAACTGTGAGAAAGATTCCCGGAACAATGCATGCTAAGAATAGGTGGGTAATGGATTGCTCGGTCTGCACCGCTATGATGATAAGAACGACGCTTGGTGGAATAACTACTCCCAGGGTGCCCCCGATGGCAACGCTCCCCGTGCTCAATGCCTGGTCGTAATTATATTTCCTCATTTCAGGCAAGGCGATGGTGCCCATCGTTGCCGAGGTTGCAGAATTGGAGCCGCAGATTGCCGCAAAACCCGCGCTGGCAAGGATGGTCGTCCCTGCCAGCCCACCCGGTAGCCTTCCCACCCATTTATAGGCTGCATCGTAGAGTCTTTCCGTCATGCCGGAGTGATAGGCTAACTGACCCATGAATACAAACAGGGGGATCACGCTCAGTCCGTAAGATGAAAGTTGCCCCCAGACATTTGTCGCCAGCATATAGATGGAGGCATCGGTGGAGATCATGTAGGCACTGCCTAAAAACCCGGCAATAATCATAGCGAAAGATACGGGCATTCGGATGGCCATCAAGACGAATAGAAGCATAAAGCCCAAGATGGCAACAATGCTAACGCTCATCTGTTTCCTTTCTATTTGCGGAACTAGCGTCGGTTAGCCTTCACCGCTACTTCTGAAAAAAAAATGGCTGCAGGATTTCAAAAAATCAACGAGCAGCGCCAGCGTTAGACCTGCGCAACCCAAGGAGACTAAGTAAACCCACGGATAGACGATGACTTTCATGGTTTCTGACAGCGAACCGGTCTCCCAAAGAACACTTGCGTAACCGAACACATTCCACGTCACAACAACGAACAATGCGGTCGAGATCAGATACACAACCATGCTCGCTACAAGCTGCAATAATCGTCCGAGCCGCCTGGTAAGAAGGTCAATCGAAACGTGTCCCTGATGGATTTGAGTGTAGCCCAATGCAAACGCTGTTGTCACAGCAGCAAGCCAACCAATAATCTCGACGGTTCCCACCATAGGTCTGCCGAACATTCGAAACACCATTTCTCCCACCGTTACCAATACCATGGCGACCAGAGAAAATCCCGCTGCAAAGGCTAAGCCCTTGTTTAGAATAGAGTTGAACCGGTCTAATATACCCACAATATAGCTCCTGACTCCTTTATGTTGTCAGTTAATCATTGCGTGTTCCGGTCGGCCGTAGTAACCCAGAGGGCTCTACCAGCCCTGTTCTTCTCTTCTTATATGGATAAGACGAGAAGAACAGGGCACTGGAGCCGACATCATCCATGATTGCCTTATTCTAAATTTGAAAACCCGGTTTTCCGGGGCGGGATTTTTTACTTGTATTCCTTTGCGTACTTGTCCCTGATCTCCTGAAGACGTTTGAGAAATTTATCTGCAGGCAGGCCTTTTGCCGCCATTTCCCTTTGCCAGGATTCCACCATCGGCGCTAGCAAAGCATCCCATTTGGCTTTTTGAGCGCCCGAGAGCTTGTGGACTTGAAGGTTGTAATTCTTCTGCGACCAGGCGAGCGCTTCTCCCACGTTCTGCTTGTCGTGGTATTGTCCCGTCCAAATAGCCATCTCGCGGGCAAGGTCGTCAAAGACCTTTTTAACATCGTCGGGAAGGCGATCCCATTTTTTCTTGTCCATCACCGCGGCAAAAGTGACGACCACTGTAGGATATTCCGTTACGTTGCGCAGAAGTTCGGCGAGTTTGAAGTCTTTTAACACCTCACGGGATGTCATGGTCCCGTCGATGACCCCGGTCTGGACCGCCTCTGGCACCTGGGGCATGGGCATGCCGACGGGGGCCGCACCCAGTGCTTTCAATACAGGTACACCCGTGCCTGCCGCGCGCAGTTTCATGCCTTTTAGATCTCCAAGATTTCTCACCGGGGCTCTGGATTGGATATGTCCGGGCTCAGTTGTAAACATGGTGATGATTTTAAATTTTTCATATTCAGCAGGCTTGAATTCCATCATCAGATCCAACAGGGTCAGGCTTGCCACAGTGGCGTTGGGAAACTTCATGGGAAGGGCGGCTCCTGAGGTGAGGGGAAAGCGGCCCGGATCGTAAGAGGGGGAGCCCAGGCCTATATCCGCTACACCACTCAACACCCCGTCATACATCTCCCTGGCCGGCAGTAGGGTGCCTCCCGGGAAGGTTTTTACTTTCACTTGTCCATTTGTACGTTTTTCTACCTCAGCGGCCCACTGCGCCATCTGTTTTCCTGGGAAAGTTTGGGCCGGGGCAAAAAATGCATAGGTCAGGTTTATCGGTTTGGCCTCGGCTTGGGCCTGCAACAAAAATCCGCCGCTGAACACAAACGACACAGCGACCAAAAATAAGATAAGACTCGGTATCTGGCGATAGATTTTCATTGTGCATCTCCTTTCATGTAGTTTTGGCAGAATCAGTCCCTAGTGGTCTGTCACCGGCAATTCCGCCTGAGAAGTTCAAATACTTGGATCGCTCATACAAACGCAAAAGTTCAACAAATCCCATATATTTTTCGTTGAACAGCGCGCGGATGTCAACATCGTCGTAATCATAGAACCCCTTGCCAGTTCGGGGCCCCACCTCTGCCCTGTCCATCTTCTCTCTGACGAGCTTGGGGGGGATGAAATGCTCGCCGCCAAGCTTGTTGTGAAGATATTCACCAGCATGGTAGAGGATGTCGACGCCACCGAGATCCACGAACTCGATAAGGCCCATTACACCCAGACGGAATCCGAAACCGGCCTTGATGGCCGTATCGATCTCCTCCGCAGTTGTCACACCCTCTTCTATAATACGGATCGCTTCGTTCATGGCTGCTGCCTGAATTCTCGGAACGATGAACCCGGGGCTGGTTTTCATCTTGACCGGTATTTTTCCGATGTCCGTTAAGAAAGCGCACATTCTAGGAGGAGCCCACTCGTGGGTCTTCCGGCCGCTACTGACCTCAACCAGGGGGATTAGAAAAGCCGGATTCAGCCAATGCGCAGACACGATGTTCCCGGGTTTGGCGCAAACACCCCAAAAAACATCGAGATGAAATGTCGAAGTGGCGGAAGCGACCACGGTTTTTTCATCGATGAGGGGGCCGATGGTTCGGTAAAATTCCTGCTTTACTGCCACCTTCTCTGGGAGCGCCTCGAATACAAACGAACATCTTGAGACAGTCTTGTTCAGCTCAGGCACAATATTGAGGTCTGCGATCAGCGAACCGACATCTGCATGGAGCTTTCCGAGTTGATTTAATAGTTCCAAGTTCGCTTTAACTTCTTTACGCGCACTTTCCAGGATTTCTGCCTGCCTACCAGGTTCGCGCTGCTTGGTGTCTATCAGCATCACCGCGTGTCCTCGGTTTGCCATCAGTACCGCAGTTGCAATGCCGACACCCATTCGACCCGGACCTACGATAGCTATCGATTCTGCTGTCATGCTTTCACCTTGAAAATCTGTTAACACACCAAGACGTTTGTGGATTTATGTCTGTTGCCCTATCAGGACTCGAATCCGTCCCGCAGAACGATTTTAAGTTCTTCCAGCGACAGATCGCCGACACCCAATGTTTCAAGGGTTCGACCCGTTTTTTTGAAGTTTTCTCCGCAAATGGTGCCGATGAGGGTCAACAATGAATCCGCTATGGGAGTCTCCACTCGGCACAAATCCCCAATGGAGGTCATAAGTGCGAGATTGCATTTAACGTCCTCCAAGACGTAGCGGTGTTCGAAACTCAAACTTTCACGCCATTTTTCGCTTTTGACCAGATCGGTATGGGCCTTTTTCCCATACATCCATTCGGCGTCCCCAGTAGGATTGTAGTGATCAACAAAGGGATAATGGTGAGATGAGTATCCTATGGCTTTTCTCAGTTTTATCCGCTCAGCGTCATGAGCAAGAACAAGCTTTATCACGGACTTTGTCGTACCTTCGTTGTGGATGTCCCAGGAAGGAAAATGTTCAATCGCTCCGGTATTGAGCAGAAACAGGACGGAGTGGATTATGGGGCCGGCATTCAAAAGTGCCGCCGAGAGAGCATCCTCGACGGTGTGCGCGGCTGGATATAACTGGTTTACAAGTTCGTGAACCATCCCGGTGTTACGTGCCGGGAAAATACCAATTGGCAGATGTTTCGCCAAGCCGCTCACCTGCACTTTGGTAGACTCCAATTTTCGGGTAAGATACGGCAAAGTTCCCGGCTCTGCAAAGCTAACATCAACCCGTCTGCCCGCGTTGCAGAAGACGTTTTCAAAAATTAGCGGTCCGAGGGAACCCGGGGAAAGAAATAGCACTTGGCCGTTTTGCAGGTGGGGTGCCAAAATCGAAGCGCGTTTGACCTGGGAAGGGGCTGGGTCGGTGCATAAAATTATCCCGGCCCCCCGTATGACCTCGCCGGGGTCATCGGATATAAGTTCAAGCCGGGCCTCTCCGGTTCTGCCTAATCCTTCCAGGAGGATCGTCCTATTGCGGTACAGCTCAGCGTGCTTTTGCCTTTCTCCAGGCCACATCCTAACCCTGTGTCCGGCCAGCGTAAAATCAGCCGCCATTGTGTACGATCCGTTACCTCCTCCGACTATTGCTATGTTTAAACCGCTCACACCGAATCCCTTTTACCGCCTGAATGCGCTTAAACCGGCTTCAGAAAGAGTCGCCTTTCAGAAACAACAGAGTAGAATGTAGACTTGAAAGAATAATTTGATTAGAACCTATCTTCCTGCCCTACTTTCAATCTATATTATTTTCGATCGATGATCTGGCTGTGAGTTTTAAAGGAATGATAGATGATAGAATTATCTATTGAGCAACGCGTTAAACAAAACTTACAAATTTTGGTTTAACATCATCTGCAATTCAAGATATGGAAAAATGCAGTTGTAATGGCCGATGTGTTTGTAGTTATCTGAAAGAGGATACGCTGTCAATCGGAATTTCATCAGCAAATGACCGTTTTTTTAGCTGATTAGGATAAAGAACACTGGCTCATCTTTCGCAGGTTTTTTAGAGATAGGAATCCAAAAGGCAATCGGATCGCTGAGTTAATCACTGAAATGAGCTTTGAAAATATCATATCAAAACTGTAAATATCATAACATATGATAGCATAATAACCTGTATTAGTTACAGATATATAATATTTTACTTTATTGAAGAATCTGACAATTTGACTTCTTGAGATATGTTTTGGATATCGCAGGTATTAGTGGGAAGTTAAAACTACTGATTAGTTGGAGATATCAAAGGTTTTAGAGCTGCAAAGAAACCTGTGATATCAACAGAAATCTGCAAAATAGAGGTAAGGGGGTGATATACAATATATTGTGTCTTTCATAGCCTAAACTTCAGGCAATTCGGCCAACTCTTCTCTGACTTTGTCCGGTTCAATCAAGGTGCCCAGCCGTTCAAAAATCTTCAGGGCCTTCACTAGATACTCCCGAGCCTTCGCGATTTGGCCTTTTTGCTTGTGGAGCCGACCATAACCTGCATAGGCCTGCGCCAACTCGTTCTCAGCCCTGATCTCTTGAAGCACGGCGATACTTTTCTCGAAGTGGGCTCCCGCCTGAGTCGGATTATTCTTTAAAGCTATCTCACCCATGAGCCGTTGGGCGAACCCGGAATAATACTTTACCCCACATTGGTCTGCGATTTCCAAGCCCTCTTGGAGCGTCTGTTTCGCTTTATCGTCCTCCCCGGCCAGCCAATACCCTGCGCCGAGGGTACACGCGGTAGGAATTAGTCCCGGAATGTTGCGTGCATCTCGTAAAATCGGCAAGATAGCAGCCAGAATCTCAATTCCCTTGTTTGTCTCTCCGGCTCGGCATAAGGCCCATCCAAGACCTCTCTGCACCCACGCCTTGTCCGCAGGCGTTGAAGCTTTCTGCAATGCCAGCTTCCCGTATTCAACACCCCGAACCAGGTCGCCTCTCCAAGTATAGACCATCGAAAGAGTCCAGGTCGCGTAGACGACAAGGCTGTTTTCTGAGAACTCCTCAGCAACATTTATCGCCTTTTGGGATTCTTCCACCGCCTTGTCCCAGTGACCGAGGCAAATGTAAGCCCTTGCGGCTGCGACTAGCCCCCTTACATACCAATGGAGGTTGAATCGCTGCTCCATTGTCCGAAGGAGGTCTTTTTCCACGGCGAGGACTCTGTCGTAGTCGCACTTATATAAATAGCTCCATTCCAACCACGTATACGCAAATCCGGCATCTTCAATGTTTCCCGCAGCCTCACAGAGCTCGACCCCTATGGTCAATCTTTGGATGGCTTGGTCAAAGTGGCCGAAATTCCACTCACAGTGTCCCAAGCGGGCATAGAACGCCCCTAGCAGCTCTGAATTCCCTAACCCCTTCGCCATGGGCTCGAAACGGGTCAAAAGCTCGTAATACTCTGGGTACTTCAAGAGTAGAAAGAACGGTTCCCCCTGGTTTACCAACAGAGAGATTCGCCGCTGTCGGTTCACATCGGTCTCGGGCAGGGTGTCGAGGAGCTCCATGGCCTTATCAAAATAGGCCTTAGCCTCCTCCATGGCGTTGAGCTTGGCCGCCTTTTGGTTGGCCAGATCCAGATACTGGACCGCCTTGTCCGCGTTGGCACTGCGCCCATAGTGGTAGGCCAACAGTTCGTAGTGTTCTTCAAGGCGATCCGGGTACAGGGCTTCCATGGCGCTTCCTATTCCTTCATGAATCTCCTTTTTTCTTTTTAGAAGTAAGCTGTTATAGGCCACCTCTTGCGTGAGCGCATGCTTGAATACATAGGTCGATTGGGGATAGATGCCTCTCTCATAGAGAAGCTCTGAGTCCTTTAAAACCGATAGATGGGACAGCAATTCCTGTTCCGCAAGGTCCGTTAACCTTTTGATTAAATCGTAGCTGGACTCCCTCCCAACAGCTGAGGCTGTCTGAAGCAGGCCCTTTGTCCCCTCAGGCAGTGAGTCAACCCGGGCCATGATGACATCCTGAACCGTAGCGGGGATGGTCACCTCCTTGATATCTTTTGTTATACGATATCTATTGTCTTCTCTCTCTATGATCTTGAGATCTTTGAGGGACTTTATAAGCTCTTCTATGAAAAAAGGAATTCCTTCGGTCTTTTCAAGGATGAACTCCTCAAGGTCCCTATCGAGTTCATCTGTGCCCAGGAGATGAGATACCATCATGAGACTTTCCCGGTTGGAAAGCCGATTCAAATTCACCTGACTGTGATAGGACTTGGCGCCCCAGGTGTGCACAAACTCAGGCCGGTAGGTGAATATCAATAAGACCCTTGCCCCCGGTATGCTCTCTAACAGATGCTTCAACTGATCTTCTGAGCTTTTGTCAGTCCAGTGCAGGTCCTCAAAGGCCATGATCAGGGGCCTGATCTCCGAACCCCCGAGAACGATGCGCTTTAATGCTTCAAGGATTCGATTTTTCCTCTCCTCAGGGCTCATCGGGATCTTGTCGATACCGCTGTCTTTGACCGCTAATAGTTCCAACAGATATGGAAGGGTGGAAGTCTCATCGACCCCCAACATTTTCAGGCCCCTTTTGACCTTCTCCATGATCTCAAAATCCCCATCGCCTTCATGGATATCGAAGTTTGCTTTCAGGCTATCTATGACCGGATGATAAGCCACAGCCTTGCTATACGAGAGGCACCGTCCCTCCAAAAAGGTCACATCCTCGTGGGCCACGGCCTTTCTGAACTCATACAGAAGCCTGGATTTCCCCACACCGGCCTCGGCCGTGATGGAAAAGGCCTGCCCCCTGCCCGCCTTGCATCGCTCCAACCCATCAAGCAGAAGCTCAAGCTCCCGCTCTCTTCCCTCAAAAGGGGTAAGCCCTCGTTCTGCACTGACATCAAACCTTGTCCTTCTGGTACTGGGACCGATGGCACGAAAGATGTTGACCGGCTCGTCCTTACCTTTAATCACCCGCCGGCCCAGACCCTCGAAGCGAAATAAACCTTCTGTGAGTTTGAATGTGTCCTCTGTAATATAGGTTGTCCCGGGTTGGGCTTGTCCTTCCATTCTGGAGGCCAGATTTACCGTATCACCAACGGCCTTGAACTCGACCCGCAGATCGTTACCCACGGTACCCACTACCACCGGTCCGGTATGAATGCCGATTCGCATCTTAACAGGTAGAACGTCTTTTTTTTCTTGTCTCAATTGGTCACTGAATTTTGCCATTTCCCGGTGAATGGCAAGACTGGATCGAATCGCTCGCTGGGGCGCATCCTCCAGGGCAACCGGAGCGCCGAATAGCGCCATAATGCCATCGCCGGTCATCTCGTTGACCGTACCCTCGTAGTCGTGGACTTTGTGAATCAGGATTTCGTAAACCTGATCCATGATCGTGTAGGCGTCTTCGATACCCAGCAATTCTGACAGGGGGGTAAAGCCCTCCATATCGCAGAACATCACCGTAACTTGCTTGCGTTCGCCTTCAATCCGGTCTCTTTGAGATAGGATTTTTTCCGTAAGACCTTTTGGAAGGTACTTTTGAATCTTTTCTAATTTTTCATCAAATGAGAAAGCCTTAGGGGTTTTTTCAAAAGTTTGGCTCAGGGTAGATCCGCATTCTTCGCAAAATTTGCTTTCGGGAGGATTAAGATGATTACAATTTGAACATTGGGTTTCTAATCTATTTCCACACTCAATACAAAAATTTACCCCTTCACGATTCTCAAACTGACACTTCGGGCATTGCATTTTTATGCCCTCCTTTTAATGTTTAGACAGTTTGAATTGGAGTGAAGGAACTCTGAATAGTTATGCAGAAAATACTTTAATTAGGTTTCAATGTCAATTATTTGAATACTCAATATCTTGTGGTTAAGTTTCGGAGATTTTTGGGATTTTTTGCCAGAAAACCAAATATCAGCCAACTACCGATACATTGAGATAATCTAAACTATTAAAATCAATAACATTATTGCAGATACAAAACAGATATCACAAATAAACCTAATTCCATAATGATTTTTGCACCCCCGGGGGCGCTTACTTGTCGGGGGCACCGGTGCCCTGCACATGTATAACAGGGCACTATATAGTACCTGAGGAACACGCATTTCCCATTTTTTTTTAAAAAAATTTAGCTGGGAACGAACTTGCTTTTCTTAAGGTGGTCGAGAGCTACTTCATATTCCAGTTTCAATATACACTCTTCATACAGAGTTTCCACGCGGTAACCTTTAGCATACCTTTTACTGGTTTCCGATTTACCTGCCCTACCGGTAAGTTCTTCAACCAAAGACTCCATTACTAACTTTTTATAAAGATGATCACTGACATTATGTCGGAAACTGTGAAATGTTTTCTTTTTATTAGTGAGCCCTACTTTTTTTCTTAGGTAATAACCAAATCTTTTAGAGAACTCATGGCCGTATTTTTCATTTACCATCCTGAGTTCAGGAAAAACTCGAGAGTGACCTTCAGCCCTACCCTTTCAACATATTCAGGGAATTTTAATTCAACCGCAAGTATGGGGTGCAAAGGAACCGTCCTGATTGCATTTTGATTCTTAACTTTTCTGTCATGATTGTCATTGATGTCGATGCAATGAAGATCCCCATGTTCAAAGACATCCTCACAGTACAAGGAGGCAATCTCCTCAAGTCTACAACCGGTATAAAGTGCCAGAAGAGGAAGCCAGAACCTTGATGGTGTATCCTTTGACCACCCCAGAAAGACATCGGTATTAAAGATTTTAGCCAGATCCTCTGGGTCATCAAAGGCCAATTTATGCCCTCTTGCATTTTTCTTTTTAGGCGGAATAATCCCGGAGATAACAGGATTCTTTTTGATATATTCGTTTTCTTCTGCATAGGTAAAAACGGACCTTGCAAAATTTAAATACTCCCTTCGAGTGGTTACATCCAAAGTTTTATCATGCTTACCATCGAGATCGTCTGGCGATAAATCTGAAATGTCTTTAAACTCCTTCATTCGAGCAAACCCCGGAGGTAACGATTCTAAAAGTTGCGCCAGTTTTCGGACATCATCCACGGTGATCTCACTAACAGGTCTATTACCTAAAACCTGAAGCATGGTATTGATCTTTGGCTGATGATTCCTATCTGTGTTGGAACTCCATTTTTTAGATTGGATCTGTCGATTTTTATATTCCTGAATAAGTTTCTCAAGAGTGATTGAATATTTTTTAATCAGCGGCGAGTCTGTTTTAGCAGGGGGCTTGCCCAATAAAGTGCTTGGGTCATCAGAATAGTCACCCAAAATCTGCTTCTTTTCAATTTCAACCAACTTTACTTCGGCCTTAAGTAATTCTCTACAAAGCTTTTTGTATGAATAACTATCCTTTTGTACTCCAGAGATACCATTTTCCCCAAAGAGGTCATTGACCATTTCTTCAGCTCTTTGATAATCACAGGCATTTAACTCATCGACCATATCATCCTTAACAATATCTAATGTTTCTATATAACCACGACTATCATCACGAGGTGGGAAAAAATCGTCATCATCACCGGTTAACCAGCGTTCTTCAAGCATCTTCAAAGAGTTCTGAATGTACTGATTTACCATAGCTTGGATCTGATCATTTGTAAGTTCTGCCAATTTCTGACTCTCCCGTAGAAATCTGAATAGTTGTTGAAATTTACCGGCTAATAACCGGGCCTTCGATTTAGCAAGACCTATGGAGCCTGTATCAAGAGTATACCTCAATTCAGTCTTACCTACAAATTTTCGTAAGTCTTTAGGAACGATCATCCGGAAACAATAGGAATGTGGATTTCGAATTGTGTAAGACGGGAATCTGCGGGACGCCTTCATAACACTCAACTCCACCTGATATTTGTGTAAGAAGTTTGTGTAACAGATGGAATTGAGCAAGAAGGGTGAAAAATAAAAAACCTACTGTTATTTCAGTAGGTTATGGTGATGGTGGCGATGCAGGGACTTGAACCCCGGACACTGCGGATATGAGCCGCATGCTCTGGCCACCTGAGCTACATCGCCACAAATACAAGCCGCCTGCCGGGGTAACCGTAATCCCGGCAAACCTCTCTGTTACCTGAATTTTGCACGAGTCGGAGGCTTCCATATGCAAGGCTCAGGTATTAACAACTCATTTTTAGCAAGTCAAGATGAAAATCAAGCTTGATTTCACTAAACACAATGCGATTAGAGCGCACCGATCCTGTGAATACGTGGATAATTGAATGCGTCAGCACTCGAGGGCACTTCGTGGGGTTATAGATTGAATGGATCTCTGAGGCACCCGTGACGATGCATGCTGATCAGATATGGCAACCAGACTAATTCCGCAATGGGCACCGCAGGCCCCAATGTCAAGAAGAGGATCCTGATACCTCCACAGTATATTCATCCAGATTGGCCGGCAGTTTATTGAACACAAGTAAAAATGGAAGCGTCTTACCGGTCCTGACTTTGATATTTGAGCGGTTGTCGCCGTGGCGGTTTTGCAGCCGCTTGTTTATAGCAGCCATATCCAGCCGTGCCAGATCTGAATCGCTAAGCATATTACCGCCGTAAACGGTGGCTGTTTTGCCCAGGGCTTTGCCTTTGTGATAAAGTTTGCCGGTGATTTTGATAAAGCTGCGGGGATGATCATACTCATTGCGAACTTGACCCACAATCACAAAAATATCGCCCGCCGAGGTGTTTTCGATAAATTTGTGAGTGATCGTTGTTCCCATAGGTTCAATCTTCAGGTTACCGACGATATCCTGGTCTTCGGATTTCAGCAAACTGCTAAGATAGGGTATTTTAAACGTACTAAGATAGGGAATCTTGAGATCACTGACAAAGGGTATCTTAACACCCAGGTTCTGAGTCACAATATATCCAACAAGACAAAGTACCACAAGAACCAAAGCCGCCAGAACCGGTTTGCGGGTGCTCTTTTTCTTGACCGGCGCCGAAATACCCGCTCCCTGCTGTTCTAATATATCCGTATCACCTTGCACATCCTGGGTTTCGGCGAAGTCACCGGAAGCAAAATCATCGTCGGAGGCATCCAGGTCAGTTTCGCCCGCCAGTCCTTCGTCGATTTGGGTAATGCCCGCCTGGGTTGCACCAAATTGCAGCGTTTCCTCATCGGAGCCTAAAAGATTAAATTCCAGATCATCTTCAGCTGATTCGGAAATGTCTAGGGGGCTTTCTGTTTCCACCATGTCATCCCCCAGATCCAAATTCAATTCGAGTTCCGGTTCCTTGGGTTTAGCCGCTTCATCCATCACCGCCTCCAAGTCAAGCTCCAGGGTCTCTTCAGGGCCGCGCTCAGCCGAGGCGGTATCTTCACCTTCTTCCAGCATCTTTTCAATATCCAAA
>Ga0255055_10001749_pt1 | contig 15589 bp, 18 predicted proteins | sample JV7_2_27_MG_FD_188633 | JGI IMG/M metagenome (GOLD analysis project Ga0255055, IMG submission 188633) | Seawater microbial communities from Jervis Inlet, British Columbia, Canada - JV7_2_27 | ecosystem: Environmental > Aquatic > Marine > Inlet | place: Canada: British Columbia | collected... | reverse complement strand
CCAGGCCGACGGTCGAGAAGACCGACCAGTTGACGAGCAGGGGCTCGTCCGAACGGTTGAACACATCGCTCAACAGCTCTGCAGGCGATGCAGCACCACCACCCGCAGGGGTGAGTGTGTTGATCGCAAGCTGCGGACTACCACCAACGGTCACCGCGCCAACGGTGAAACGAAGGTTCGTTCCGGGAGCGTTGGGGTCGATACCAAAGAGGTACACGGCCTTGGGCTCAAAGAACGGACTGACCGTGGGGACCACGGAAACGACACCGGCGGTACGAGCCGGGATGTCTGCCGAGCCTGCAACTTGCTGCCAGCCGCAGTAAGTTGGAAGGCCATAACAACCGGGGTAGGTCTCAACTCCACCTTGACCGGCGTAGAACTTGTCTCCGCCGTGGCCGAATTGAACCATGCCTTCACTTCCCTGGCCACGGCCACGCATTGCGGCTGCACCTTGTTGGAAAGAGGCGGACTGTGAACCGGCGTAGTTCTGAACGCCCTGTGACTGATTTGCTGCGAAACGATATCCCGACATTTTTTTGCCTTTTTTTCTTTTTGGTTTCTTTTTGCCCAGATAAACTGGACGGTTTGTTTTTGTCCCGATTCGAAAACTGGGAGATCTGCCCTTGTTTCCGAACCCGAGGGAATCCCTCGGCTACCACTTGGGTGAGGGAAGGCCCTGCCGGCCTAGATCCCCCTCACCCGTTTTCTCGAGGACTCGAACGTGGTTTCTACTCTTCCGCCTCAGTGACGGAGTCTTCGCCCTTTTCGTAACCGACACGAGCGGCGTAGGCGGACAGACCACCGATGCCGACCTTGCGGACGGTGTTGCTCATCTTGCCACCAAGCTTGAACATACCTGCGGCTGCGGCTGCACCACCAACAAGGAGGTCCAGATCGATGCCTGCAACTTGGCCACCTTCGGCAACCAGCTCTGCGTACTTCTCAGTACCTTCAGCGTGACCTGCTTTTTCTGCTGCTTCTGCTGCATCAGCCTGACGCTGACCCATGAGGTAGCCGAGACCGCCAGCGGCAGCGATCGTCAGGACGTCTTCGACAAGGGCTTCGCCCTCGCGCTTAGCCTGAGTCTGAGCGTTCTTAGTGCGGGCCTTGAGCTTGCTGTAGCTTTCGGCGAGTTCCTGCTTCGAAACATCCTTGAGTGCTGCGTCTTTTGCCATTTTGAATTCCTGCTTTTTTCTTTGAGGTAGCGGTTGGCGCTGTTCGCGCTCTGTTGGTTGATGTGAGCCGAACAAAACATTCGGCCGTCTCGAGAATCAAATTTGCCAGAGCCAAAACAATAAAACAAGGAATGTACAAAAATCGAAAACGGGGATGATACAAGTGTTTTCAACGACTTAAGTATGTACCGTACTTTTGTTTCTTTGTTTGGTATGATCTTTCCATGAGTTTTGAGGATCTGCGACATAGTCCAGACTTTGATTTGCCGTCGACTGCACCGAGTGCGCCGTCGGATGTCATCACTTTGATTGATGACCATCACGAAGGGCTGCACAAAGTCCAGATTCACAAGATGATCCGTCGCGGTTCGTACGAATCTATTGCAACAATCATCTGCTCGGAGAATCCGAACAAGAAAACGAGGCCATTAGCCTCTGCTGAGGACATTGCTGACTACTGTATGATGACGATGCAGTACGAAATCGATAAATCGGACGACCCTGGGACCTATCGGGTCAAGGTTTTAGGACCTCCAGGCAAAGGAAAGTTCGAAGCAAGCAAGCATGTGCACCTTGGAGGGGATGGAGAGGCCACTACAAAGTCGATGCTTTCCGAGGGAGAGCTGATTGAGCAGCAGAGCCAGTACATTGGGGAGCTGCATTCGCAGATTGTGGCCATGTCCGAGACGGTACACAGCATGATCAAGCCTCTTTTGCAGGAGAATAAGGAGATGATGAAGATCGTTTCCGACGCTGCGAAGAAGCAGGCGGAACTCGAGCGTGAAAAAATGCGCCATGAGCTTGAGCTGAGAATCCACAACGACGAGATCAAGCTCGAGCAAGAGAAGGAAGAGATGAAATCCGAGCGTTGGCGCGAGACGATGGAGGCCGTCAAGGAGTCTGGTGCCATTGAGGGGCTCGGAAAGGCGATTCTTCGGAAGCTGAATAACCGAGACGACGACGAAGATGACGATGATGACGATGACGAGGAGGAGACCGAGAAGGCGCCGCCTAAAAACAAGGTGAAGCGCCCCGTCACTTCAAAGGTAAAGAAGGAAGGTAAGGAGTCGAAGCTCGACAAGGCTAAGAATCGATCGGGGCGCCCCAAATTTAAGAAGCGTAAAAAGGGAAAAGACGATGAGGCTGCGAAGATAAGGAAAAAGGTAAAGGAAAAGACCGGCCTTAGCGATGAGACGGTCGACGCCCTCGAGGGCGGTGACGAGATGAGTAACTCTCAGATGGCGGAAGTCTTCGAAAAGTCCGCCCTGCAAAGAGCTGACGAGAACCCGCTATCCGTCATGTGCGAAATCCTCAAGATGACCATTGACGAGGGTGACCAATGGGAGATCGTTGAGGGGGCGCTCAGTGCAGATCAGCTGAAGCTGTTCAAGAAGATTCTCACCTGCGATAAGGATAAGAAGATCGCGAAAATGTGCAGGAAGCTGTACGCCCTCAAGGGCGCTCGCAGGTTCATGAAGCTTGAGAAGCACCTGACAGACCAGCAGCAAAAGTACGTCGAGCAGCTGGTCGAGATCGGTATGAAGTAATGACCACCCCGACCTTCACCGACAAACAACTGGCTGATGGTCGACGTGCTCTAGACCTCGGGAAAGATGGTGACTCTTGGGGGGTCGTATGCCCCAGGCGAAGGTACTGGGGTACAGGACCGGGACCCGTCGGATGCGGAACATGTGAAACGTGTGTAGCTTTTACCAGTGCACTTCGCGGCGATAATTCAGATACAGCAATCGATATCACTATGCCCAAACATCCAAGCGTAGAACACATTCTTCAGTTTTTTACTTACGAACACCTGCCCGATTACCTGCAAAAAATCAGCAAACCGTTTTGCGATCTCGCTAGCACGCTAGCTAAAAATCTCGAGGGACCAGAGTTGACCATCTGCCTTCGCAAGATGCTCGAGGCTAAGGACTGCGCAGTTCGTGCAACGTTTATCGCGTAGCTAATTTCAGCGCACAAAAAAGCGGCGGTGAGCAAAAGCTGCCGCCGCTTTTTTGTGCGTGGTATCTATTCGGATGCGGGCTCTGCGGGAGTCTGCCCTGCCGCCGCAGCCTGAGACGCCTGAGCGGCCGACTGCTGCTCCGTGGTGGTGTGAGCGGCGGCGGGTTGGACACCAGACTGAACCATCTGTGCGGCGCCTGCAGACTGACCCTGGAGCGTTGCCAAGATCTGCTCAGGAGTGTGGCCTTTAGCCTGTCCCATAGCTATCTGATCTTGGACCCCTCGAGCCCGACTCGAAAGCGACTGCCCTTGATCGAATAGTGTCTTCTCGAGATTGTAGACCCTTCCCAGCAGATCAGGCGGAAGCTGAGATTGTGGGCTCTGCTGATTTTCCATCAGGTATTGAACCTGATCCTTAAGTGCAAGGATCTCAGAGAACAAGGCGAGAACGACCTTGGCCGCAGCATTTGATTCGCCTGTTGGAAAGTCAGACGGAACGTTTTTGATAATAACGTCTGACAGTTCAATATCAACAGACTTACCCTTCCCTCGAACCGGGAACCAGGGGACAGTGGGTTTATCTACAGCCTGCGGCTGCGCATACGCAGCTATTCCACTCGGTCGAGCCTGTTGAGCCTGCGGCGCGAACTGTTGCTGCGGAGCGAACTGCTGCTGCGGTGCAGGTTGTTGATACGCCTGCTGAGGCGCAAATTGTTGAGGCGGCGGCTGACCCTGATACACCGGCTGCGGTGGCGGTTGCGGTTGCTGATATACCGGCTGCGGAGCCGACTGCGGCTGCGGAGGACCTGCGAGAACCTGCTCTGCGCTCAAGCCAGGAATAGGTGATTGGGGCGCTGGCTGATCTGGTTGTTGCTGTGTCATTTGAGGTGGCATTTGTGCGGCGATATTCGCGGGTATCTGACTTACAGCCTGATTAGACTGAGCCGGTGCGGGCGCCGGTGCGGGTTGTTGAGCTGCAGGTTGTTGTTCGGGCTGCTGTGAAAATCGATTATTCGTTGGAGCTGCAGCTGCAGGCGGCGCATTTTCGCCTGAATATCCAGCTTGTTTTTGACTCTGCTGAACCTGCTGCTGAACAACCCTTTGCTGCTCGGCTACGATTTTAGCGATCTGCTCAGGGCTTGGAATTGGAGGCTGCTGAACACCTGGCAATCCCGGCGATGGCGCTGCCGGTGCTGCTTGTTGAGCCGGTGCTCCTGGTTGATTTGCTTGCGCTCCAACGACGCCGACTCGCGGTGTTTGCGGTTGATCTGCCATGTTCTTCTTCTCTTCTTTTGCTTGACTCTTCCAGGAACCGAGAGCACACTGTCTTCACTCTCTGCGCCCGGAGGAGGTTCCTGGTGTTGTCTGAGGTGAAGGCCGAGCGGGTCCGAGTTAATTCTCGGACCCGCTCTTTTCTTTTTGGGCCTTCAAAATAGCAGACAGATAGTCGGAGATTCTCCGCTTGTCTTCCACCTTGACAATGTAGTCCCAGGTTCTTTCATTTGGGTCTATAGATCCATCATGCCTGATACCCGAACATTGCGGGCAGACCCAAGCATAAGGCGCGGGAGACCATTGCGCCATTCTACCGACCAACTTCTTGTATCGCATCGCCGGCATCGAGAGACAGTGTTCGCAGTCAACACTTCGGTCCTTACGCCGAATTATCTCCTCGACGTTTGGTCGCTTAGATTTGGGCACGAGCGAGCCCTCATGGGAGAGGGATTCCATTCCTGCGAAATCCTCACTCAGATAGATAGTGCGCGCAAGAGTTTGGTCAAGAAATAAGCGTCCCAATTTGGGACTTTTTACCGAGCCGACTTTTTTATCGTTCGTTTTGAATCGGGATATTTCGCAGTCAAGTGGTGTGGAAGATTTATCGTTCGGTAACAAGTGGTGGTGTTCGAGTTTTGTGGCGCCTTAAAAATAGGTGAATCTATGGTTTGGAATTCCACTGCTTCTTATCGCACGAAGCGGATCACCTGGCGTAAGCAGCGCATGTGCGAATGGCGCAGGCCTAAGTGGTACAGGTGGTACAGGTGGCATAGGAAGTTCCTAACACAGGCTAACTATTAAAACCGGGTACTGTTAAATACCGTCTTATCGGCTTCAGTATAGGCTACTTAGATTTACCTATACCACCTATACCACCTATACCAGAAGGTAGTCAGTTGGCGTATAGAGGTCGAAAACATGATAATGCGCGATTGCCGACATATACCACCACGTGGGCCACTACCTATACCACCTGATGCAAAATTGCGATATAGCAGAAAACTAAGCATTAAAAAAGGATGTACATAAAAATGTACATCCTAATGGCTCGTTCTTCCTGTGGCACCCGTATTCAATAGTTGTATTTTTCAGGTATCCTTGCCGCGCTTGTCCGCCCACTCGAAAATATCGATTATATCAGCATCGCTCTGACGGCTATACTCCTCCTTAGCCTTGTCCCATTCTTTTTCGCCGACAGAGTCAATGATGAAGTTTTGAACCTTTTCATGGTTCAAACAGATGCCTGAGTAGAACTGTTTTCTCACCCCATCTTTTTGACCTCTTATTTTCTTGATCCTCATGTCTGCAGAAATAAGCTGCTTACCGAATGCTGATTTAGTTTGCGCGAGCTTGTAGCCTGCAACCTTTCTCCAGATATTCCAATGTTTGTAGATCTCCCCCGTAGGCTGCTGCCTCTCGCCGCCGACATCACACATGTCCTCGATGAAGCTCTTGATGGGGCTCGACTGCTCTTGAAAGGATTCTCGAAGGTAGTCTGAGCTGGCCGGTCTGGTGAACTTGCCGGTCTCGAGGACGCGGTGGTATCCCTCGACGGCCCAGTTGAGGATCGCCGACAGCTCTACCTCGAGCTTGGCTATCATGTCGGTGTCCTCCGGCCCTGAGAAGCCAGGGAACCGGATCCACAACATCCGTCTATTCAAAGCGCCGGATGGGTCAGACAGGTTGATGACGTCGTTTGAGACGATCATGATTCTCGTATTGAGCTTCTGCGTGACCGATGGGACATTCTTTCTATCGATGAAAATATCATCTTCTCCAGAGATAGAAAGTAGCGTACTAATTACGTTACCTTTTGTTTGTCCGTAACTTTGTCTCGCATCCGGGAAAATCATAACCGATTTACCGAGAGCAGATTGAAGGGCGAATCTATCGCCAATCTTCTCGAAGTCCATGGAGCAGTAGGCACCCTTACCAATCAACCATTGCAAAACCCTGACCGCGGTTCCTTTTCCGGAACCAGGTTTGCCGACCGTCATCAAGATCTTCTGCTTACGCGTATCTTGGACGAGGCAGTATCCGAACCATTCCTGAAGAAGCATTCGAGACTCCTCATCCACAAGAGCTGTGTTGAGGAACTTCAACCAAGCATTCGGTTTGGGAGCATCTGGGTCGTAAACGATATTTGTATTGGTAAAAGAATAGAAGGAAGGCGATGGTGGAAGGAGTCGCCTTTTGACGATATCGAGTAGACCGTTTTCACAGGCTACAATTTCTCTCGCATCTGGATGCTCTACACCATCCTCTGGTTCGCATAACCAACATGGATCTAGGTAGTCATCACCGACAACCGACATATCAGTGAGCGTCTGCATCATCTCTGTTACAGCAAATTTACGAACTTCGTATTCCTTGTATATCGCTTTGCCGGTCTCTTTATCTTTGGAATCGAATGCTGCGAAGTGCGTCAGGTAGCTGGCCACCCTCGCTCGAACATTCGCATCAGCCATGCGGGAGTACTTGCCATCCTTGTGCAGAAGGAACTCACCATTCTTGTAGTGGATCTTCCTGACGTTATCGGGACTAGAGAATCGATCCCGTAGAATGTGCCATGCAGTGTCGCGCGGCTTAGTGTTCCTCGTCTTGATGAGCTTCTTACCCTTCTTCTTGAAGAACCTTTTCTTGGGCGGGTCTCCGGCGTCTTGCCATACGAGCATACCAGGCCCTCGAGACATCATGTCCGATCGGGCTTGAATCTTATTTTCTTCCGCCCTCTCAATCTCTCTCTCTCGCAACTTACTCTCGTCGAGGGTGATCTCAACTTCGAGTGGGTCCATCACCTCATTGAATATGGATGAGTCTGGGGGTGCAGATGCATTACTTTGGAAGGCGGGGTACTCAGGAGCATCCCCGACATCCTCGTCAGACTCATGTACTCGAGTATTGACTGCGGACTCTGGGGCACTGGCCCAAGGTACGGATTTATCTCGATGGGCTTCAATCGCAGATAGGGCCCAAGATCTACCCTGCTCGCCGTAACCTTCTTTGCCGAGCTGTCTGGCCGCGGCCTCGTAGTCTCCATTGTGATGTATCAGCGTATATGCTGTAAACTTCGTAATGGATTCTTCGGATGGGAAAGGGTCGCTGTTCGAGGTGAAGCTGTGAAAAAGCTCGAGGCCTTCGAAGTTACGTACGGTCGCACTGATGCCATCGCGTTTTGATTTACCTGGTCGACACCATAGCTCGGCGCCATCACGACGCGTGAACGCGAGCGTCCAGCCGAGTTCCTCGAGTATCTCAGTCCAAGATCCACGACGATTGAAATCATCACCTGGTCGCGTTCCCTCTAAGGAGGCTTTGTACTCTCCTACCTGGCGACTTCTTTGCTTGGACTCCTTGGCATCAAGACCTGACTCGTCGAAGGTTCGAGCCATGGCGAACAGCATGGTCCTTTGCTCACCGGTGATTGTTGGGATGGATTCGAAGCTCCCGGAGATCAGGTCGTAGGTCTTACCTGTAGGATGACACTCAGGAGGGCAGCCAGGCGCAAGGCAGTAGCCGCCTTCGCCTCGAGTCTCAATGATGGTCTCCGTTCTCGGCTTGATGTCCGTAGGATTTAAAACACTTGCGAGCTTCTTATTACCTTCGAGATCGTCACATCTGTAGTAGAGGTGTATTCCACCGCCAGGAGTCCGAACGATTGGCATCGTGTGGACAAGCTCGAGAAGCTCCGCATCAAGCTGGTCTAACCATTCGTCGTAAAAGCAGTGCCCGAAGTACTGGTTCGTCTCCTCCTTAGGTACATCGAAATCAAGCAGTTCAAGATTTCCTGATATGGCCCCACCAAGTACGGCGATGCCGAGACCGGGTTTGAACATCTCCTTAATCTCTTCGGATGTAGGGAGTCTATCTTGGAACCCTTTCCACGTTTTAGTGGCCGGACTTTTAGACCCGCCTCGCACAATCGGTATAACCGATATGCCTACGTCGACCCATTTCTGGGCCTGCTTGCGCAAAGATTTTGGAGAAGGCGATGCCATACCAAGCTACCAGCTTGATCTATACGTAGGGGTGGTTTTGGGGTTAGGCGGACTTAGCATCCGCCGCGGCTTGAGCTATCATCTGCTGATTAAGCTTCTGATTAAGCTCGCGCTCGTATTGTCTAAAATGTCGTGGCATAGAGATCCCGGAACCCTTTGAGGGCCATTCACCATATGCACTTTGGTATCTAACTCTGGCCCAGTTTGGCCTATGGCCTCTCTGGACACACTGCGTCGCTAGCTTATCGAACGCTTCTTGCCGTTCGTTTACAGGGACCTTGTTAGCACGCTTAACCATCTTGGGATTAAGCTCAATGAGATCTTCATCTGTATGCTCGATACCCTTCTTGAGCCAGATGTATCCGCACTCGTTGCAAAGCATTACGCCCAGCGGATGAAGGGTCTTGCATTGTGGGCACTCTCTTACAGGAGCTGCACCGGGAGCGCCTTTTCTATGGCGCTTCTCTCGGAGAGTAAGCGAGTGCTTCGTGTACTCGTAAAGGAAGCCATGGGTCTGAGTCCAGTTCGCATGGTCCAGAAGGAAGGCAATCCTCTTGTCGTCGTCAGGACGCATAAGCCGGCCGCCAGCCTGCTTGTACACATTCTTAGATCTAGTTGGACGCGCACCAATAATGCATTCCAGTCGCGGTAGATCCCAGCCCTCGAGTAAAATATCGACCGAACTGACGAGGCTTAGATCTCCATTACGTAGATCTAACAGAGCCTTGTCTCGAATGGCGTCATCGGTATTGCCATCGATGTGGGCAGCCCTTACCCCTGCAGCCTTAAATTGCTCGACGATCTCGATGGACTTTTTAACGTTAGGTGCGAAGATTACCGTGCACGCATCACAGTCTGTCTCCGATACGCGGTCTCGACCTTCGCCGTCTTTGTACCAAGTCGTCTGCGCTCCGAGAGCGCCTCCGCAAATCTTCGCCCAGTTCGTTAGAAGCTCACCATGTAAGATGGTCGTCGCCATAGCTTCCCCGAGCTGCTTCCTTTTGTAGTCCCCTTTGGAACCGACTTCTACCTTGGATAGATCTACCGTCGCCGACCCAAAGATCGTAGGGTTCACGAGGTAGCCTACATCGATAAGCTCCTGAGTGGAGATCACCTCAACGAGTGCGTTGTAGATCTCCCCAAGCGGTTTACCGTCAGCCCTTGATGGAGTCGCGGTCAGACCAATGAGGACCACCTTCTTTTCATCGTACCGAGCGATGATGTCCCGGTAGGTCTTGGCCATGCTTCGATGTGCCTCGTCAATAATGATGAGATCTGCCGGCCAATGCTTCCGTCGGATGAGCGTCTGAATCGAAGCCACCTGCACAGGCTTCTTGAGGTTCATTTTCCGATGGTTACTTTTGATCACTCCGTGATCGACGCCTAAAGCTGAGAGCGTTTTACTGCACTGCTCGATCAGCTCCTTTCGATGCGCAAGGAAGATGCATCGCTTCCCCATGGCAACGGCGCTCTTGATCATGCTGCTCGAGGTGACGGTTTTCCCACCACCTGTAGAGATCACAAGAAGGACTCTTCGATTCCCTGCGGATATCTCTTTTCGGACGCATCGAATTGCGTCCTCCTGATATGGACGAAGCTGCATTTATCTCAATAACACTCGGAGGTTCGGAGGTTCGGAGGTTCGGTGAAGGCGGATAAGCACCCTAGCAAGGCAGCATCACCCTTACAACTAGCGCGATCCGCGCGCGATCGGGTGGGTCCGGGGTGACGATAATGACTAGTTGACGTGCAACTGCAGGACCACTACCATCCGCGCGGATAGAAGCGGTATAGACATGTCGCTCGATTACTCATGCATCCACCAAAAATCAAGACCATTATACCCACCTCTCGAGACTGCTACGCCGCATTCTTACCAGACAAGGAGAACAAGATCCTCGCCAGAGTGGAAAGAATTGTCTGTTGGTCATTAATCGAAAGAGATAAGAAGGATGAAACGGACGAAGTAATCGGTCAAATTATCGAAGGTAATGTTATTACCGAGGTGACTAGTGTCGATGAGGAGGAAGGCTTCGGTGAATTCCTGGGATACTTCGACTCGGAGTCTACGGCCACAACTGCGATTATGACGAAGGCTGCGGTAGACGAGGGTGAAGGCGACGAGGAAGAAGAGGAAGAAGAAGGCGACGAGGAAGAAGAAGACGACGAGGAAGAGGAAGGCGACGAGGAAGAGGGCGACGAGGAAGAAGAGGACGACGAAGAAGAAGAGGACGACGAAGAAGAAGATGAGTAGCCGACAATGCGTCCAATTCCGCAGACACTGATCTCAATTGAGGAAGCAAGGAAAGCATGGCCATTTCAAGAAGACCCCGGTGTAGGCCGACACGGGTTCGGCGGGTTTAGTGTCGATCACCCGGCATTCGGACACTACGAGTTCATCGGGTTTTCTTTAGATGTCACAGAACATGAAATCAAGAAGGGGCAGATCGACACGAGGTACTGCCTGGTGTTCGATGACCCTGGCCACCCAATATCCATGTCCTACGACTGGGACTTATTACACGAAGGTCTAACCGACCAAAATCCACCATCACAAGTATTCACAGATATACGAGGAGAAGATATGACGGAAAAAAGCGCAGTACACGACCAGGATTTACGAGACAAGGTCAAGCTCAAGTGCAAGAACGATTGGGATCTAGATCTAAACGAGGATCAGATTTCCATGTGTATTTACGAGCAAGAGGAACAAAGGTTGTCGCTCTTCCATAATCAGCTTTGGCCGAACTCCAGAAAATTCAAGAAGGACGGGAAGACCAAGCAGCGAATCACCTGGGATAAATCCATTGAGGGATACCGAGCGGTCGCGCATCGAACGGGTCGGTATGCAGGTATGGATGCCCCAACATTCTCTTACGAGAAGACCGACAACGACGAAGACCTTGTTGCTCGCGTAACTGTGTATCGCCTCGGCGCGAATGGTGAGCGCCATGCGAATACAGGGGAAGCCCGGTTCTCTGAGTTTGTTCAGATGGTGAACGAATGGGGGTCCAATGGTCGCACGACCGGAAAGAAGATTCCTAATCATATCTGGACCAACTCGCCAAAGAATCAGCTCGCCGTCGCAGCTGAGCGTCAGGCTCTGAGAAAGGCCTTCCAGTCCTGCGATGATGACCAGATGCTACCGGTACTGATTGCGGAATCGGCAAAGCCGGACCGAGAGCCCACGCTCGAGAGGAGTCGTGGAGAGCACGCGCCAAATGAGCCAGCGGCGGAATCTCGCCCAGCGCCCACCTCGAGGCCTACCACTTCCCCCAAGGAGCAGGAGCCTAAGGCGGAAGAGTCAAAAGGAAAGTATGTCGGCATTCCGAAGGGTGGATTCGCAGCTTACGCAAAGTACAACAAGGACGAGTTAATCGTCATGCTCGCTACCTCCAAGGAGGGCGGCAGCTCAATCCTTGCCCTCGACAGCGGCTCTCGTGTGACTGTAAATACCGAAGGGTATGAGATCGACCGACGTGATCGAACGGACAGGCTCAAGGGTGGAAGGCAGTGGGAGGCCGGTGATGCTTATTACGATGGGTCCAAGGTAACCAAGACTGCCGGCTCAAAGCAGGATGAGTTCGCACTCAGACTCATGCTCGACAATGACTTCGAAGTCCGCCTGGACCGATGGGGTAAAGAGAACAAGCGCAAACCCGTGAAGAAGAAGGCTGATAAGCCTAAGGGTGAAGGGACGCTTGTCACCAAGGAGCAAAGGGATGAACAGAATTCACCGCCCCCCGAGCACGACCCCGCAGTCGGACGTGATGTTGTAGATACGACAGCCACAAAATCTCCGGAGGCGAAGGCGCCCGGCAATAATGATAAGGTCGATATCGAGTCGATTAAAGACGTTGCAATGCTGCGAAAGCATACCTTAGTACTGCTAAAGAAGTGGTGCATGGAAATCGTCAACAAGCGCCTGTCGCCGAAGGACGCATACGGACAATTCACAGGAGTTGTACTCACTAAGGGCCAGGAAATGAAGCTGGACGACTACAAGGTTCTGTACGAATGCCTCGAGGAAGCTATTGAGGAAGCCGCCCAGAAAGCTAGCTGATGAAGAGGGAGGCTTTACGCAGGGCGGTCGAGAGCCTGATAGATGAATTCGAAATAACGAGTATTCAAGACTTCGATACCATTGCCCACGAGGTACTCATACGGAAATCTCTGGAAAGAAACCGGTACTCCAAAGAGGCTGTCAAGGAACTCGAGATTGGCAAGTCGACGATGTATAGGAAGATGAAGGAATATGGAATCGACACAAAGAACTGAATGCGAATGCTGCGAGGATGATGGGTACATCATAGTGAGGCTGCCACCCGGACATGATCGCTGGCGCCCGAATCTGACGACGGTATACTCGAAGGAGTGCGAGCGCTGCAAAGATCAAAAGGCAAATGAATAGGAAAGAAATGCCGACAACAAGAATCACATATAGCGAAGACGAAATCAAAGAAATGCTAGCTAAACAACACGGAGGCCAGAGGAGTGTGGTTACCGTAAGGATATTCAAGGGAGTCGTGGATTGCAGAGAAGAGAAGCGTCCGGATAGAGTGGAGTTCTATGTTGACTTGCCAGATGGCCAAGATTGGGACCCATACAGGTGAATAGGGAAGAGATAAACTGGGAGGCGCACAGGTTCAAAAGCGGCCTCATCATGGACGTGAGCAAGTGCCCGAGCTGCAAGAAGCCGAGGACGATGTACACCCTTCGTGGTGCGGGCCCTCCGAGCGATGTTAATGCGGCTGCATATAGCAAGGCGCTCAAGGAGTCCGGTGAATGCTGCAACCCAAAATGCAATGGCGTATGGGGGACTGGATGCTGGCATTGTCATAGTCCGGAGTATTTCTTCGATAGCCTTCCGGATGAGGGGCCTGAATGCATAAGTGACGGGTGCAATAATAAAGGCACCGTGTATCGGCATTGCGGAGACATGAGTCTCGTCGCGCGATGTCCTGCGTGTGACGACGATCTAATAAGGGCCAATCAAGGCGATGAATTGATAGCCGAGCTAAAGAAGAAAGAGTTCAGATGGAGTGTGACTCAAGGTCTTCTGACCCTCGCCCTGAACTGGTGTCGCGATAATAATGAGCATGGGAAGAAGATGCCGGCGAAGCACGCGGCATACCTTCTCGAAGCGGGTATCCTCTTTTGGGATCCCAAACATGAAACGTACGACATCATTGAGCCCATCAAGTCGTGGATTGAGCCAGCGAGGTAATACAATGCCGGACAATAACCCCGTAAGCATCCAGGTCGACACGCACTGGGAGTATGTGAAGGATAGCGTCGAGAGCGAGAAAGAGGCTTTCCGCATCGGATTTATTGTGGCCTTGAAGTGGGTGTCGGCAGGTCAACAAGATATCGTCGAGCGACTCGAAGAGGAGTTCGACTTTGAGATGGTGGAAATTCAGCAGAACTGAAAGTGTCGCAAATGAGCAACGAAGAAGACGTAGGTAAGTCCACGGCAATCGAGCAGGCGGAGGTATTACTTCGAGGCCTGCGCTCCGGTCAAATCCATTCCTTCATAGCCGTCGCCGTAGGCGATGTCGCTGACGAGGTATACAATTCAGGAGACCTAACGGCCAGACATGTAGGCACTCGACTCCTCGGTCTGCTGACTATTGTTCAGGTAAGAATGACTGCCAGATTCGCAGCGTCGGACTGGGTCCGCGGACCAAAGGGATAGCAAATGAATCAAGAAAGAAGACCTGAGTGGATCTTAGCAAAGTACGGAATGCTTCTAGACTCCCCGTACAACAAAGAGTTTGTCGAGGATATGAAGCGTGATGTCCCAAGCGATGAAAGAAAGTGGGATAAGGATAGGAAAATGTGGTGGATATCTGACGCGTATCTAGACGAGGTCGATGCGCTGCTTTTCCAGTACTTCGAGCACACAGGATTCGGGAGGGACGACTGATGAAAAAGCTGATACCCATAGCGCTTTGCGCGCTCACCACAAGCTGCATCAAGCTTGTGGTGCCACCTGTCCCGCCGACCTGGAACGGCTGCGAGGCAGATGAGCAGGACTACATCGACATGGCCTTCGAGACCCAGGACCAGCCCGCGGCCATCGAGCCTGGCACGTCGGCGCAGCAGGTCCATCTCGATGTGCTGGAGTGGATAGCCTCCATGGGCTATGACATTATCATCGGCAAGCCCCCTGGCTACCAGGGGCTCGTGGGTGAGAACAAAGACTTCTGCGCGATTACGCTGCCTGGCCACATCTATGTTTCGAAGAAGTGTAGCGATGGGATGGACGGCAACGACATTGCGTGGTCGATCCTCCTTCGACATGAAGGTACGCACGCAGCTCAGCAAAAGAGAATGGGAGCCACGTTCTTCCTTATCTACGGATACGGCGAGGGGCGGCTGCTTGGCCTCGAGACTCCAGCATACGACGTGACCCATTCGACGACGCGGCACTTTGTCGCTGAGGCCGGCGAGGATTCAGGCGCAAGAGCGCCGAATGATGAGGAGCTGTTTATGATGGCCAGCAACATCTACACGAAGTACGACGGGGCTCACATTCCTAAGGAGTGTTTTCAGGAGATAGCCGTTCGGGTTTGGAGAGAGTAGATGGGTTCGATCAAGATAATAGAAAAAACAGTCGTTGATGTGATACTTCGACCAGAGTTGTACGGCGCGGATAACATCAAGTCTCTCGAGATAGTCATCTTTGTGCTTCTCAATTTGCGTGAAGAGATGTTCCGAAATGATTTTCCGGAGCATGCAATTCCTACGGCGACGAATATTTACAGGGCTTGGTCTAAAGAGTATTTTGGATCAAGTGGGCCGAGGGCAGCAAGTCTTCGCCTGATGGAAAAGTTCGGATGGGAGAGGTGCGATGCCATGCGCGATCATAAGGACACATGGATTGAAGTGGTCGATTATTACAAGGAGTTTGCTGGCCGAGTGTTCCGGGCATCGGGCGCTGAGGCCGCGTTCGAGTGGGATGATTCCGAATGAACGTCATCGACATAACAAGGATCCCGGACAAGGATGCCGCCGATGTGATATCCAATATCGCCAAGGCGATCGAAGATAGATTCGATTTCCTCGAGGTAAATGTCGGTTACAAGCTCGGTGACGAGCCGTACTCGCTCGTTAAGGAGCCGGACCCGCTTGTCGTATATCTAAGAAGGAAGGATATAATCTTGCGACGCAGGAATT
>Ga0255055_10001748_pt1 | contig 15589 bp, 9 predicted proteins | sample JV7_2_27_MG_FD_188633 | JGI IMG/M metagenome (GOLD analysis project Ga0255055, IMG submission 188633) | Seawater microbial communities from Jervis Inlet, British Columbia, Canada - JV7_2_27 | ecosystem: Environmental > Aquatic > Marine > Inlet | place: Canada: British Columbia | collected... | reverse complement strand
GCCCGCATCGTGCGCGAGGTAGTCGTGCGCGACATGCTCACCGAAGGCCAGCGTCAGCGGCTTCGGGACGCTGGCACCACATGAGGAGCCGATGAGACGGACACTGCTTCCCCTCTTGTTCATGCTCGCGTCCGCCGCAACGGCGGCCGCCCAACAGGCTTCCTTCTCCGGCACGGTCACCGACTCGGTCTCCGGCGCCGGCGTGGACGGAGTGCGCGTCGAGCTGTTCAGGGGAACCTCGGTCGTGGCGGAGACCGTCACCGATCAGTACGGGCGGTTCAGCATCGGCGCCGTGGAGCCCGGCCGCTACATAGCCATGTTCACGCGCATCGACTACCGGGTGCGGCGGGTGCCGAACGTGGAGCTATTGGTGGCCGAGCCGCTTCGGCTCGACGTCGGGATGACGCCGCTCGCCTTCGCCCTCAACCCGGTGGTGGTATCCGCAGCCCGCACCGAGCAGACGGCGCTCGACGCCACAGCGTCGGTATCGGCGATCGAGAAACAGGAGATCGTGGGCCGCACCGAACTCACGACCGTGGATTACGTGGCCGGGGAGTCGGCGGTGGACTACGCCCAGACGGGCCTCACCCAGCAGGAGGTCGTGGTACGGGGATTCAACAACGTGGCCTCCGGCGCGCTCCTCGTGCTCGCCGACTTTCGGTACGTGGCCGTGCCGTCGATCAGGATCAACGTCTACAACACCATCCCGATCACGAACGAGGATGTGACCCGGGTCGAGCTGGTGCGCGGACCGGCCTCGGCGCTCTATGGCCCCAACACCGCGAACGGCGTGCTGCACTTCATCACTTCGCCCCCGATGGACTCGCCCGGTACGGTCGTGAGCCTCACCGGCGGCGGCCGATCCCTGTTCTACGGCCAGGTGCGCCACGCATCCCGGCTGGGAGAGAAGTTCGGGGTCAAGATCTCGGCCCAGTACCTGAACGGCACCGACTGGGACCACGTGGATCCGGTGGAGGCGTCCAAGCGGCTGGAAGCCATCGCAGACGGCGCCGATCCGGACACACTGCGCATCGGCGCGCGCGAGCCCAAGAACGCACGGGTGTCGGGTGACTTCCAGTTCGAGTGGCGGCCGACCGAGCGAACCTCCTGGATCACGTCCGTGGGGGCGAACAACCTGATCAGTAGCGTGGACCTCACGCCCGTGGGCGCCGCACAGTTCAAGAACGCGGACTACTTCTACGCCCAGTCGCGCGTGACTCACGGCCGTCTGTTTGCCCAGGCCTTCTTCAACCTCAACAACGCCGGCGACACCTACCTGCTGCGCAACGGCAACCAAGTCGTTGAGAAATCGTACATGGTGGTGGGGCAGGTGCAGTATGGCAGCACGCTGGGCTCCAGCGTGAACCTCACGTACGGGCTGAACGCGCAAGCCACGGTCCCGCGCACCGACAGCACGATCACAGGGCGGAACGAGGACGACGACAACATCAACGAATTGGGCGCCTATCTCCACACTGAAACGATGCTGGCCCGCAGTCTCGAGCTGGTGGCGGCGGCCAGGGTGGACTTCAGCGACCGGCTTCCTAATCCAATCGTGTCGCCGCGGGCGGCGCTGCTGTACCGGCCGACGCAATCCCAGACCGTGCGGTTCACGTACAACCGGGCGTTCAGCACGCCGACCACGAACAACCTGTTCCTGGATCTGTTTGCGGACTCGCTGAGCATTCCGGCCGGGGCCCCGCCACCGTTCGGGGGCCTGACCCTTCCCTACGCTGTCTGGGTGGAGGGCGTGCCGGAGACGGGGTTCAGCTTCCGTCGCGACTGCAACGGCCTGTGCATGAGATCGCCGCTCACACCCGAGAGCCTCGGCGGGCCGGGCAGCTACATACCGGTGGACGCGACTCTCGTGTGGGGTCCCCTGGTGGACTCGCTTGCCAACCTGGGGATAGACCTCTCCGCCATTCCGGCTCCGACCGGCGCAGAAGTGGCGACCGACCTCAAGCGGCTGGACATCTCCAGCGGCGCCTTCGAGCCCGTCAGGGGAGTGCAGGACATTCCCGCTCTCCGCCCCACGATCACCAACACGCTGGAGCTCGGATACCAAGGGGTGATAGCGCGCGCGTTCATGGTTTCCGCGAACGTGTACCACACCTGGAAGAACGACTTCGTCAGCGCCGAGCGGGTCGAGACGCCCAACGCGTTCTACGACGTGTCTTCGCTGGCAACGTACCTCCAGAACTACGTGCCCGCGGATTCGGCTCTGATTCTCGCGGTGCTCATGTCGCAACTGCCCGTGGGGACCGTGACACCCGAAGAGGCGTTCGACCCGTGGGACATCATGATCACGTACCGCAACTTCGGGAAGATCAAGTTCTGGGGCGCCGATTTCGACGTGACGGCGTTCCTGACGCGCCACTTCGCGGTGAGCGGAACCTACTCCTGGGTGAGCAGCAACATGTTCCCGCTGGAGACCGCACTCGGCGCGGTCGATACGATCCCGCTCAACGCCCCGATCAACAAGGGCTCCTTCGCCCTGCTCTACCGCGATGACCGCGTGGGGTTGAACGCCCAGGTCCGTGCGCGGATGGTGGAGAGCTTCCCCGTCAATTCGGGCGTCTATGCCGGGGTCGTGGACGGCTACGCCGTGTTCGACGCGGCGGTGGGCTACCAGCTCCCGTGGCGGCACGACCTGCTGTTGGTCCTGAGCGCCTTCAACCTGTTCGACAACGTCCATCAAGAGTTCGTCGGGGGAGCGGCGATCGGGAGGCTAGTGACATTCAGGCTGCGCGCGGCGTTGTAGCGCGCAAGTAACCCGAGCGAGGGGAGGGCGTGACGATGCGGTTCCCGTCCATCCAACGGCTGACTAGTTCGGCGCGGCAGACGGCTGCGCGTTTCCCGTTCGTGCTCGGAGCCGCCGTGATCGCCACGGTCGCCGGCATCCTCACCATCGAGCACGCCAACCACCCCATCTGGGAGCGGGCCGAGCTGAGCGCGGTGCTCGGCATCCCGCTGTTGCTCGCTCTGGCGCTGTGGGCCGAGCGCCGCGGGTGGCATGGCCGCCGCCGGATCGGCGTGGGAGTCGGCGGCGCGCTCGTCCTGCTGTCATTCTTCCTGCTATGGCCCGGTTGGTCCCAGTCGGTCGGGTGGACACGGTTCTGGCAGCTCAGCATCGCATTCCACCTGCTCGTGGCGTTCCTCCCCTACGCGGGCCGCAACGAGCCCAACGGCTTCTGGCAGTACAACCGGGCACTGCTCTTGCGGGCGGTGACGGCGGGCCTCTTCTCCTTGGTGCTGTGGACCGGACTCGCCATCGCGCTGCGGGCCGTGGAAGTGCTGTTCGGGATGGACATCCCCGGGGAGCGCTACGGCCAGGCAATGGTGGTGCTCTTCTTCCTGTTCAACACCTGGTTCTTCCTGGGCGGAGTGCCGCGGGACTTCGCCGCACTGGAACGGAGTGAAGACTACCCCGCCGAGGTGAAGGTCTTCACGCAGTACGTGTTGCTGCCGATCGTGACGGTCTACATCGCAATCCTCACCGCGTACATGGTGAAGGTCATCGTCACGTGGGAGTGGCCTTCCGGCTGGATCGGATGGCTCGTCTCAGGTGTGGCAGCGGCCGGAATCCTGGCTCTGCTCCTCGTCCATCCGGTGCGGGGTCGGGAAGAAAACCGCTGGGTCGGCAGCTACGCGCGCTGGTTCTGGATCGCCTCACTGCCGGCGGTCGTGATGTTGTGGCTCGCGATCTGGCAGCGGGTGGACCAGTACGGCGTGACCGAGCCTCGCTACTTCCTGACGATCCTGTCCATCTGGCTCGCCGCCATCGCCTTGTACTACACGCTGCGCGGCTCGCAGAGGATCATTCTGATCCCGGCCTCTCTGTGCGTGCTGGCGCTGGCCACGTTTGCCGGCCCGTGGTCGCCATACTCCACGTCGCTGCGCAGCCAGACACACCGGCTGGAGGAGGTCCTCACTCGCAACGGGATGCTGGACGAGGGGACGATCCGGCAGGCCTCCACGGCGGTAGAGTTCCTCGACCGCCGTGAGATCAACGCCATCCTGCGCTACCTGCTCGAGACACACGGCACGGGATCGATCGCGGATTGGTTCGGGGGACAGCTGGCAGCCATAGACAGCTCCGGCACCGGGCCTTCTCGCTCCGGAGAGGCCGAGGAGAGAGTGCGGCTCATCGTGGCCCACCTCGGTATCGGCTACGTGGATCGCTGGCAGCGCGGGACGGAAGAGCAATTCAACTACTTCGCCCGGCAGACCGCCGAGCCGATCCCAATAGCGGACTACGACTATGCCTTGCAGCTAGACGGCCTGCTCAACGAATCGATACACGTAGCAGATGATGTCGAGCTGGCATACGACTCGGTCGCTACCGAGGTGAGGCTCGTATCGGCTGGAGAAACCCTGATCAGTGTGCCGCTCCTGCCATTACTCGAACGAGCGGCAGCTCACCAACCGGCCGAGGGCGACGAGGCCATCCCACGGGACTCGCTGCGCGCGGCGGGAGAGAACGATGCCGCCCGCATCGCCATCTACGTGACGGCGCTAACCGGGGTGCGGTCGGAAAGCGGGCCGGTGCTGAGCTCGCTGAGCGCCACCGCATACGTGCGGATCAAGTGAGCACGATCACCGACCGGACCGGGTGCGCTCACCATTGTGTGGTCGGCTTTGGGGGGTACTCGGACTGCGGATATGACTGACGAAGGCAAAGACGAGCGCCGCGAGGGCGACCGGCGCAAGGACGAAGCGCCCCGCCGGGGCGCCCGCCGCGCGGGCGAGGACCGGCGCAAGCAGGAGGACGCTCCTGAGCCGGAGGGGCCGATCCGCAGCGGAAAGGAGCGCCGGGCGCACGTGCGTCGCGCCGGACGGCGGCGGCGGCGCTGGGACCGCCGCATCGGCGACCGACGACTGAAAAGCCCAGAGCTCTACTCCCGGGACGAGATAGTCCGGGTCCGCAAGCTCGTCGTGAGCCCCCGGCTCCCGTTCGAGTGCCCCCGCTGCAACGGCACGCTCACCAAAGGCGATCCGATCGCAGGAGACGGCCACACGATCCGGACGGTGCGCTGCTCGGAGTGCCACCGCAGCTCAACGTTCCCCGACTACATAGTGGTCCGCGCTCTGGTGATCGAAGCGGACGAGAAGGTGCGCGAAGCCATGCGCACGATTCTCGGCGGCGCGGGCCATGAGGTGGTAGGTGCCCGGGGCGGAGCTGCCGGGTTGGATTCCTACCGAGAGGATCCCACCGACGTCGTCTTCGTGAACATCTCGTCTGCGCGGGCCGAGGTCGAATTCATCGGGAAGTGCCGCAAGGAGTTTCCCGACGTCAGGTTGATAGCCGTCGCGGGGAAAAGCGCGTACGGGACGGGAGATCCGCTGGCGGTGGCCGGCCAGCTCGGCGCCCAGGCAACGCTGCGCATGCCGTTCACGCCGCACGAAGTGCTGCGGTCCCTGGACGTCGCGCTGGAGTTGGTGCGGCCGGACTAGGCCTTCTTCGCAATCTTCGCCCAGGTATCCCTGAGCGTCACCGTCCGATTGAACACGAGGGCGCCTGCCTTCGAGTCCTCGACGTCACTGATGAAGTAGCCCCGCCGCTCGAACTGGTAGCGCGTGCCTGGCGAGTCGTCGGCCACGCTCGGCTCGATCCGGCTTTCCTTCAGCACGACGAGTGACTCGGGATTCACGTAGTCCGTGAAGTCCGTCCCTTCCGCGACATTCTCCGGCTCGGCCTCGAGAAACAGGCGATCGTAGAGTCGCACCTCGCACGGGAGCGATTGCTCGGCCGACACCCAGTGGATGGTGCCCTTCACCTTGCGGCCGTCGGGCGCGTCGCCGCCCTTGGTCGCGGGATCGTATGTGCAACGCAGTTCCGTGACCTCACCGGTTCCGGGATCCTTGATCACCTCGTCACAGGTGATGAAATAGCCGTAGCGCAGCCGCACCTCGCGGCCCGGCGCCAGCCGGAAGAACTTCTTCGGCGGATCTTCCATGAAGTCGTCCCGCTCGATGTAGAGCTCGCGCGAGAACGGGAGCTTACGTGAGCCCTCCTTGGGGATGTCCCGCGGGTAGTAGGGCGCCTCCAGTTCCTCGACCTGGCTCTCCGGGTAGTTCGTGATCACGACCTTGAGCGGCCGCAGCACGCACAGCACGCGCGGCACCAGGGGATTCAGGTCGTCGCGGATGGCGAACTCGAGCTTCTCCAGGTCGATCCGGCTGTCGTTCCTTGCGACCCCCACCATGTCGCAGAAGCGGCGGATGGCCTCCGGCCTGATGCCGCGGCGCCTGAGCCCGGCTATCGTGGGCATCCGCGGGTCGTCCCATCCCGAGACAGTACCCTCGTTGACCAGGCGAATCAGCTTGCGCTTGGAGAGCACCGTGTAATCGAGCTCTAGTCGCGCGAATTCGGTCTGATAGGTGCGTGGCTTCTCGATGCCCACGGCGTCCAACACCCACTCGTAGAGCTCGTTGTTGTCCTTGAACTCCAGTGTGCACAGCGAGTGCGTGATGTTCTCGATCGCGTCTGACAGACAGTGCGTGTAGTCGTACAAGGGATAGAGGCACCATCCGTCGCCGCGCCGGTAGTGGTCCGCGTGGCGGATGCGGTACAGCACCGGGTCCCGCATCACCATGTTGGGATGCGCCAGGTCTATCTTGGCGCGCAGCACGTGCGCCCCGTCCTCGAACTCCCCGGCCTTCATGCGCCGGAACAGGTCGAGGTTCTCCTCCACCGAGCGGTCGCGGTACGCACCGGGACGGCCGGGCTCTGTCACCGTGCCGCGCAACTTCCTGATCTCCGCCTCGCTCGAGCTGTCCACGTAGGCCAGGCCCTTCTCGACCAGCAGCTCGGCCCACTCGTACAGTTGCTCGAAGTAGTCCGACGCGAAGTACATCCGGTCGTCCCAATCGAAGCCGAGCCAGCGCACGTCGCGCTCGATGGCCTCGACGTACTTCACGTCCTCGCCCTCGGGGTTCGTGTCGTCGAACCGCAGGTTGCAGGTCCCGCCGTGCTCCAGGGCGAGCCCGAAGTCCAGGCAGCAGGCCTTTGCGTGCCCGATGTGGAGGTGGCCGTTGGGCTCGGGCGGGAACCGGGTGCCCACCCGGCCGCCGTACCTGCCCGTGCGGCTGTCCTCCGCGACCATCGCGCGGATGAAGTCGAGTCCCTGGGTACGGGGCGCCTCGCTCTCCTTCTTCTTGCGCTCTGCGGTCAACTTCTCCCTCCACGCCGCGGGTGGGCGTCACGGACCGACGGAACGTGCGGCCGCAATCCAAGTACAAGTGCAGAAACCTAGCACAGCAGGCAAGTGCGGCGCTCGGGGAGCGCGGGTTACGCGCGCCCCTGCCATTGCTCTAGATTGCCGATCCTACGCTGTGACGTCGCCCCGTACCGCCGCGGTCGGGGCAGAGCCGTCCTTTTCGTCCTCCTGACGGAGAAACCGCGATGCGAAGCCGCATCCCGAAACGCGCCGCCGGCCCGCTCTTGCTGGCGTCCGTACTCGTCCAGGGCTGCCTGGTGGGACCCAACTACGAAGAGCCAGAGATCGCCATGCCGGACCAGTGGACCGCGACTGTGGCGGAGGAGATGAGCCAGCCGGAGCCCGACATCTCCAAGTGGTGGGAGACGCTGGGCGACACGGCACTCACGAGCCTGATTCGTCGTGCCGAGCTGTCCAACCTCGACCTCTGGACGGCGGTGGCCAGGGTGAAGGAGTCGCGCGCCCAGCGCGGCATAGCCAAGGGTGATTTCTTCCCACAGATCGGACTGGACGGCAGCTACACCTACTTCAAGCTCAGCGAGAACAGCGTCCAGGGTCAGGCCATCATCAACGGTGGCGGCACGATCGAGCCCGACGATCAATGGAGCTTCTCGCTCGGCGCGTTCTGGGAGATCGACCTGTTCGGGCGCATCCGGCGCCAGAACGAGGCGGCGAAGGCCGGCTTCCAGGCTTCAATAGAGGACTTCCGCGACGTACTCGTCAGCCTCTACGCCGAGGTGGCGGCCAGCTACGTGGACTTGAGGACCACCCAGGTTCGCCTGGAGTTCGCCCACCGCAACGCCGAGAGCCAGCGCCAGACACTGCAGCTCACCCGCGACAGGTTCAACGCGGGGCTGGTGTCGGCACTGGACGTGACCCAGGCCCGGACGAACCTGGCCTCCACCGAAGCCGAGATACCGAGCCTCCAGATCGCCATGAACAACGCCCTCAACCGGCTCGCGGTGCTGCTGGGCCAGCAGCCGGGAACCCTGCACGCAGAGTTGGGACCGGCCGCACCCATCCCCACGCCGCCCGAGGAGGTCGCCACTGGCCTCCCGACAGAGCTGCTGCGCCGCCGTCCCGACGTGCGGCGGGCCGAGCGCCTGCTGGCCTCGCAGACGGCCCTGGTGGGCGTCGCGACCGCCGACCTCTACCCCAGCTTCTCGCTGGGCGGCGCCCTGCAACTCGTGGCCGGTGCGTTCGGCGACCTGGGGCAAAGCGAGAGCGTGGGCTGGAGTTTGGTCCCTGGCGTGCGCTGGAACCTGTTCACCGGCGGAAAGATCCGCAGCAACATCAAGGTTCAGGAGGCCCGGACCGAGCAGCTGCTGTACCAGTACGAGCAGTCCGTTCTCCTGGCGCTCGAGGAGGTGGAGGACGCCCTGGTCGCGTTCGCGCGGGAGCAGGTGAGGCGCGACCGCCTGGGCGAGGGGGTCGCCGCTGCGGAGCGCTCGGTGGAGATCGTGCGCACACAGTACCTGTCGGGACTGGTGGACTTCCAGCGCTACGTCGACTCGGAGCGCGAGCTCACCCAGCAGCAGGACCTGCTCGCGCGCAGCGAGGGCCAGGTCATACAGAACCTGGTCGCCCTCAACAGAGCGCTCGGCGGCGGCTGGTCGCCGGACGCGCAGGATCCCGACAAGCAGACGGCCCAGACCGACGAAACGGACCAGGCGGAAGACGGTTCGGCGGGCGCCGCCAGCCAGAGTGAAGCCGGCCCGGCGCCGGACGCGCCCGAACCGAACAACTAGCCATGAATTCCGTTCATGAGATTGCTACTATGATGAATAGACGTTTTCGCACCGGATTCGCGCTCGCACTCGGCCTCGCGCTGTTCGGCTGTGGCGGCGACGAGCCGGTGTTCCAGCCCCCCGAGGTCACCGTGACGACCCCGGAGCGACGCGCCGTCCAGGAGTTCTTCGACTTCACCGGCACCACCCGCGCCATAGCGTACGCGGAGATCCGGGCCCGGGTGTCGGGCGTGCTCGAGGAGATCCACTTCGAACCGGGCGGCATCGTCGAGGCGAACGAGATTCTGTTCGTCATCGAGCGAGACCAATACCAAGCGGCCTATCAGGAGGCGCTCGGCAACCTGCGGGCAGCCCAGGCCGAATCGGCGCGCGCCGAGGCGGACCTCAGGCGCATCGAGCAGGCGATCCGGACCGAGGCGGTGAGCGAGAGCGACCTGGACCGTGCGGTCGCCAATCGGGACCAGGCCAACGCCGGCGTCATCTCGGCGCGGGGACGCCGCAACAGCGCCAAGCTCAACCTGGACTACACCCTGGTGCGTGCGCCGCACCGCGGCCAGGTGAGCCGCAACCGGTGGGATGTCGGCAACCTGGTGGGCGCCGGGGAGCCCACGTTGCTCACGACCGTCAACACGATCGACTCGGTTTACGTCTTCTTCGACGTGCCGGAACTCCTGGTGCTGCGCCTGCGGCAGGTCCAGCGCGAGGCGCTCGCGGCGGACGCGGATCCAACACGGACAGAGGCGCGCGGGCGGCAGCAGATCGGCCGCACAGCCATCTCCCTCGCCAACGAGTCCGACTTTCCGCACGAAGGCGTCATCGATTTCGTGGACAACACGGTGGATCCGGCCACCGGCACCATCGAGGTGCGGGCCGTGTTTGCGAACCCCGACTACATCGTGTTGCCCGGGCTGTTCGTGCGGGCACGGGTGTACGCCAGTCAGGAGCGGGACGCGCTCCTGGTGGACGAACGCGCCGTCGGCACCGACCTGGGCGGCAAGTACGTGCTCCTGGTGGACGAGGAAAACGTGGTGGAGGTGCGCTACGTGACGTTGGGGCCGATCCAGAGCGACGGCATGGTGGTGGTGGACGACGGCCTGGACGGTAGCGAGCAGTACATCGTGAACGGCTTGCTGCGGGCACGACCGGGCTTCCCGGTGACCCCTCAGTCGGCTGACTCTGCGGTGGTGACGCCGACGGAGAGGGGCTGAGCGATGGGCGGCTTCAGCTCGATCTTCATCAACCGGCCCATCATGGCGATGGTCATCTCCATCGTCATCGTGCTCTTGGGTTCTCTCTCCATCCCAATGCTTCCGGTGGCAAGCATGCCGGACATCACGCCGCCTACGGTGAAGGTCACCACGTCGTACCCGGGCGCCAACGCCAACGTGGTGGAGGAAACCGTCACCGCGCCGATAGAGCAGGAGGTGAACGGCGTGGAGGACATGCTCTACATGTCCTCCAAGAGCGGCAGCGACGGGAGCCTGGATCTGACGGTGACGTTTGCCATCGGGACGGACCCGGACATGTCCACGGTGCTCACCCAGAACCGGGTGAACATCGCGATGCCGGTGCTCCCGGAGGACGTCACGCGCCAGGGCGTCAAGGTCGAGAAGCAGTCCACCTCCATGGTCATGGTGGTGGCACTCTACTCCCCGGACGGTAGCTACGACGACGTCTTCCTGAGCAACTACTCGACGACCCAGATCAAGGACGTGCTGGCGCGGATCAACGGCGTCGGCGAGGTCAAGATCTTCGGCGCCAAGGACTTCGGCATGCGGGTCTGGATCGATCCGGCCAGGCTCAGGGCACGAGACCTTACCTCGGACGAAGTGATCCAGGCCCTGCGCGAGCAGAACGTTCAGGTCGCGGCGGGTCAGATCGGGGCGCCACCTACCGAGACCGGGCAGAACTTCCAGTACAACATCAACACGCTGGGGAGACTCGCCGACGTCGAGGACTTCGAGAACATCATCGTCAAGGTAGGCTTGCAAGGCGAGCTGGTACGGCTGCGCGACGTGGCCCGCACCGAGCTCGGGTCGCAGAACTACACCTGGTACGCGCAGCTCGACGACGCCCCTGCCAGCATTCTGGGCATCTACCAGCTCCCCGGGTCCAACGCCGTGGACGTCGCCGCCCAGGTGGTCGCGGCGATGGACGAGATGTCCGGGCGCTTCCCCCAGGGCCTCGAATACACGGTGCCCTACGACACTACTCGTTACATCAAGCAGTCGATCAAGGAAGTGATCATCACCCTGCTGCAGGCGCTCGTGCTGGTGATCCTCGTGGTGTTCATCTTCCTGCAGGACTTCAGGGCTACGCTGATCCCCACGATCGCCATACCGGTCTCCCTGATCGGGACCTTCGCCGTGATGCTGGCGTCGGGACTCTCCATCAACAACCTGAGCCTGTTCGGCTTGATCCTGGCGATCGGTATCGTGGTGGACGACGCCATCATGGTCACGGAGAACACGACGCGCCTCATGGCGGACGAGGGACTACCCCCCAAGGAAGCCGCCGAGAAGACGATGCACCAGGTGGGAGGCGCGGTGGTTGCCACGACTCTCGTACTCCTGGCCGTGTTCCTGCCCACGATGGTCATGCCCGGACTGACCGGCCGGTTGTATCGACAGTTCGCCACAACCATCTCCGTCGCGACGGTCTTCTCGTCGATCAACGCGCTGACCCTGGCGCCGGCGCTATGCGGAATGTTGCTCAAGCCGCCCGGGGAGGGCGGGAAGAAGGAGTGGTTCCTCACCCGGTGGATCGATCGGTTCTTCGCCTGGTTCAACAAGTGGTTCGACCGCACGACTACCGGCTACATGGGCATAGTCAATCGGATCGTGCGCAAGAGCGCATTCATGATGGGCGCCTTCGCCGTCCTGCTGCTCCTGATGCTCCTGGGCTTCCGGGCCATGCCCGGCGGCTTCGTGCCCGGCGAGGACGAGGGCTACTTCTTCGTGGACGCGGAGCTGCCGGCCGGTGCATCACTGGAGCGCACCACTGCCGTCATGAACCGCGTGAACGCGATCTTCATGGAGATGCCGGGAGTGCAGAACGTCATCACTGTCGGCGGGTACTCGCTGCTCAACGGCGTCGCTTCAGCCAATACCGGCTTCTCCATCGTCTCCCTGGACCACTGGGACGACCGGCCCGGATCCGGAATGAGCCTGTGGGGGCTGATGCGGCAGGGGCAGCCCCAGCTCTCGCAGATGCGCGAGGCCACTGTGTTCGCCTTCCCGCCGCCGCCCATTCAGGGTCTCGGCGCGGCCGGTGGCTTCGAGATGCAGATCCAGGACAGGGGAGGCATCGGCCTCATTGCACTGGAGACCTTCGCCAATGACATAGTGGCGGCCGGCAACGCCAGCCCGGTGACGACCCGCATGAACCAGAACTTCCGCGCCAGCGTCCCGCAGCTGTACGCCGCAATAGACCGCGAGAAGGTGAAGTCGCTGGGTATCCCCTTGGCAACGGTGTTCAACACGCTCCAGGCCAACCTCGGCTCGGCGTACGTGAACGACTTCAATCTGTTCGGCCGCACCTGGAAGGTCATGGTTCAGGCCGACCAACAATACCGCGCCCGGTCCACGGACATTCAGAAGCTCGAGGTCCGGGACGCCCACGGGAACATGATCCCGATCGGCACCCTGGCGACGGTGCACGACACGGTGGGACCGCAGACCATCAACCGATTCAACCTGTTCCGCTCCGCCACGCTCACGGGCGGTCCCGCACCGGGCTTCTCGGACGGAGAAGCCACCAACGAGGTCGAGCGACTGGCGCAGCAACTCCTCCCCGCACAGATGGACTACGAATGGTCTGGCGTCACCTTCCAGCAGAAGGAGGCGGGCAACCTGGCGCCGATTCTGTTCAGCCTCGCCATCGTCTTCGCTTTCCTGTTCCTGGCGGCGCAGTACGAGAGCTGGGCGAACCCGATCTCGGTGATGCTCTCGGTGCCCATTGCCCTCCTGGGAGCCGCGGTGTTCGTCCTGGCGCGCGGACTGATCCAGCCGATGGAGAACAACGTCTACACCCAGATCGGAATGGTCCTGCTCATCGCGCTGTCGGCCAAGACCGCGATCCTCATCGTGGAGTTCGCCAAGCAGCAGCGCGAACAGGAGGGGAAGAGCTTCGTCGAGGCCGCCATCGAGGCGGCTCGACTCCGCTTCCGGCCCATCCTGATGACCACTCTGTCATTCGTCTTGGGCATGATCCCGATGGTCGTCGCGACGGGCGCCGGCGCACGCAGCCGTGTCTCCCTGGGAACGGCCGTGTTCGGCGGAATGTTGATCTACACGATCCTGGGCGTGTTCTTCATTCCGGTGCTGTACACAGCGGTCGAGTTGGCGTGGACCAAGTTGTTCCGGAGAAAGAAGGCGGAGGTGGGCGCGGCAGGTAGCGGGACTGCCGGATCACCTGCATGATTGAGGAGCGAATCCTGACGAACGGAGAGACTCAATGAGACGTGCAATTATGCTGGCACTCGCCGCTGCAGCCGGCCTCTCGCTGCTCCCGGCCACCGCAGCCGCTCAAAACAGCAGGTTCGCCGGCATCTCGGGTGGCGCCACGCTCAGCGACATGCGGGGCGGCGTGACCAACACCAACAGCCGGTGGGGCGGAACTGCGGGCCTGTTCGTCGGGTACCGCTCGTGGCGCATGATCGGTGTGCTCGAGGGCAACTGGGTGCAGAAGGGCGGCAAGGACGCCGTCGGCGACGGCGGCACGCGCATTGATTACATCGAGTTCCCGTTCCTCATCGGTGGCGGATCGGAGGCCGGCAGCACCCTGGTCCGGTTCTACACGGGTATCGGCATCGGATTCCCGATCAGCTGCAGCTCCACCTCGACCGATCCTCAGCAGAACTGCAACCTGAAGAAGAGCCCTCAGTGGACGTGGCCCTTCGGCCTGATGCTCGGACGGAGGGTAGGCAATGGCCGGACCTTCGTGGCCGTGGACGCGCGCTACTCGATAGCGCTGGGCGACACGTTCGAAGGCGCGTTCATGCAGAACTACACGTGGTCGTTCAAGCTGATGGTGGGTCGCAGGCTCTGACGCTGCCGCCGGCGCTAGCTCCTGAGCGCCTCCACGAACCGATCCAGTAGCACGCTCGGGAAGGCGTCGCCCAGCTCCAGCGTGTCGCGGTGCCGCTCGAGCGCATCGGCCACCTCGCGAAAGTCGCGCGGCACGCGCTCGGCCTTCCCTGCATTGCCCTGCCGGGCCAAAGTCGCAGAGGTACGGTCGAGCAATTCGTTCAACTCCACGGTGTCGCGCCCCGTGATCATCGCGAGCGCCGCCCCGGCAAGCAACAGGTGCGGCAGCGCCGAGCCGTCCGGCAGTCGGAACTCCACAGTGGCGGGCGTCACCACCCGCCCCGCGTCGTCACTGGCCACCAACGGCAGGCGGACCAGCGCCATCCGATCGAACTCACCCCACACGATGCTGCTCGGCGCCTCCTTGGCCTGGCGAATCCGTACGAACGAATCCTCGACGCGGTTGCCGAACGCCATCAGCGCGCCGCCCATCTGAACGAGGCCGCCAATCAGCCAGCGCGCCGCATCGGTGAGCTGCCCCTTGGAATCCTTCACCGCAACGATCTTGCCGTCCTTCACAGGCGCCATGTGGAAATGCAGACCGTTGCCGGCGTGGCCCTCCAGCATCATCGGGCCGGTGGCGCAGCGCATTCCCTTGCGGTGCGCCAGGTTCCGCAGCACCCATTGAGTCAGCAGGACGCCGTCTGCCGCGTCGGGCAGCGGCGCCAGCGCCAACTCGATCTCGTGCTGCTCCCATATGACGCCGCCCTCCTCGCTCGCCTCGATGTAGCCCACCTCGCTGTGCCCGTACTTGACCGGCACGCCGATGTCGGCCAGGAGAGCGAGCGCCTTGCGCCGGAGCCCTTCGCCGAACACGAACGGCGAGCTGGCGTGATAGCCCCTGTCGTCGGCTCCGTAGATGTCGGACTCGTCGCGGCGCTTCCCCAGGAAATATTCGATCTCTCCCAGCGCCCAAAGATCAACGCCGGTGGCTTCACGCAGCTGCGCGCAGGCCCGGCGCAGGATGGTGTCGGGCGAAGCGGGCAGCGGATTCCCCTCCGGGTCCGCGTGACCGCACATGAGGACCAGCGTGGGGAGCGAGGCGAACGGATCCAAGAACGCGGTGCGAACCCTGGGACGCAGCACGATGTCAGACTGACTCGGCGGGATCCCCGCCCTGGGAAACAGATTGGACCCGTCGGCCCGCTCTCCGCCCTGAACGATGTCCCTGAAGTGCCGCGCGCTGCGCGGAACGAAGTCCAGCGTCTTGAGCCAGCCGTCTCCTCCCACGTGCATCAGGCTCACGACCTGGATCCCGCGCCCCCGTACCAGGTCCTCCATGTCGTCGGCGGTCCACTCGGCCCGCGGCTTGCCCAGATCGTCTTCGAGGCTCCGTCCCCGCGGAACGGGCGACCTCGGTTGTTGTCCAGTCGTCATCGCCACACCCTCTCCAGAAACTCCTTGATCTCCGGCACCCCGCCCTGGAAGATCAGGTACCCATCGTGCGGCTCGCGCTCGGTGACCTCACCGGCAATCGGCGTGGTCATGAGCTCGCGTACCGCCTCCGGATCGTCGGGGTGCACGCCCAGAGCCC
>Ga0255055_10001747_pt1 | contig 15590 bp, 11 predicted proteins | sample JV7_2_27_MG_FD_188633 | JGI IMG/M metagenome (GOLD analysis project Ga0255055, IMG submission 188633) | Seawater microbial communities from Jervis Inlet, British Columbia, Canada - JV7_2_27 | ecosystem: Environmental > Aquatic > Marine > Inlet | place: Canada: British Columbia | collected... | reverse complement strand
TCACCTTATATGGTGTCTTTGATATATCGAATCCCTTGAACCTTGTCTCTGTTCCCTTCTCATTGATATAATCGCGGGCCAACATGGCGGCCCCGATGGCTCCGGTCACATCGAAATGGGGCGGGACATGTATCTTTTTGCCAGTGATCTTTTCAAAGGCCGCAACGACGGCCTTGTTATTGGTAACCCCACCCTGAAAAAGGATATGATTGCCAACCCTTTTTTTCCTGACAACCTTCAGGATATAATTCTTAACGATCGAATATGCCAGTCCACCTACAAGATTTTCTTTCTCGACTCCTTTCTGTTGGAAGGAATTCAGGTCCGTTTCCATGAATACTGTACAACGGTCACCCATGGCGGCTGGTTTTTCTGCCTTGAAAGCCAGGTTGGCAAATTCATCAACGATATTGATGTCCAGCTTTTCAGCCTGTTCCTGGAGGAAGGACCCTGTGCCTGCCGCACAAACCTTATTCATTTCAAAATCGGTAACTACACCATTGTCAATACTGATATACTTAGAATCCTGTCCCCCGATCTCAAAAATGGTATCAACTTCGGGATCATAAGCAATGGCAGCTGTTGCCTGGGCAGTTATCTCGTTACGTATTACATCGGCCCCGATAAAATCACCCGTGAGGTAACGCCCTGAACCGGTGGTGCCGGCAGCCTTCACAGTCACCTTGTCCCCTACCTCCTCGAAAATCTCCGACATACCCTGCCGGATGGCTTCCAGGGGTTTGCTTTCGGTCGGAAGGTAGCGCCTGGCCACGACCCTGTCCTGTTCGTCAATCAATACCACATTGGTACTCAGAGAACCTACGTCAAGTCCCAGGAAAACATCCGTCTTCCCCTCTCCCTCAGGAAGGGGATGAACCGTTTTATCATAATGGGTATCTGCTTCAGTTAGCTGATCCTGGAAATTACCACGTGATTTCTTTTCTTCCAGGTATTGATCCAGCTTATCCAGTCCTTTGAAACCAGGTATTTCTTTTTGCTCTCTCATACTAAGGGCAGCACCGATGGCTCCCATGGACGCATGATATTCCGGTACGATAAGGTCTCCATCCCCGGCATTAATAAGTTCCCTGAAAGCACGAACCATGCCTGCATTGGCGGCCACACCTCCCTGGAATGAAACCGGGAAATTTAACTGCTTACCCCTGCCCAGGGTACTGACAAAATTCCTGGCCACTGCAAAGCATAGTCCTGCTACAATGTCATAGACAGGAGTGGCTATCTGCTGAAGGTGTATCATATCGGTTTTGGCAAATACGCTGCAACGGCCTGCAATCCTGGGCGGATTTGTTGATTTCAGCGCCATTTCCCCGAATTCCTTTTCAATCGATACACCGATCCGGTTTGCCTGCTGGTCAAGGAAAGATCCGGTACCAGCTGCACAAATGGTGTTCAGTTCAAAATCAGAAAGCTTTGAAGCATCAGACTCATCACCATTCATCAGGATGAGCTTAGAATCTTCACCACCCATCTCGATCACCGTCTTGACATTGGGATACAAACGGGATACTGATTCTGATTGGGCTATTACCTCATTGATATAGGTCCCTCCCAGGATCTCGGATGCCAGCTTACCCCCACTTCCGGTAAACGCTATTTCTGGAAATTCATTTTCAGGAAAATCTTTCAGTACTTCTTCCAGTATCTGTCTCAACTGTTCGAAGGGATTGCCCTGGCAATAATCGTAGCGCTCTAATTGTACCTGGCCATCCTTATCAAGGACAATAGTATTGATAGAAATGGAACCAATGTCAATACCCAGGGAATAATTCCCGTTGAAACGGAGCGGTCTGGCAGGTTCTGTGGTCATAGTAAAGGGCTTATGGTTTGAGAATCAAAGCTTCATGCAAAAATACTATCAAAAAAGTGGTTCAATCAATAACGATAACCGTTAACCAAAAGAAAAATTTAGGAAAAAATAAGCATCAAAGATTTGAAAATCTATCAAATTCCAGCATTAATTTATTTATTTATAATCTATCTAAATAAAAATGGCCAATCCGATATCTGGACGGTTAATCAAGTTTTAGTATAGCCAGAAAGGCAGATTGTGGGACTTCCACGTTGCCTACCTGGCGCATTTTCTTCTTCCCTTTTTTCTGTTTTTCAAGCAGTTTGCGCTTACGGGTAATATCCCCTCCATAACATTTGGCAGTAACATCTTTTCTCAATGCCTTGACAGTTTCGCGCGCAATGATCTTGGCACCTATGGCAGCCTGTATGGCAATATCAAATTGCTGCCTGGGGATGAGTTCCCTTAATTTTTCACAGATCCGCCGGCCGAAGGAATAGGCATTGTCCCGGTGTATCAATGTGGACAGGGCATCAACCATTTCCCCGTTCAGCAGGATATCGAGTCGGACCAGGTTGGCTTTCTGGTAGCCGATCTGGTAATAATCGAATGAGGCATAACCCTTGGAAATGCTTTTCAATTTATCATAAAAATCAAATACAATCTCGGCCAGGGGCATTTCGAAAGTAATTTCCACACGGTCACTTGTCAGGTATACCTGGTTTTTGAGCGCACCCCTTTTATCGATGCAAAGTTTCATCACAGATCCCACATAATCCGATTGAGAGATGATCTGTGCCCTGATATAGGGTTCTTCTATATAGTCAATATGGGTTACATCTGGCAACCCCGATGGATTATGCACCTCTATAAACTCTCCCCTGGTGGTGTATACCATAAAGGATACATTGGGCACAGTGGTGATCACATTCATATCAAACTCCCTGTCCAGCCTTTCCTGTATGATCTCCATGTGCAGGAGTCCCAGGAAACCACACCTGAACCCGAATCCCAGGGCAGCCGATGATTCCGGTTCGTAAGTCAGGGAGGCATCATTCAGCTGCAGTTTTTCCATGGAACTTCTCAGCTCCTCATAATCATCTGCATCCACCGGGTAGATCCCGGCAAATACCATGGGTTTAACATCCTTGAATCCTTCGATGGCCGCTTCGCAGGGATTCTCGACATGGGTGATGGTATCTCCTACCTTAACCTCACTGGATTCTTTGATCCCTGATATGATATAACCGACATCCCCGGCACTTAGCATTTTACGTGGCTCTGGCTTGAGTTTAAGCACCCCTACTTCATCGGCGTCATATTTATGCCCAGTAGCAAAAAATTTGACAAAATCGTTGGTCCTTATGGTTCCGTTAAATATCCGAAAATAGGCGAAGATCCCCCGGTAGGAATTGAACACGGAATCAAAGATCAGCGCTTCCAGGGGTTTGTCAGGATCGCCCTTGGGGGAAGGTATCCGTTTAATAATTGCTTCCAGTATGGTATCAACACCAAAACCTGTTTTACCGCTGGCCTGTATGATGTCTTCTGTTTCACAACCAATCAGGTCCACAATCTGGTCCAATACCTCATCCGGCATGGCAGCCTCCAGATCCATTTTATTCATTACCGGGATGATCTCCAGGTCATTCTCAAGAGCGAGGTACAGGTTTGAAATGGTTTGGGCCTGTATCCCCTGTGTTGCATCCACTATGAGAAGCGCCCCCTCACAGGCAGCGATCGACCGGGATACCTCATAGGAAAAATCCACGTGCCCGGGCGTATCGATCAGGTTTAGATAATAGGTTTCACCATCCTGCTCCATTTCCATTTGAATGGCATGGCTCTTTATGGTAATTCCCCTTTCCCGTTCCAGGTCCATATCATCCAATACCTGTTCCTGCAGGTCCCTTCCCGATATTGTCCGGGTCAGTTCCAGCATGCGGTCGGCCAGCGTACTTTTGCCATGGTCAATATGGGCAATGATGCAGAAGTTGCGTATGTTATTCATGTACTGGGTCATTGGCCGGAAATGAGGTACAAAGATAGTTAAAATCGGCTACTGTGAAACGTCTCCAGGATGGGGATACCAGTGATAAACTTCAGGCTGCAGAAAAGTAAAAAGCCCTGTTTTGCACCGTATTACCGGCTCAAAACAGAGCTTGATGTATATATGGATGTATTGTTTGCTTACATCATTCCGCCCATACCACCTGGAGGGCCGGCTGGCATTGGAGGTTCTGGCTCGGGCTCATCTGCCAGCACACATTCTGTGGTCAGCAGCATGCCTGCGATGGAGGCAGCATTCTCAAGAGCAATCCTGGCAACTTTTGTAGGATCGATCACACCTGCTTTCATGAGATTCTCATAGGTATCTGTCCTGGCATTGAATCCGAAGTCACCCTTTCCTTCTTTCACTTTTTGTACGGCCACTGAACCCTCCACACCTGCATTTTCAGCAATAATGCGAAGTGGCTCTTCAAGGGCCCTGCGGACAATGGCAATGCCGGTTGTTTCATCATCATTTTCTCCTTCTAATCCCTCCAGGGCATCCATGGTCCTGAGATAAGCTACCCCACCACCGGGAATAATGCCTTCTTCAACGGCAGCCCTGGTAGCGTTCAATGCATCGTTCATGCGGTCTTTCCTTTCCTTCATCTCTACTTCTGATGCTGCACCAACATACAACACAGCAACTCCTCCAGCCAGTTTGGCCAGTCGTTCCTGGAGTTTTTCCTTGTCATAATCGGAAGTGGTATTTTCGATCTGAACCTTTATCTGGTTCACCCTTGCATTAATGGTTTCTTTATCTCCGGCACCATTTACAACGGTAGTGTTATCCTTGTCAACGGAGATCTTTTCACATTGGCCGAGCATATCGAGGGTTGCACCTTCAAGTTTCAGACCCTTTTCCTCAGAAATAACTGTTCCGCCTGTCAGAATGGCAATATCCTCAAGCATTTCTTTCCTTCTGTCACCAAATCCTGGAGCTTTAACAGCTGCTACTTTAAGGGAGCCCCTTAATTTGTTAACCACAAGTGTGGCAAGCGCTTCACCATCCACATCTTCTGATACTATAAGCAATGGCCTTCCTGTCTGTGCAGTGGATTCGAGCACCGGAAGAAGGTCCTTCATCACGGATATCTTCTTGTCAAAGAGAAGTATATATGGATTTTCAAGAACAGCTTCCATCTTCTCAGTATCGGTTACGAAGTAGGGAGAAATATATCCCCTGTCGAACTGCATACCTTCGACTACCTCAACATAGGTCTCAGAAACCTTGGCTTCCTCAATGGTAATAACGCCTTCTTTTTGCACTTTTTCCATGGCTTCGGAGATCAGCTTACCAATCTCAATATCATTATTGGCCGCAACGGAAGCCACCTGCTCAATCCTTGTGTTGTCCTCACCAATGTCCTCAGACATACTTTGTAAAGATTCAATCACCTTGATAACGGCTTTATCAATACCCCTTTTCAGGTCCATCGGATTGGCCCCGGCAGTTACGTTTTTGAGTCCAACATTGACGATAGCCTGTGCCAGCACAGTTGCAGTGGTGGTCCCGTCACCTGCATCATCATTTGTCTTGGATGCAACTTCCTTTACCATCTGTGCACCCAGGTTTTCAAATTCATCACTGAGTTCAATTTCCTTAGCCACGGTTACACCGTCTTTGGTTACCTGGGGAGCACCGAATTTCTTATCTATAACAACATTGCGCCCCTTGGGACCAAGGGTTACTTTCACTGCATTGGCAAGAGCATCAACACCTTTTTTCAGCAGATCCCTTGCTTCAATATCATACTTAATTTGTTTAGCCATTTTTTTTATTTTATGAGGATTTATTAGAATTAATTACCATTTAAACAATAGCCAGGATATCTGACTGCTTCATGATAAGCAAATCATTTCCGTCAACAGTAAGGTCAGTACCAGAATACTTTCCATAAAGTACAACATCACCCTTTTTGACTTCCATTTTTTCATCGCTGGTACCCGGACCAACGGCCACAACAGTTCCCTTTTGTGGTTTTTCTTTTGCTGTATCGGGAATGATGATCCCGCTTGCGGTTTTTTCTTCTGCTTCCATGGGTTCAATAAGTACCCTGTCAGCCAGTGGCTTAATCTTTGCTTCTGCCATTTTACTTTGTATTTAATTAGTTAGACATTTTTCAATTTCGAAAAGTTTCTTTTCATATTTTATGCCAAAGCTGTTTCAGGACTCTCTGGCATTGAAAACAAAAAAAAAGTGTCAGGTTGTCATAATCCCTGACACTTAATAGGTAATTTCTTAGCGTTTCCTTCCTTATTGTTGATCTCCTTCCGGACTGCTTCCCGGTTCAGGGACGGTTGTAGGAAATTGTGGGATGGCATTCGGGTCAACCACATTATCGATCTGGTCTTCAATGACCGAACGCTGGCTTCCGTCACCACGAGGGATAGTAATACTTCCTATTACACTGAAAACCATCATTGCAACTGCCAGTGTCCAGGTTGATTTCTCAAGAAAATCCGTGGTTTTCCTTACGCCCATAAATTGGTTGGAGGACTGAAAATTCGAGGCCAGGCCCCCACCCTTTGAGTTCTGTACCAGGACTATCAGCACCATCAACACACATACGATCACAACGAGTACGGATATCAGATTGTAGATCATGACTTTATCAGTTTTTTTCTAATTGACTTTTTATCCTGTTAATTTGCGTCGCAAAGTAAGTACTTTTTTCCGGATATTTCAAACTTAATTTCTCGTAGGCAAAGATGGCCTTTTTTAGCAGTCCCTGCTTTTCATAGATCATTGCAAGTGTCTCTGTCATAAATGAATCACTGTCCAACGAGCCCGCACCTGACATGTCCATATCACTCGGGGGAATATCTTGTCCACGCGACATAGCCGGACTGTCTTTAATAAACTTGTCGATCAAGCCTTCCTGTTTGGTTTTTGCAGGTTTATCTGGAGTTATTGACTGGAAATGATCAAACCAGCCTGTGAATGTATATTCTTCAATGGCAATCGTTTCTGACGGAACAGATTCTTCTTCAAGTTGATATGCCCCTGTAAACGCAAATTCATCTTTACTGTCAGTTGCGGGTTCAGGATCCGGTAATCTTCGTACCAGGTCCTCTTCCTGGCCTGTTTTGTCAGCTATATCCGTGCCTGGCTCATCCATCCAGCTTATCCCGGCCTTAATGGCAGGTTTATGGATCAGGTGATACAGGACGGTTCTGTCCCCTGCATATGCAGCTGAATCCCGAAGCACCTCATGAAATTTTATACTGTCAATATTATGATGGTTCTTAGCCACCAGCAGGTGAGCTGTCTGGAACCAGGGATAGGTATCCAACAATTCCTCTAATTCTCCGAGGCTGGACTGGTCAAGTTTTGTGGGATCATGAACGAAGGCTATGATATTTTCCCGTTTCATTATTCAATATATAAATACTACCAGTTGACAAACGCGCGGTTAAAGATATCTTCATTAATCTCTTCAATGATGGCATCAGTTAATTCAGACCTAACTGACTCGAATTGCAGTGAACTCTCATAATCACGATACTGGGAGAAGGTTTCATCGAAACTCAGATCCGGATCCAGGTTGTTGGTATAACTCACTTTTACGCCAATGGTAAAGCGGGTAAGTGAGGCCTGTTCCGCTGAAATCGCCATCGGCCGTGTGGAGTATACCGCGATCTCTCCTTCAAAATGGGCATCACCGGGACCGGTAATTAGGGTAAGGTTGGTCTGTCGCTCACAAAGATCCCTGTATGATTCGGTGATACCTCGTCCCAGAGCAGGGGGTGCCAGGGCTGAACGGTTCTGGAAAAAATCAACAGAGACTGTCTCCAGAACACCAGTATTCGCTCCGGAGAAACTATACTTTACCTTGCAGGAGGTGGCCAGCAGGGTCAGGAATACTAAAAGTGCTGTTTGAATGCTGTACTTCATCTTTTACTCCAGGTTATGCTCCTTGATCTTCCTGTATAACGTCCTTTCTGATATTCCTAGTTCCTCTGCAGCATATTTTCTCTTACCCTTATGCTTGTCGAGGGCTTTCTTAATCAGTTCGATCTCCTTTTCTTCGAGCGATAGGGATTCTTCGATGATCTCTTCTGTATCCTGTATATCCTGGCTTTCTGGTGGATTAATATGCAAGGTTTGTGGTGGGATTGCCTCTTCATGCCCAGTTGACTGGTAAAGCTTTTCTATCGTGCCGGCGTGTTCCTTCCGGATTTCTGTTCCGCTCCTCTTATCCATTATCTCCGCCACCAGCCTTTTCAGATCGATCATATCATTTTTCATATCGAATAATACCTTGTACAGGATCTCCCGTTCTGAATTGAAAGTCTTTTCATCAATCGGTTTTTCGTACAATGCAGGGAGCCTAATCGGCTGATAATCAGGTAGGTATTTCTTGATATTCTCTTCGTCAATCTCACGGGTCGATTCAATGATGGAGATCTGCTCGGTGATGTTTTTCAATTGCCTGATGTTCCCTGGCCACCGGTAATTTGTAAGGATCAGCCTGGCCGGATCCGTCAGTGTAACCGTTGGCATCCGGTTGATCTCGGCAAAATCACTGGCAAATTTTCTGAACAAAAGGTAGATATCCTCCTTTCTGTCACGCAGGGAGGGAATAAAAATGGGTACAGTATTCAGCCGGTAGTATAGATCTTCCCTGAATTTTCCATGCTGGATAGCCCCGATGATGTCAATATTGGTAGCAGCAATTACCCGGACATCAGTTTTCTGAACTTTTGAGGAACCAACCCTTATAAACTCCCCGGATTCGAGTACCCGAAGCAGCCTTACCTGGGTGGAAAGTGGCAGTTCGGCCACCTCATCCAGAAATATGGTGCCTCGGTTGGCTACCTCGAAATAACCTTTCCTGCTGTCAGTGGCTCCGGTAAAGGCGCCTTTTTCATGGCCGAATAACTCGGAATCTATGGTTCCTTCAGGGATTGCACCACAGTTCACAGCAATGTAGGCACCATGCTTTCTTGCACTGTTCTGATGGATTATCTTCGGAAAAAACTCCTTCCCTGTCCCGCTTTCCCCGCTGATCAATACCGATAAATCGGTAGGAGCGACCTGCATGGCAATATCAATGGGACGATTCATTGCAGGATGGTTTCCAATAATCCCGAACCGCTGTTTGATTTTTTGAATTTCCATCTGACAAAATTTCCAAAAATGCATGACAAAATTACAATTTTCCGGGATTTTTACTAATTTGGAGAACCAAGAATATCAACACTTTCATGAATTATATAGGAATCATACCTGCCCGGTTTGCCTCATCACGCCTTCCCGGCAAACCGCTTGCTGATATCGGAGGAAAACCAATGATCCAATGGGTATATGAAAATACCGTCAAGGAATTGGATGATGTAGTAGTAGCTACCGACCATTCAGATATTGAACAGGCGGTGCTTGATTTCGGAGGCAGGGTAATGATGACCTCCCCTGATCATCCGAGTGGGACAGACAGGTGTGCGGAGGTGATTCAGATACTTGCAGATTCTGGTGAGGAATATGATGTGATCATCAATATCCAGGGAGATGAGCCTTTTATCAATGTTTCCCATATCAGGTTGCTGAAAGATGCCTTCTCAGATCCCGCTACCCAGATTGCCACGCTGGTAAATCCGATTAAGGACAGCGCTGAACTCATGAATCCGAATGCGGTTAAGGTAGTTGTCAATACACATGGTAATGCATTGTACTTCAGCCGATCCCCGATACCCTACAACAGGCATGTTGCGGATGATAACTGGCTAACCGGCCACACATACCTGAAGCATCTTGGCTTGTATGCCTACCGGAGTGAAGTCCTCGGGCAGATCACAATGCTTGAACCCTCTCCCCTGGAAAAAACAGAGTCATTGGAGCAACTGCGATGGCTGGATAACGGCTTTGTGATCAGGGTTCTGGTAACGAATGACCCGAGCCATGGGATAGATACTCCGGGGGACCTGGAAGCTACCAGGAAGAATTTGAAAAAGCACCATGATTAGATCAGTTCTTCAGCTCAGACTGAAGGATCACTCAGAACGGGTCTTATTCATATCTCAGTGAATCAGCAGGATTTTTCAATGCAGCAGTTATGGCCTGTACACTTATGGTTGCCAGGGATATCAGGAGTGCAACGACGAAGGACAGCAGGAATGGTGTAACGCCCAGATCTATGCGATAAGCGAAATCATTCAGCCAGTTGCGTGTAAAAAAGTAACCTAGGGGCCAGGCTACCAGGGTGGCCGCGCAGATCAGCACAACTATTTCTTTTGATATCAGCCTGACAATGATGTTTGCCGAAGCCCCCATGGCTTTCCGTATCCCAATTTCACGTGTTCTCTGCTCTGTTGTAAATGCCGTCAGTCCAAGCAGGCCCAGGCAGGCTACCAGGATGGCCAGGATAGAAAAGATGGTGAATATGATCCGGGTCCTTGTCTCCTGCTCATAATGTTGTTCAAAATCATCATCCATGAAGAAATACTGGAAAGGCTGGTCATTGGTAAATTCGCTCCATACTTTTTCAATCTGTTGGACAGTCCCACGAATATTTTCAGGTTCCACACGGATGCTGAGGTATGGGATCCAGCCCGATTCGGGATCCCGGATCCTCAACATATGGGGTCTGATCACGGAATGCAATGATTGATTATGGAAATCCTTCATTACTCCCATGATTTGAAAATAATCTATGTCTTCCCGCGTATCACCGGGTTGGATAAACCTGCATTCAAGCGGCTCTTCAATGGTAAAATTCTGAATGGTCTTGTCGTTTACAACAATGGCGAAACTGTCAGTCGAATAGTCAAGGCTATGAAACCTGCCTTCTGTGATTTCCAGTCCATAGGTCTCCGGAAAATCATGGTCAATAAAGTTTACCTCCAGCAGGAATGTCTGTTCGGAGGGCCTTCCTTCCATCATAAAACCATTGTAATTATTGGTATGCCCCGGCACCATGGTGGATGATGTTGAAGACATTACTCCCGGGATCTTGGCAATTTCCTGCTTGAATGTCTCAACACGCCTTTTACCTACCTCGCCAAATCGTTGGATCACTACCATCTGCTCCTTATGAAATCCCATGTCTTTATTGATCATATATCCCAGCTGCTTGTTTATGACAAGGGTCCCGAGTATGATGAATATGGAAATGCTGAACTGGACAATGACCAGTATCCTGCGCAGGGAGCCACTCCTGGCACCTTGCTCAATTATACCCGAGAGGACTGAAATGGGTTTGAATGATCCCAGGTAAAAGGCAGGATAGCTGCCCGCCAGTAATCCTATGACGACTGCAAACAACAGGAGCCCTGGTATGATGTACCAATCCCCGAAGTAATCCAGCACCAGGCTCAACTGCACCTCTTTATTAAATACCGGCAGCACCAGTTCCAGGATCAGCAGGGCGATTATCATGGCTATGATCACCAGGAATAAGGATTCAGCCAGAAATTGCCATACCAGTGGTCCCTTCCCTGAACCAACCACCTTGCGCAGACCCACCTCCCTCGCCCTTCCGGCAGACCGGGCCGTGGAAAGGTTCATAAAATTGATACAGGCGATCAATATGATAAACAGGGCAATGGATGAAAAAATATAAAGGTATTTCTTATTGCCTGCAGGCCGGAGATTCTCAGAGATTTCATTGTTCAGGTGGACATCCAGCATGGGTTGGGTCCTGATCTGGTAGAAATTACCCACGGCCTCCCACTCCTCCAGGGTAATCCCAAGAAACCGCTGAATTTCAGGTCCCACATATTTTACTGTGATCGGATCTATTTTCTCCTGTAATACATCAGTCGTAACACCCTCCTCCGTAAGCAGATAAGTATGCATATTATTGCTGGTCCATTGCAAATGATTCGCCCGGTAATGGCTTTGAAAATCAACCACCATGTCAAAATACAGGGAGCTGTTATCCGGTATGTCCTCCATGACCCCGGTAATAGTGTAATCTGTTGAGTCTGAAAACACTTCCAGGGTTTTACCCATCGGATCTTCTTCTCCAAAATACTTCCTAGCCGATGATTCAGAAATGACCATGGACCGCGGCTCGTCCAAAACCCGGGCAGGATCTCCTTTGAGCAGGGGAAAAGAGAAAATCTCGAAAAATCCTGAATCAGCCCAGTAGAAATGATCCTCCATAAAGGTCCTGTCCCCACATCTGGTGAGTACATTGTCAGAGCGATCTACCCTGGTATAGTTAATTACCTCAGGGATCTCATCCAAAAATACAGGTCCGCTCGGAGCAGCCGTATTGGCAGACTGGAACTCAGAAGCCGCAAACTTACCGGTAACCCAGACCTGGTGGATCTGGCCAGCCTTCTCATGGAGACCATCATAGCTGCTTTCATGGATTACGAAAAGCACGATCAGGATACTGCAGGCGATCCCGATGGCCAATCCGAATATATTAATCAGTGCATAAGCCTTCTGCCGGATAAGGTTTCTTACGGCAACCTTAAAAAAATTCTGGAACATGGTTTAATGATTGGTATGTTTATAAGACGAATATGCCGGCTTGCTGTTACAGTCTTTTATTCATATTGCAAGGCTTCGACAGGATTTGCACTCGCTGACCGTATGGCCTGAAAACTCACTGTCACTAGCGCAATAACCAGTGCGAGGATAGCAGCCAGGAAAAAGAACCATGCCTCAATATTGATATGATAGGCAAATTTGCCAAGCCATAGCTTCATGCCAGCATAAGCGACCGGGAAGGCGATCAGGTTTGCCCATATTACCCATTTGGTAAACTGGGCAGATAACATCATGGTAATTTTCGGCATGGAGGCACCCATTGCTTTTCTGATCCCTATCTCTCTGGTCTTTTGTTCAGCAGTATGAGATGCCATACCAATCAACCCCAGTATGGCAATAAAGATGGCAAGGAAGGAAAAAATGGCAAAAAGATTTGCCGTGGTTTCCTCTTCGCTATATAAGGCGTCAAGGTCCTCGTTCAGAAAATAATAATCAAATGGTTCATCCTGGACAAATTTCTTCCATACCTTTTCTATATATGCCAGTGACTCAGTCATTTTATCACCTGAGATCCTTACAGATAAAAACTGGGCATGGGATTTCTCAGGCAGCAGGGTAAAGGCGAGTGGTTTTATCTCAGTGTGCAAAGATTCAAAATGAGCATCTTTTACGACCCCCTGGATGGTGTAATCCATTCCCTCTCCCATCATGCTATAACCCGACAGATGTATGCCAACAGGATTATCAAATCCAATCTCTCGTGCTGCTGATTCATTGATCATCAATGAACCATAACATTCAGCATCTTTTGACTGGTAAAAATCCCCATCCAGCAAATGCATTTGCATGGTCCTCATAAAATCATAATCAGCCATTACCGGCCTGAGATATATCATCTGTTCGACATCGAGTGTATCAATATAAAAAGGAAATGGCTCAAGTGTACTTCCCGGCAGAGCAGTAGAAACAGAGGCTGCATTAATATCGGGATGCTTAAGCAAGATCTCCTTAAAGGTATCCCGTTGGGCCTGTATAGCATATGCCCGTTGAATAACTACAATATTCTGTTGATTGAATCCCAGGTTTGAGTTTCTGAAGAACCTGACCTGCTGATAAATGATCATGCTTGAAATGAAAAGGATAATGGAGATGGTAAACTGTGATAAAACCAGGAATCCTCGGAGGCGGGTACTGCGCATTCCCTTGAAATCCCTTCCCTTGAGAATATGAACCACTTTAAAGGCTGAAAGATAGAATGCAGGATAACTCCCTGAAAATATGCCGATTAAAAAGGCCCCAAAAATAAAACCAGGTACCAGGTACCAATTGTCCAGGTAAAAAATATCCAGGTTCTTGTCCAGGTATACATTCAGTGGCCTGAGTAATAATTCCAGTACAACCAGGGATAGGAATAATGCCATAAAGCTAAAGAGAACCGATTCGGACAGGAACTGGAAGATCATCTGCCGGGGACTGGCACCCATGATCTTTCTCAGGGCTATTTCTTTTGACCTTGTAACAGATTTTGCCGTAGACAGGTTCATGAAGTTGATACAGGCAACAATCAGGATCAGCAGGGCAATGAAGATAAATACGTAAATATATACTTTGTCCGTTCCACTTTCAAATTCGCCTTCCTCCACTGAATTCAGGTGGATATCCGAGACTGGCTGCAGGTAGTACTCAAATGAATCATCATCTGTAAAATCCAAGGATTTTTCACCGATGTAGCCGTCAAGATCCGCTATGATATTCTTCTCGATAATGCCAGGTAAATAAGCCTCAATAGTCTCACTTGAATTTTCCTGTTTTGCGAGGATATAGGTAGTCGCGATCTCAAGCAGCCAGCTTTCTTTATAATACGCCTTTTCAATCCATTTCAGGGAAGCCAGGTAGTCGAAATGAAAATGGGAATTATCAGGGACATCTTTGCATATCCCTGTAACCCTGAAATTCAGACCATTATCCAGTTCAAGCATCTTGCCCATGGGATCATCCTCCCCGAAATATGTACTGGCAGTACTTTCTGTCAGAACTATAGTCAGTGAATCTGATAATACGGTCGAAGGATCCCCCTGCAGCAAGGGAATACTGAATATCTTGAAAAATGACTCATCGGCATAATAAAAATTTTCAGCTGAAAGATGTGTATTCTCGAAACTTACCCTTTTATGGCTGCCTTTGATCAGCCTGGTGGCTGCCTCTACCTCCGGGATTTCCCTGAGAAGTTCCTCTTTCAATGCAAGTGGTGTCATTGCACCGTTAAAATGAGTGCCATCTACTTCTGCCAGTCGGTTGACACGATAAATGCGCTTCCAGTCATCATTGTACTTGTCGAAGCTTAACTCGTCCTGTACAAGTATCAATATCAGGATGCTTATAGCAATCCCTATCGATAACCCCAGGATGTTAATGATTGAATGGATCCTGTACTTTATCAGGTTCCGGAAGGCAACTTTTACATAATTTCTGAACATACTCCAACCCTTGTAAAAAATTGTCTCACATTTTATGCCATTATAAATATGTAACTGTAAATCTGACAGTTATTATTTGGAGAAGATTTTATTTGCCTGATTATGTGTTCGTTAATGGACACACCTGTACGAATCAGAACATGAAGGTTAGCAGCTTGTTATACAAGAAATAGAGGCAGGTCAAGTAGGATTTCACATGAATCGGCGGTATACCTAAACTTCAATATAATTGAAATTCAACTCTACAGCTTCGGCGAGATCTTCACCATCATCCTGCATTTTATCATCCCCTTCTTCAAAATACCAATCAATGTTTACATCAACCCCTATCCTGGTCAAATTTCTTAGTGTCCTGAGTATCTGTATCATATACTTGGAAGAACCAGAATTGAAATAGGTCATTTTAAAACTGAACCGCAGTTCGGGAAGTTCATATTTATACTCAGGCTTATTCTGGATGAATTCTTCCAGTTTTGTCAACCACCCCAGTGGGCCCTCATAAAAGCCGGCCACATCTTCAGGTCTGGATACCCCCGATAATTCCAAATGTCCGGATTCAATCTGGAAATTTACAGTGGGGGTAAAGTCAGTAGCTGGAATGATTAGATTATCCATGATCTTCTTCTCCTAAATGATTAATATGCAATACAAGTTCAAAATATGAAAAACCTTTTTCAATAGGTTCAAATGAAAATATTAAAGTGTTTGTCGTAATTTTTGCCATCTCAATAAATCCCAGTCCGGCCCCCCCTTTCTCGGTGAATATCCCATTGGTTATTGTATCTCGGTATATTTTTTTCAGTTCATCTTC
>Ga0255055_10001746_pt1 | contig 15590 bp, 13 predicted proteins | sample JV7_2_27_MG_FD_188633 | JGI IMG/M metagenome (GOLD analysis project Ga0255055, IMG submission 188633) | Seawater microbial communities from Jervis Inlet, British Columbia, Canada - JV7_2_27 | ecosystem: Environmental > Aquatic > Marine > Inlet | place: Canada: British Columbia | collected... | reverse complement strand
ATTAATAGTAAAGTTGCTAATATTGGTGAAATTGCTTTTTTTGATTTGAAGATCTTTTTTACAGACATTTTTTTCATACCTGTTATTGATAGGTGAAATATAGATTTTGTATTTAACACATGTGAAGTTTAGATATAGATTTGAAATTTCGTTAATTTCCAGCAATTATCGTTATCGATGGTGTATGTTCAACAAGTATCCATAATCCGTTTGCTAAACTACCTTCCGATGAGTAAATTGGAGTGGTTGTATCAAATGTAACTATTGCTCCTTCAAAAGTTATGTCCAAAGCGTTTGTAAATTGTACTTGTCTTAGTTCTATAGGCAGCAATTCTATTATTCGATTGGTTTGGTCAACTTTTATTGCTCCCGTAGGTGAGCCTGGTGAAGTTGAATCAAAGAGGTATAGGTTAAGATTAGCTGTATCAGTGAACATTATTCCAGCTCCTTTATCTGTAGAAATGAGTTGGCTCCAATGATGTTCCCATAAATTCTCTGAATATTTATAGAATGTACCTGAACCTTCTGTAATAATAGGTGTTCCGTTTGTTGTTCCATTTTCAGTTTGTGCAAGAACAGGATTGATAGAGGTCGTTAAACTTATTGGACAAAAATCTGTAATTGTTCTTTGTTGAACAGAATCTATAAACATGTACCGAAGTTTATAGGTGTAGTATGAAGCGTTTGCAGGTAGAGTTATCACAACATTTGCGTACATATTTGGACAATCTTGAGCGCCTCCGCTCCATTCAGATTCTTGTCTAACTATATCTCTAACTATACCATTGAAAATAACATAGGCTGTGGTGCCTGAAGCATCCTCTCTGTTTTCAGAGTTTATTCGCATAAAAGTTGCTGTACTTGAAGTGCTTGTTCCAACTACTGTTGAAACAAGTGAATTGCTTCCAAAGTCCAGTGTTAGTTTTCCATTACTAATTTCGTTGTTTAATGGATCATCGTTGAAATAGATGTTACTATACGCCAATGATGTTTGAACTGCTTCGTCACTTCCATCCCACCAAAAAGTAAATTCGGTTACATGGTTGTCCAAAAGAAATACTATCATTTGCCTATTGCCAAATACTGAAGCATTGTTTGTTAATCCTAACGGCACCGTGTATTCTGATCCCCAATCTTCAATTTGGAAGGGCATTTCTTGGTTAATGCCATTAATAGTTTGATTTAGACGCATGGATCTGATAGGAATAGGGGGAATAGGTTTTGCCTCTGTATTTAATTCTAAATTTTGTCCAAGCCATCGCATAGTACCGTTTTGGAGCCATTCTACAACTATAGTTGATTCTTCTTGGGCGAGTAGAAGACTCAAATCACCTTGAGATGCCAAAAGAACAGAATCTATCTCCCAATAATCTTGAGTCGAATCAGATATTTCACTATTGCCTCTAAATCTGATTGTAAATGTGGTTGAGGTCAAATATGGACTAACAGATACGTTTTTCCATCCATTAACTAATCCGGATAAAGTAGCAAGGTTAACCCAAGAGTTATCGTGCCAAACATCGACCATTAATGGTTCAGAACCTAAAGTACCTGCTCTAATACAAAGGTCTTTTTCAGGGTCTGAAAGAGTTACGTTTGTCCATTGTTCTTCAAGATTCAATTGGTAGCTTGAACTGTCTATCTCTTTTTCTACAGTGACTAGATCTATATAGGCATCATCATCATTATAATTTGTTGTTGCTAGGAAACTTATCGTGAAATTTGAAATGAAATATTGACTTTCTGTAATTCTGTGCTGATAATGAAACCATTGATTATGAGATTCTGTTGATCCTAAATCATAAATTATATCCCAATTATTTCCATCATAATATCGAAGTTGAAACTCATTACCTTCGCATCCTCCGTCTAAATACCAGAAATCCACATATATTGCAGTAGCATCAGAAGTATCTAGTTCATATGAATTTAATACTCCATTGTTGCCTACTCCTCCGTCAAAATCAGCAGAATAGGTTCCATCATATGCTTCATCATATTCTTTGTTCCAGAAATTTGTTTCAGTCCAACCAGTTGGAACCCAATCCTCTTCAAAGGATTCGCTGTCAATAAGTGTAATATTCACTAAGCCACCACCAATGTTGGTTTCTGTTAATCTGTCATATACCAAATCAGGAGCTACCATTTGGGTAGCAAAGTTAGTGCTTGTGCCTATATCAGGAGAAAAATCTACGTCCGAATCATTATTATCTATATAATCAAAATTTGAATAAGTGCTATTTCTTATTAGGTTTGCTGTATATCGATTAAATGAGGATGCAACAACGGTTATTCCTCGTGAGTCTTCAATTTTAATTAAATATGAATCTGAATCTATTCCGAAAGGAAAATCAACTACATACGTGCCATTTCCAAACGATAATGGTTCGTTACTTGGAGTAATGAGTTTCCAAGTTACTTCTGAACTATCATATCTGTAGAACTGAAAATCATCTTTTGCTAAATTATTAACAGGTTCATTTTCGTTTGTGAACACACTTACTATTGCCTGTTCTGTAGAGGACTCTGTGATTTGTATATCAAGCCTGCTTGAAGCAGAATAAGTTATTCCGTAAAGTCCAATACCTTGCAAATCGTAAGTAACTGAAAGATTCCCTGAACTATAACTTGTTTGAGAGTACCAGTTTGTTTGCATATCCAAAACTGTTACGTTAAATGAAGAAGCCCATTCGGGTTTTATGTCAGCTATGTTATTTAATCCACTTTGAAGATAGTTAGATGAAACAGTTTTTGCGTAAGACGTATTTCCTGTAATCTGCAATACGGACCCATAATAACCCACTGTGAAACCTAAAACTTGTTTTAATGCTAGATTAATTTCATCTATAGCACTCAATAATTGAGGTTGATCTTCTGTTACATCATAACGTATAGCTGAGTATGTTGTTATTAATGCTGATACTAAAACCACTGCAACTAATAAAGCAGCAATTATTGTAAACTGTCCTTTTTCATTACTATTTAGGTTTCTTTTCATTAAACACCGCCCACCAATCCTACTTGTAAAACCACAAGTCTGGATGTTTCATAAGCTGAGTAATCGGCACGATAAAGTCGAGGTTTTGACTCAGTTAAAAGACTTAATCCTGTTAACCGAATATCGGGTGTTCTTGTCAGGCCTAATGCTAGAAATGAACCAGACCCAGATTGATGTCTAAATACTGCACCTGGAAGCCAGTTTCCTACTGGATTAAATATGTAAGAACTGATTTCTAGATTGTATTCGTTTAGAATAGAATTTGGTAACGCTCTTGTGGCTGTTTGAGTGGAATATGGATATGTTCCATAATAGTTGGAGTAGAAGATAGCCTCAGAATTTAATTGTACTGTTGCTAACTGCGGATCATTTGATGGAGATCCAGTTCTCCAGTTTCCATTGTAACTGTAATCTTCATTATTTAATCCTTGTAGAAAAGCGTTTAATCCTCCTGCACCTACATTATTCATGCCATAAATCCCCCAACTATTTTGTTGGTTAATGAAAAGGTCTGAATTACTAACATAGTAGAGAGGATATCCAACTATACTTGTCCATGTCCAATTATGTTGACTTACTTTTTGACCTAATATGTAACAATATTTAGCATAGGAATCATCAGAGCCTTCAGTAGCATAGAACCCAGTTGGTATAGGCACCGATTCTCCTAGAGTATTTATGACAACTGCATTTTCCACAATTTCGTTTTGGAGTGGTGACCCATCAAGAATCTGGGCTAATTCATCAGTGTTTTGTACCATTATAGTATTAACATAATATGGAGAAAGAAGACTGTAAAAATCTTCTGCTAAACTCTGATCTGTATATCCTGTGATCCACCAACCGTTAGCATCACTGCAGTTCAATATATATAATGTTCCGCCTCCAGTTTGTTCACCAATTTTTTCAGGCACAACATTAAAAGTAACATTTGATGATGCTGCTAAATAAGAAAAAGCATCTGAAGTTGCACCCATACTTTCTGAGTTAGAAATGCTAATCCTTTGATTATATAATTCAGTTCCTCCATCATTGATACCCACATCAAAAACTGTGAGATTATAAACTACATTTGCTGGCAAAGAAGCAGAAAGAGCAACTTGGAGGGCACTCCATGTTGAATAATTATTAGTGTCAAAAGCAGCTCTGCTTAAATCGTAATTAGAATCCAAAAGTTCTAATGTAGTATATGAAACTCTTCTCAAATTCATAGGTGAGACTTGCCTAGGCCAAGGTAGAACCGCGAAGAAAGAAGCGGAAATAAAAGCCCCAGTTATTAGTAGAATAACAATTAAAACTTCGATTGTACGCATCATTTTAGCTAATCACCTGATATCCCTCTAAACTCCAAACTGCAATTTTTACTTGGTACGCAATTCCTCCAACAAGTATTTGCCGCAGATCAGTAGCTACCCATTCTTGGTTTTGATAGTCGCCTCCAAATGTCATAGGAAAAGCCAGAGAACTTAGTCCCCACGGCATCATAACTACGCCAACCTCGACTGCACTTTTTTGGTAAGTAATTATCAAAACTCCTGGATTTGTTGTAGGAATATTAATCACTTCGTAAGGCTGACCTTCACCGTAATTCACAGAACCTGCAGAATTTTCAATCGGAATTTGGCGGAAAGTATAGTCTTTAGCTAAGATAACGAATGATGCGTTATATTTTACTTCAGCTACCGGTGGGTCATAACTGTGAACATCAAAACTGTGTGCAATTAACACTCTCCCTTCGGATAAATTATCAACAAAAGGAATCACATATTGGTGGTTATTTTCAGAAGAACCTCCTTCAATATATCCTACTCCTGTTAATCCGTTAATATTAGCGTGAACAATTAATAAATAGCTTAATTCATCATCGATTACATCATTAAACTCTAAAACCACTACTCCTTTTTCATCTGTGCTTGTGACGCCATACTCAACACTATAAGTTGGTCCTGTTTGAACAGCGATAAAACAGTAATTAACTTGCGCATTTATTAAAGGAAATCCTGTTCCATAAACATCAATTGAGAATCTTAAGGGATTTGCTGCTTGATTCTCAGTTATTAAAACCGAAACGATCGGATTAAAAGAGAGTTGAAAACCGTATGTATTGGTGATTCCAAGTAGATGTGAAACAGTCGTGTAGTCAAGAGCACTATTGTTTGAAACAAGCAAGAAGTTTTTAGACCCTATAGTTATATTACTATAATCAACGCCTGTTTTTGGATAAAACACTGGTGTTTGAGTTGTTGAAGCTAGACGCATAAGTGAGAATGGACTAATTTTATATTGGGTAAATTCAGGATCCTGTATTCCAAACCCTGTAATGTTCTCATCGGTTTGTCCCCAATTTGTTGGAATACCTGGATTTAGAAGGATATTGTCGAGTAGATCACTCGCTTTATTTGCAGTTGCTCTATTTTGTTGATAAATAGTGGCTGTTTGGATTGTTTGATTAAAGAGTCCGATAAAAAGCAAAGTAGCTGCAAGAAAAATAGTAACTGCAACCATATGATCTAATGTGGAATTCATTTTAGATCCCTCCAAAAGATAATACTATCGTACCATTGGTCAGCTTACTTGCAATAATTGTGTTATCAGAGTTACTCGTGAAAGTAGAATCTTCCCAAGAAAAGTCATCTCCTACTGGAAATCTTGCTCTAGACTCGATTTTAGTGTCAACAAGCATAAATCTAATTTCTAGACTACTGCTTGAATTGGAGCTTAAACCTGAATAAAAAGTTGCGTTCCCAAAATAACGATGCCCCTCTATAAATTCTGGAACTTCAGATTCAATAGTAACTGTACTGTCAGCAAGTGATGAATGTGTCAAAGCTGAATAAACTTGTTGTATAGAACTGGATATTTGACTTGTTATCTCTTTCAGAGCAAGAGTTTGTCGTGAATCTACCCATGTGTTCATTATCCAACTTGCAGTCAAAGGAAACAAGAAAATCTGTGTAATCATAAGTGGAATCATTATCATGTATTCAATGGTTATTTGAGGCATTTTTCCTTCTCCCTTTTTTAGACTTTTCCTAAAGTTACAATGACCTTTCCTAGATATAGTTCAATAACTGAATTGTCTTGAAGAATTACTTCCTCACTGAGATGATCAAAATTGAAAAAACTCGAATCAAATCCAACCGATGCATCACCATTAGGGAAGGTAACGTTAAATCTAATTTTATCTACCCCACTTTTTACTACTTTGGTTATAGAGTCTCCCTGCAAAGTGATTGACTGAGACAAGTAACGATGAGCGCCAGGTTCTAGAGTTGGAAGATAAAACTTGTAATAAGCCGTACTATCCTGTTGAGGCCCTGTAATTGATGAATTGAGCATTCGAATTGTTGGAACAACAACTATTCTAGTATAGTTACCTTCAGCCATTGGAAGTTTCTCGACACAAAATACGTGATCTACAGTGGCAGATGGTCCACTCTGCAAAAATGACCCACTTGAAGAAGGTGATAGGCGTTCAAAATAATTATTACTTATTGAGTAAACACCGACTGGAACATTAAACATAATCATTCCTGTTACATTGTTAACCAAAGTTTCCCAACCAGAACCCGTATCTATTTCAAGAACATAATTCAGAGCTGCGGATTGGAACTTCATATTTCCAAACTTACTTGAAAACCGAACTGTCTGCGTACGACCAATAGTCCATGCGATATCATCTATTTGCAATGCTGTTGTTAGTAAGAATTGTTTATTTGTAGCAAATTCGTTCTCAGCTAATCTAGCATCTAAAAACGTATTTGCAAAACCCATTGCCACGAGAACCAAAACTATTGTACCCGCTGTAAGTATCACAGAAGAAATAGCTGGACTAGCGCCTCTCTTATTTCTGCGAATACTATTAATCTTAATTTTTCTCGTGTTAATTTCCTCTCCTTTTTGATCAAATAAACATTGGCATTATTTTAGCTGCCACTACTGCGATAATTACAAGTATAGAAGCGTGTTTGAAGCCAGCTGCAACAGATTCTTCACTGATTTTTCCGGCGACAACCCCTATCAGGTAACTGTGAAATATTACTGAAGATAAGAAAATCGTTTTCATACCCTCCAAATCTTGAGAACTGTTTTCGGCTGGAGCTACACCTAAGGTTCCAGTTGTGAAACCGAGCATCATAATTGTTGTTGCTACAAGTAATATTGAAGCTAAGTAGGGCATCATTATATAGGGGCGAACTGATGCTTTCTTTTCTTTTTCTACTTCCTGAGTTAGACTATTAAACCTGGCAAGTGATTCAACCATTGCTATTGTTCCTCCTCCAACATCTATTGTTTCAACTAAGAGGAACATTACTAGTTGAGTCATCCAGCTTTTAGTTCGAGTTAAGAACTGCATTATCACTTTTTTTATGGGGACCCCCCATGAAATTTCGCTACTGATCTTTTGTAACTCTTTAGAGAATACTCCATAGTCACGTTTTGCTAAGCTTTCAATGCATTTTTCAGGAGATAATCCCGTTTTTCGTACTTCTGTCAAATCTCTGAGAAAACTGGTTATTCCAGCTTCCATTCCTGCTTTTCTTCGAGCAAGTCTCATGTGAACAAAGGCGGCTGGTGCTGTTGAAACAAATAATCCTATTGATATTGCTACGGGGAGATCGATTACTGTTTGTATTGAAGTGATAAATGGAATAGCTGTTAGGCCCATGAAGTTTGTTAATGTTAAAAACAAAGCCAAACCGAATGCGCCACATATGCCAAAAACTTTGTAGGGTCTCATATCTACAAGTGGAGTTCGTGGTTGCATACTGTGCGCTAGATAAATGAACATCATCGATAACAAGGGTGTAAACAAGTAAGTGTAAAGAATGATTCCTGAATACAAAGAAACGCCTACACTGTAAATTGCATCAACACTGAACATAATGTAGAAACAAAGTGACATCATCACCATTACGATAATGAAAGTCTCCAATAGCATACCAAGACGTTCAGCTGCAGCTTTGACTCTGATTGATCGAGCCTTGAAAATTTCTTCAGCTTTTCTTTCTAAAAAGTGACCAATGTCTCCTCCTATTATTACTGTTGAAGCATAACCTGCAAGGAAATCTCTAAAGATTTCTAAAGGATTCTTCTTGGCAGCAATTGTTAGAGCTGATAATGGATCTATACCAAAGAGTTCTACGTCTTTTATTATCTCAATGGCTTCTCCTCGCATGGAGGGTAATAAATCGACTTTTGTTAATCTCTTAAAACTAGCATAAGGTGCAATACCTCCAGACGCCATGACACTAATATATGCGGCAGCAAACGGCATCTCTCTCTCAAGACCAGCTGCACGATCACTAGCCTTGGACATCGGAATTACCATAAATCCGATAATAATGTATACCGGCATAGGAATCAAAAATATAATTGGCATAAAACCAAGAGTAACGAGAAATACTATTGAAAGAGCAGATATTGGGATAGTCAACATTGCTACGAAAAGCATCATTGAAACGTATGTTTCAGGGTATATCTTAATTCTAGCTTTTTCAAGCGTACTTTTAAATGCGTAAATATTTTTCAGGAAGTAAGGAGCGATTCCTCCAAAGAGGCGAAATGACCATACTTCAAGATCTTTTAGAAATGGTATTTGTTATTGCCTCCAATTCTGTTTGGATTTTGTCATAAATTTGTTTTGGTCTAGCGTAATATTCTCCAATTATTGCTGCAACTTGCTTGTAACTTCTTATGTTTTTCTCTCTCATCCAATGGAGAACATCTTTGCGTTTTCCAATTTCTTCAAGGAGATCTTGTTTCATTAATCCTCTTTTTTGACAAATAGATGTTAGTAAAACACTTTTGTCCAAGTGTGCTTCGTGTATGTCTTGTGCTGGGTTCCAGCTAATTGGTGTTCGATATTTTTCGTAATCAGCTATTTCATTTACGTTGATTACTCTTCTGTAAGCCTTTTTCTCACCGTTTTTAATTAAGTGAATTCTTTGGATTGAAAGCACTATGTTCATCAGTGGAATATATGCTGGGGCAATTTCCATAGGTTTTGATGTTAGTCTTTTTACTGCTGAATCTAAATTTTCAGCGTGCATTGTAGCCATACCACCGTGGCCTGTTGCTAATGCTTGAAATAGAACATATGCTTCTTGGCCTCTGATTTCTCCTACAATCATGATATCTGGTCGATGGCGCATTGATGTCTTAACAAGATCGAAAAGGGCTACCTCACCTACACTACTTCCGCCTAAGCCATAACTTTGACGAGCAATTAGTGAAACCCAGTTATCGTGGGGTAAATTGAGTTCTGCAGTTTCTTCGATTGTAATAATTTTGCTTCCTGGTTTAATTAAACAAGTTAAAGAGTTTAGTGCAGTTGTTTTTCCTGCGGCTGTTCCTCCAAGAACCATGATTGATGATCTGTTTTCGAGGGCTATCCAAAAATAAGCAGCCATTTCTTCGGAGAATGTTCCAATATTAATTAAGTCAATTATGGAATATGGATCTTCTCTGAATTTTCTTATTGTAAAAGCTGTTCCAAAAGGAGTAATTTCTCTTCTGTAACAGACGGCAAGTCTGTGCTTTCCTGGAAGTGAAGCGTCAACTATTGGAAAAGCGGTACTGACGTGTTTTCCTGCCATATGTACGAGTTTGACAACTGTATTGTCAAGTATTTCATCATTGTGAAATCTGAGATTTGATTCTATGCTTTCATATTTTCTGTGCCATATATAGACGGGTTTTTCTACTCCGTCACATGAGATATCTTCTATGTTTGGGTCTCGCATTAAGGGATCTATTTTTCCAAATCCTACTAGATCTCTTTCTGCGTGATATAGAATTTTGTACCATGAAACATCTGGAAGCCATCCTAGGCTTATTCGATATTTATCGACTATTTTTTTTGCTTCTTCTGCAAAAAACTTTCTTGGATCTGCAATTTCTTCTTTTGGGGACTCAATTTCTGCGAGTAATATATCTAAAATGCGATCATATACTCCTTTTTCAAGGGGATCTAGTTGTAGTTCATCTAGAATGTAGTTGAATTCGCCTGTTTTGGGATTTTGAACTATTACAACATGTGAGAAAGGTTCGTAGAGTGGATATTTTTCGATTACTTTTAGGCCCCTTGGTATTGCCGGTGGAGGCGCCATTGGGATGTGCATTTCTTTCTTCTTCTTTCTGAAGCTAATGTTAATTTTTTTAAGCTTGTTTAATCCAGAGAAGGACTTTTTTAGCTTTAGCTTTGCCATCTTTGTTCTCCGCATTTTATGATGGCGGCAAGACTCTATTAAATATTATGTCTCAATACATAATATTGTAAACCTGTAGAACATAACTACAAAAAACATACAAATTCAATTTAAATAAACTCTATTAAACCTCAAAACCACTACAACCAATTCAAAAAAGGATTTCCAAATTTTTCTTCTCCAATTGAAGTGATACTTCCATGTCCAGGATAAACAATATAATTCTCAGGTAGCAACATTATTTTTTCTAATGATTTTTTCATATCCTTTTCTGACCCACCGGGAAAATCCATCCTACCAATACCCTTAGAAAATAAGGTATCACCAGTAAACACAATATTTTCTCCTACCAAAGAAATACCTCCTGGAGTATGTCCTGGAGTTGAAATAATTTTAAAACTAGTTTTGCCAAAATTTAATAAATCCCCCTCTGTTAATCTCCTTATTTTAGAAACTTCATTTAAATTCTCCAACAATGGAGCATCATTTTCATGAATACAAATAGGACAATTATACTCACTCTGAATTTTGATATTTCCTGAAACATGATCAGAATGACCATGAGTATTTAAAATAAATTTGATTTCCAAGCATTTTTCTTTAATATAACTTGTTATTTTTAATAAGTCACTATTATTTTCCATTCCAGGATCAATAATTATTGCTTGTTTTTCTAAATCGTTAACAATATAACAATTTGTTGAAAGTAATCCAACAACAAATAATTTTATTTTTACCAAACTCAACAGTCACTTTCCTTTTAATAAAATAGTAAACATCTTTTTTTCATTTATGTATATTATTATAGATCAAACTTTTCTTTAACTTTATACAGCTAATTATTTATTTACATCAAGTTATTCAATTTTAGTGATCAAAAAAATTAATTCTTAATCTGTATCTCTGTTAAACAAAAAAATAACAAAGTTTATTATTGGTTTTTTTCCTTTTGCAAACTCATAATGAAACAGAGGAATATAATTTGAAAGGATTGATTACCATAATTTTTTTTTCATTGTTTACAGTTGCCTCTCTTCTTATTCCCGTTCCAATGTTCCCCGGTAGTTGGCTATCTTTAATGATGGGCCAAGGATTAACCAGCATTTTTGTTCTTCTAAGTGCTTTATTTAATGGATTGGTGTATGGCAGTATTCTAGGGTTAGTCTTCTATGCAATAAGTAAGAAGCTTGAACAATAGAAATAATTGTGTTAATTGTCAGTTAGCTTTCTATTGTTTGTTGAAAACCAGTCAATTTCATGTTCGTTTTGCAATTGTTACACTTAATGGTTAGCTCTACAAGTTCATTGTTGCTTACTTTAGTATTAACAATTTTGTAAACGGATTCACTTTCATCCTCTGGAGAAATCATTGTTGCACATTTTGGGCAAGCAAAAGCTCCATCACCGTCGATTTGTGTTAAATCTATTTTGTGTTGAACTTTATTTTTCATCATTATTTTTTTTCACGCCTTTGTTTCTTTGAACTTTCATGAATCAAAGTTAATTATTAACGATTATGAATCACTAATCAGTAATTTTCTACTAATTAAAAAAATATCTGGAAATAAGAAAAATATATGGTTTTTGGATGTATTTCTGTTTATTTATTGATTACATTTTTTACCATTCGAATTTTTCAGGCGAAATATAATCCCCAAATTTTTCTTTTGCATCACTGAGACGTTTTCTTTGTTGATCTAGTATTTCGAATAATTCAATAGGTGTATCAGTAACGTTTTCTTGATAAAATCTTTGTACTCTTTCGATCTTTGCTAAGTTTTCTGGAACTCGAATTGTGAATTGTTTAATGTATGCTTCTTTTGTATATTCTTTTTTTAGTATCCGTTTAAAGAGTTTTTGCAAATCTGCATATTTTGGTAGAAATCCTGTAGGTGCCCTAATAGCTCCAGCTTCTCCGTGGACGCGTAGTTCCATCCATTTTATCCAAACATGCTTATCTTGAGGCGCATTTAAGAATTCACCCTTTTTATTTCTAAGAAAATAATTTACTCCAAAGACTGTTGGTGCTTTCTTTAATCTCTTTCCAAATTCAATGTTGTTGCAAACGTTTTGCCCTAAAGGAATTGAAATGAAATCTTGAATACTCATAATGTTTATTTCTGGAACTCCTTCTTTTCCTATAGTTGCAAATGTTGTTTCTGTTTCTAAAGATGCGCCATAACAGATTATTCCATGAGACCAACTAAAACTTTGTTGAACTGGTACGTAAGCTTTAGCATCCCGCCCCCCATACATAATGCCACTAACTTTAACACCCATTGGATTATCAATTTCGGGATCACAATTTTCTAACGCTTTAAGTGTTATTGCATAACGAGCGTTTTTATGAGCAAGTGGAATTTCTTTTCCATTTGAGTCTTTTTTTCCTTGATACCATTCTCCAGAAAAGTTTAATCCCTCTTTTGGAGTTTCTTCTCCCATTCCTAACCAGTAGGGGGTGCTATCTTTTACTAAAATATTTGAAAAAATTATTTCGCCTGGACTATTTAATACCTTATGGATTGAAGTATCATCTACAGGATTCACATCTTTAATGATTCCAAATATTCCAGATTCCACATTAACTGCTCTTGCAATTGATCCGATATCTCTGATATATGCAATATCATCCCCTAGTATTGTTTCTCCTGGAAGCATGGCAGTGGATGTTTTTCCACATGCGCTTGGAAATGCGCCTGAAAAGTATGTTTTACGCCCTCCTGGTCCATAAACTCCCATAATCATCATATGTTCTGCTAGCCAGCCTTCATAATTCGCTTTTCTAATTGCTAGACGAAATGCTAGTTTTTTAAAACCGACCGAGTTTCCAGCATATTGCGTATTTACACTGTAAATTGTACTATCCATGAAATCTATATAAATGGCTTTTTTATCATCTTCTGCACTAGTTTTATTATCATTTAGTTTTCCTGCAGAATGAAGTACCCTCAAGAATTGTCTATTTGGTTCAGCTTGACAAAAAACTTTGTACCCTGATCTATATAACAAATCTTCTGCATGGGCAACATACCAAGAGTCAGTGCATTGTAATCCTAGAATTGTAAATACAGAATTTGGAGGTCCTAATGAAATAAAACGCACAATCATGGTACGGTTTTTCATTGAATCCATGAGTAAATTTTTAACTTCACTTAGTCCTTCTTGTCTGTCTATTTGATTGAGAGCTTTGCTAAACGATGTTCCTCGAGGAACAAGATATTTTGTTGCTTTTCGATCTCTGCCTTGATCGTTAGGGCCATCATAATGTATTGTGTGTCCTTTTATTTTCAATATGCTTTTTTCTTCACCACTTGCAATAGCTTGTTTTCTAATGTGTTCAATATCCTTAGGGTCATCACTGCAGACGAAAATATGTTCTGAGTGACAAAGGTCGCTAGATTTTGCAATAAATTCGTGAACTTTGGGATTTTCTATCTCACAGAGCTTTTTGTAATCAGATTCAGTTAATTTACTTTTTAATGCTTCAAGATAATTATTCATTTAATTTTCCTTCCTATAATTCGTGGACTATTCCAGGTATTCGAGGGAAAGGTTGTGTTTCGGCAATATGTTTAGCTCCACTAATCCATCCAACAAGCCGTTCCAAACCAATTCCTCCTCCTGAGGTAGGCTTAAGTTTTCCCTCTTTAGATAGTTGTAATACTAATTTGTAGTTTTCTTTATTTACTTTGTCCCTTTCTATTTTCTTAATTATTTTTGAATATTCATATTCTCTCTTTGAACCAGATAATGTTTCTCCAAATTTAGGCAACAATAAGTCATAATTATCCCATTTCCCTGTTTTAAAATCTTCAAAATCATAGAATTCACGTGGAATGTTAGTAATCCAGATTGGATCGGTAATTTCTTTTGAAATTTCTTCTTCCCATTTTTCTCCATATTCAGTTTCAAGATCACTTCTATCGAAGATTTTAAAAGGTTTTTTTGGGATTTTAATTGTGTCGATTGTACAAAGGGTGATTAATTCTTCTTTCATATCTTGATGTAAACTTGTAACTAAATTTAATATGGCATCTTCGACTATACTCATTACATCTTTCGATGTAGCATTTCTGATTTCAAAATCTAGTTGACTGAATTCGTATATGTGCATTCCAGTTTTTGATCGTTCTGCTTTTTCAATTCGTATATTTGGTGATACTATGAATAATTTAGGATGAGCAATAGATGCTGCTATCAGCTTATGGAAAATCATGCTGGCTGTAGTTCTTACAGTTTTTCCGTAAATATCTACTTCAATCCGTTTTTCAATTGATGCACTTGGATCAGGCCACAATGGATCAGTTGATTGAGAAAGAGTGACTGGTAATAACCATTCAAATCCATTATTTACAAATTGAGATGTGAGATTTTTTAAGGTGTAAGTCATAACTTTTGCAATACATTTTTTTCTTTTTATTTCGCTTTCTGTTAATTTATCCAATGATTTGGGATAACTTGTTGAATTATATTTTTTGCTCATTGCAACTCATCTCTATTCGTGTTTGTTCTTTTTCTATTAGTAGTGTTGGTGGATAATAAATTTTTTATAAAAAAAATGGCTTTTTTTATAAAAAGTAATTGTTTTTATGCTTGATATTTGTAATTATTACAATATGTTAATGAAATTAGATGAGAAAGACTTAGCGATTCTTAATTTAATTCAGGGAAATTGTAAACTTACTGCTAGGCAAATTGCTAGTAAAATCCAGTCTCCAATCACTACAGTTTTTGCGAAAATAAAAAGAATGGAAGCGCAAAATGTAATTCGTGAATATAGAGCAATTTTAGCTCCAGAAAAACTAGTTTCTGGTACTACTGCGTTTATTCTAGCTTCAGTATCTTATAGGTCACAAGATGGTGGTGTTACATCCCAAAGAATCGTTGCTAAAGAGATTGCTCAATTTTCTGAAGTTCAAGAGGTGCACATAATTACTGGTGATTGGGATTTAATAATAAAACTAAGGGCTGAAGCTGTAGATTTTGTTGGAAAATTCGTAGTTGATAAACTTAGACTAATAAATGGCTTAGAGAAGACACTCACTTGTATGGTTTTTGAAACTATTAAAGAGACAACAAAATTAACCATTCCAAAAAGGCTGAATAAGAAAACTCCAAAAAAATAAAGTCTACTATCTATAAACTAAAAAAGAATTTTTTGTTAATTATTTTTTTCAACAAATATTTTTTTTATTTACTACTATAGTACAACAATGGCAAAGCGAGAAGAACAGTATTTTTTCCTTTAGATGTTAGAGAATACTGGACTCTTAGTGGTGGTCCTGTGTCTACTTTTCTATTAATATATTTGTAGGAAGAGAGAGTTTTTAGTTTGTCTGAAAGGGTTCGGGAATTTACTCCTAAGATTTTTTTAATTTCAC
>Ga0255055_10001744_pt1 | contig 15618 bp, 15 predicted proteins | sample JV7_2_27_MG_FD_188633 | JGI IMG/M metagenome (GOLD analysis project Ga0255055, IMG submission 188633) | Seawater microbial communities from Jervis Inlet, British Columbia, Canada - JV7_2_27 | ecosystem: Environmental > Aquatic > Marine > Inlet | place: Canada: British Columbia | collected... | reverse complement strand
AACCCGGCGTGCTAATAGAGGACGAGCATTTTAAGCTCTCGGCCTTTCCTGTGGAGCATCGCGGGCCTGGAACCTTCGGCTTTTCCTTCGAGCAGACGGCCCGCCGCCCATTCCTGCCGCAGCGCGCTACGGAGCTTGGTGTTCCAGTTGGGCCCGTGCGACGTGAACTCGTTCGAGGACAGAGTGTTGAACTATCGGATGGAACAGTGGTTGAGCCCGAGCAGGTCTTGGGACCACCCAGGCGAGGTACACGCTTAATTCATGTGGGGGATTGCGGCAGCACCGAAGGCCTTCTCAAGCAGTGCGAGGGAGCGGATGGCCTGGTGATTGAAGCTACCTATCTCGAATCGGAGGCCGAACTAGCTAAGAATTTCGGACACCTCACAGCCCGGCAAGCAGCAGAACTCGCCAAGCAGGCCGGTGTGGGCCATCTGTACCTTACACATATATCGCGGCGCTACAGGGAACAAGAGGTTCGCAAAGAAGCCCAGTCAATCTTTCCGAATGTTACGGTGGCAAGGGATTTTGACCGGTTCAAGATCCGGCGCGACGAATAATCTTCGACTCCGTAGAGCGTTTCTCAGGAGTCGCCTGCTGCGGCAGTTCCACGCACGGTAAAGCTAGTCAAGGAATCCACGGGTTCACCCCAATTCACTTCGATGCTGTCAACCCTTGCGGCGGGCGGACCGTTCTGGGACCATTCCAGAACCTGCTCGATGCCTGCCTTCTCGCCTTCGAAGACCGCCTCCACCCTACCATCCTCAAGATTGCGCACCCAGCCTCGCAGCCCGTGCTTGAGCGCTTCATGGTATGTGTAATAACGGAAACTAACCCCCTGCACGCTTCCAGAGATATAAGCGTGTGCACGGCTATCAGCCATATCCGTTCCTTCCCCTTGGTCTTAGAACCCGCTGGCGGAACCTACGGCGTGATTAACCCCGCATTCCCAGCCAGGATCAAGATTGGGCCCGGCAGTACTCCGAGAAGAATGGTTGCCAGAGCCGTCAAGCCTACCGTGCGATTCAGCCAACCCTCAGATCGAGTCTCGGGCTCTCCAGATCGCATGTACATCATCACTACTACCCTCAGGTAATAGTAGGCGGAAACCAGGGAGGTCACAACACCGACCAACGCCAAACCGATCAATCCGGCGTCAATCGTCACGCTGAAGATCAGAAATTTTCCGATAAATCCTACCGTCGGTGGGACTCCGATGAGCGAGAGCATGAATATGGTCATCGCGAGCGCAAGCGCCGGGCGGCGCCGCCCAAGTCCCGCGTAATCTTCGATCAACAGCCCACGTCCTTCCGATCGCTCCACCGCCAGGACTACCGCCCAGGCTCCCAGATTTGAGAATAGGTAGGCGAACAAGTAGAACAAGGCCGCGCTAACGGCCTCATCCGCAACGCGGGGATCGGAGGCCGCTGCAAGCGCCATCAGCAGGTAACCAGCATGCGCGATGCTTGAATACGCGAGCATGCGCTTGATATTCGTTTGCGCGATCGCCGCCACATTCCCCCAGATCATTGTTGCAGCAGAGACAGCAACCACGACCGGCCCCCAGGCCTGTGCGAGATCTGGCAAGGCCGCAATGAAAATCCGTAACAGCGCTGCAAAGCCCGCTACTTTCGCTCCAACGGACATGAATGCCACTGCGGCCGATGGAGCGCCCTGATAAACGTCCGGCGTCCACATATGGAATGGAACCGCGGCGACCTTAAATCCCAGACCTACTAGAAGCATGGGCACCGCGATGATCAGCAAGGTCAGATCGGCCTGCTCTCCGCCAATCGATTGCGCAACGCCGGCCATGTTTGTGGTTCCTGTGGATCCGAATATTAGTGCGATTCCGTACACCAGAAAGGCGGATGAGAAGGCGCCCAGGATGAAGTACTTCATCGCCGCTTCTTCTGAGCCCTTCTCCGGACGTGCGAAACCTGACATGACGTAGAGCGGCAGCGAGAGCAGCTCGATAGCCAGGAAGACCAGAATCAGATCTCCAGCCAGGCTCATCAGCAGCATTCCCGCCACAGTGAACAGCATTAGCGCGTAGTACTCACCACGCTCCATGTGCATCCGGCGTAGATAGTCGTAGGCGACTGCAATACCCAGCAGCGTGGTGGCTAATATTACGATCTGCAGGAAATCGGAGAAGCTGTCGGCCACGATCATTCCATCGAAGGCGACCTGATCACTTCCGAAGCGCACAATCACCGCTATCAGCGCAAGCGTCACGCCTACCGCACTCAAGATCGCAATGGTGCCCTTGTTGGAGACAAACAGGTCGACCATGAGCAGCACGATCGCCCAAATGGAGATGATCAGAAAAGGAAGCGCGGGGAGCAGGTCAGAAGTGCTCATGGCATCGCGATGGCTGCGGTGTGCACCAATTCCACTAGTTTCTCTACTGAAGCTTCGGTCAGCCCAAAGAACGGCTTCGGGTAAAGTCCAATCCAGAATATCAATATGACGATTGGTACCAGCGTCAGCAGCTCTCTCCGACTGACATCAGGGAGATTATTATTCTTGTCGTTGTCCAGTGGCCCCAAGAAAAGCTTCTGAAACATGTAGAGCAGATAGACCGCAGTCAGGATAATGCCGGTGGCGGCGAACACCGTGAACCACACAGAGCCAATCGCAGTTGACCCCCACGATCCAACCAGGATGGTGAACTCGCCTACAAAGCCGTTCAGCCCGGGAAGACCCATGGAGGATAGAGTGACGATCAGCGTCAGCCCGGCAAGAACGGGCATCACCTTCCACAGGCCGCCAAAGGCATTCAGTTCCCGCGTGTGTCGCCGTTCGTAGATGATCCCTACAATTAAGAAGAGTGCTCCTGTGCTCAAACCATGGTTGATCATCTGCAAGATGCCGCCCTGCAAACCCTGAAGGTTCAGCGCGAACAGCCCGAGCATGACAAATCCAAGATGGCTTACGGATGAGTAAGCCACCAATTTCTTCAGATCCTTTTGCGCGAATGATACGGCTGCGCCATAGATGATCCCGATCACCGCAAGCAGCGCCAACCACGGCGCCAGTCGGATGGAAGCATCTGGAAACATTCCAAGATTGAAACGTAGGAATCCATAGGTGCCCATTTTCAGAAGCACGCCGGCAAGGATCACAGAGCCTGCGGTCGGTGCCTCCACGTGGGCATCGGGCAACCAGGAGTGCAACGGCCACATCGGCACCTTGATTGCGAACGCTGCAGCAAATGCCAGGAACAGCCAGAACTGCAGGTTGGCAGGAATCGCCTGTGCTTCGATCAAATCCGGGACCGCAAACGTGCCGGCATCCAACCCGAGCCAGATGATAGCTAAAAGCATGAGAATCGAACCCGCCATTGTGTAGAGGAAGAATTTGACGGCGGCATACATCCGGTTTTCCCCGCCCCAAACGCCGATCAGGAAATACATCGGTACCAGCGTAAATTCCCAGAAGATATAGAAGAGAAATAAGTCCATGCCAAGGAAGACGCCCACCATGCCAATTTCGAGCAGCAGGAAAAAGATCATGAACTCCCGCACTCGATCCTGAATGGCGTTCCAGGTGGAGATAATGGCCAGAACGGTGAGGAAGGTCGTGAGCAGAACCAGCAGTATGCTGAGCCCGTCCACGCCGAGGAAGTACTCGATGTGCAGATCGCCAATGCTGAACCAAGGCACTCTAACAACCATCTGTAGATCCGGATCGCTTGGATCAAACGCCGCCAGCATCACCAGTGAAAGCGCAAAGGTGACAATGGCCGTGATAAGCGCCGTCCAGCGTATGGTCGATTCCTTCTCCTTACGAAGGAACAGCAGGACGACAACGCCTACCAGTGGAGAAAATGTTACGAGGGTGAGGATCCAAGCTTCCATATGGTTTCCCTGATCTCTAGCGCAACAGTAAGTAGCTCACTACAAGCACCAGTCCTATGAACACTGCGATGGCGTAGTTGCGCACATACCCCGTCTGCAGTGTTGCCAGCCCGCCGGCGCCTCTGCGCGTGAGCGCTCCCAGGCCATCAAATCCGCGGTCGATAATTCCAAGATCAAATGCGCGCGCCAGCCAGTTCGTGCCGCGCACGAAGGTTTGAGCGATCACAGTGTCGTGCACCCAATCGTGCAGAAATCGGTCGTCAACCGATTCGGCCAGCCAGCGCGAGAGCGCGATATATCGTCTAACTATCAGCCAGTCATAGAATTCATCAACCCACCAGCGTGCACTGATGGCGGTCCATACCGGACCGAGCTTGGATTGCAGCGGGTCTTGATCACCAGCACGAAATTGCCGGCGACCATATGCGAGCCAGGCCAACCCCATAGAGATCAGCGCCAGGACGGTGGTGAAGATCGCGATCGCGGCAATGAATTCCGGTTCATGAATTCCTTCCAGCGTGTCTTCGAGGAAGTGCGTAAGTGGGAGCAGGCCAGGTCCATTGATAAGACCGCCACCCACCGCCAGAATTGCCAGCACCACAAGCGGAGCCACCATGATGCTCGGGCTTTCCTTTGCTGCCTCGGCGGCTTTCGAGCGTGGCTTGCCGAAGAAGACCATGATTATTTGGCGAGCCATATAGAACGCAGTCAGGAATGCGGAGAGCACCAGCACCCAGTAGACAGCCGGGCTCACCAGCGAGGCATCCGCAAGGATTTCGTCCTTCGAGAAGAAACCGGCCAGCGGCGGTATGCCCACCAGTGCCAGCGCGCCGACGAGATACACCCAGAAGGTGGCCTTCATCCGCGTTCGCAGGCCTCCCATGTTGCGCATGTCATTTGGATTGAAATTGTCGTTGTGAGAGTCAGCATGGTGTTGGCCATGCTCCACTCCCTGGATCACAGAACCGGCCGAAAGAAACAGCAGCGCCTTGAAAAAGGCATGCGCCACGAGATGGAAGATTGCCGCTACGTAGGCCCCAATACCGACCGCGGCGATCATAAAACCCAATTGACTGATGGTGGAATAAGCGAGCACGCGCTTGATGTCAAACCTGGCTACCGCAATGGTGGCTGCGAAGAGCGCCGTTGCAGCCCCGACAATCGCAATGATGTCCGGAGTTAGGGTGGCCAACTCAAGCAATACGGCATTGCGTACGAGCATATAGATGCCGGCAGTCACCATGGTGGCGGCGTGGATGAGGGCCGAGACCGGTGTCGGGCCGGCCATCGCATCTGGCAGCCAGACGAAGAGTGGGATTTGGGCTGACTTGCCGGCCGCGCCAACAAACAGAAAGAATGTGATGGCAGTGGCTGCGGTAGCGGCCGCGGGGCCCAAGAAGACCGCTTCGTGAAAGACCTCCTCGAAGGTCAGGGTGCCAAAGAACCAGAACGTGATGAGCATGGCGATGATGAATCCGAAGTCGCCAATGCGATTGACGACGAAGGCCTTCTTACCCGCCAGAGCGTTCCCGATCCCGTCCTTGCCCTTTTCGTACCAGAAGCTGATCAGCAGGTAAGAGCACAAACCGACGCCTTCCCAGCCGACGAACATCGTGAGGTAGCTGTTGCCGGTGACCAGAAGCAGCATGGCTGCCATGAAGAGGCCGAAGTAGACGAAAAACCGCGGGTAACGTGATGGATCGCCCTGAAAGCGGACATCATCGTGCATGTAGCCGGTGGCATAGATGTGGATCAGCCCCCCGACTCCGGTGACCATCAACAGCAAGGTGACGGATAGGGTATCGATCTTCAGAGCCCATTCGACCTCAAGCTGTCCGATTACGATCCACTCTGCGATGTGAACCGTGCTGCCTTCTGGTTCCATCCCCAGCGCGACCAGCTGGAGAACAGCAACCACAAACGCTAGTCCAACCGCTACGCTGGCAACGATCCCCACGCCGCGTTCCCCGATGCGGCGGCCGACTGCCAGGTTGATCAACAACCCCACAAGCGGGAAGATGATCAAGAGCGGGGCCAGGCTGAAAAGGGCTTCTGCGGTCATCCCTTGAGATCGCTCACCATATCGATATCGATGCTGCTCCGGCTACGGTAAATGGAAACTATCAGCGCAAGGCCGACTGCTACCTCAGCCGCGGCGACTGCAATAACGAAAAACACGAACACCTGGCCTCCCAGGGCCTCCCTGGATCGCGCAAATCCAACGAAAGCCAAGTTTGCTGCATTCAGCATGAGTTCCACCGACATAAACATCACGATGGCGTTTCGCCGTATCAGCACACCCAGTGCCCCAAGCGTGAACAATGCGCCGGAGAGAACCAGGATGTGGGTCATTGAGACTCCGGGAATCAAGTCGTACGCTCCCAGCGTGAAAGGACAATCGCACCAACCATAGCCGCCAACAGCAGTAGCGAAGTTACCTCAAAGGGGATCAGAAATTCGTTGAACAACAATGTTCCAACACTTGCCGGGCTGCCAAAGCCCTCCGCGATTTCGACGAATTCGCCGGCCGTTTCCGCGGGCAAAACAAACGCCACGATAATGAATTGAATGATGAGCGCATAGCTGAGCACGAGCGCCGCCGCAAATTGCCAGCGATGAGTTGGATTTGATTCGACGTTTTCCGTGCCCAACAACATGATCACGAATATGAACAGCACCATGATGGCGCCTGCATAGACCGCCACCTGCACCATGGCAATGAAGGGCGCGGATAGGAGCAGATACAGCACGGCCACCGTCAGGAAAACAATCACCAGGAAAAGCGCAGAATAAACCGCATTGCGGCTGACGAGCATCGCAATAGAGGCGGAAATTGCGACGGCAGCCAGACCCAGGAAGATTGCGAATTCAATGGTCATTTGCTATTGCGGATCGTCCATTTCTGGAATGGCACGATCAAATTCGCCGGGCGTGGTTTTCATCGGAGTCGGCTGGCCCACCTTCGACACCGGCACTAGCAGCATGTCACGAGTGTAGATCGCATCTCGACGATTAGTATAGGAGAGCTCGTAGTTGTGTTCGAGCACGATGGCTTCGGTCGGGCAGGCATCTTCGCAGTACCCGCAGAAGATGCAGCGCATCATGTTGATCTCATAGCTGCTGGCGTAGCGTTCCCCCGGAGAATACCGGTCCGCATCAGTGTTCTCCGCCGATTCCACAAAGATGGCATCCGCCGGGCAGGCGGCTTCGCACAGTGAGCAGCCGATGCACTTCTCCAGGCCGTTGTCGTAGCGCTTCAGTTCGTGCCTCCCCTTGAAGCGTTCCCGTACCGGGCGCTTGACCTCAGGATATTGGTAGGTCACCGGTCGCTCAAACATCATGGACAGCGTGGTGCTTAATCCGCGCAAGATCTCGAGCGGCTTCATAAGTTCAACACCACTATGAGTCCGCCCGTGATGACGATATTGAGCAACGCCACCGGCAGTAAGATTTTCCATCCGAAGGCCATCAGGCGGTCATAGCGAAGCCGCGGCAGAGTAGCCCGAATCCAAATCATAAAGAAGAGAAGCACAATCACCTTCAAGAAGAGATATAGCGGGCCCAGCAATCCGATGCGATCCACAAAGGGTCCCCAATAGCCTCCGAGGAAAAGGGTGGCGGCTATGAAGCTGATCGCGATCATCTTTCCATACTCGGCCATAAAAAAAAGCGCAAATTTCATTCCCGAATATTCGGTGTGGTAGCCAGCGGTCAGCTCCTGCTCCGCTTCCGGCATGTCGAACGGCGCTCGATTAACTTCTGCAACAGCCGCTATCATGAAAATAAGGAACCCGATTGGCTGCAGGACCGCGTACCAGAGATCCTCCTGACCGGCCACGATCTTGGCCACACTCATCGAACCGGCGAGCAGGATCGGGCCGACGATAGCCAGCCCCAATGCAAGCTCATAGCTGATCATTTGGGCTGAGGCTCGCAGCCCACCCAGCAGCGAGTACTTGCTGTAGGAAGACCAGCCGGCAATGACGATCCCATAGACCGCGATCGAGGCGATCGCAAAAATATAGATCAGGCCTACATCAATCTCGGATGCCAACCCCAAGCTGATCTCCTGCCCGAAGATTACGACATCCGGCCCCAGGGGAACCACGGCCAGGAGAAGCAGCACAGGTACCACCGTAATGATGGGAGCCAGGATGAAGAGCACTTTGTCGGCCCGATCCGGTATCAGCTCCTCCTTGAACATGAGCTTGATCCCATCCGCAACGGGTTGCAGAAAACCCGCTGGGCCAGCTCGATTAGGACCGATGCGGGCTTGCATCCGGGCCAGCGCGCGCCGCTCGAACAGCGTTAGGTAGGCGAAACCGCCCAGGATAATTGTGATGAGCACCACGGATTTGATGGACCATTCGATCAGGCTGCCCAATTCGATTGTCATTCGGGGCGCCTCACCGTTACGGCAGTTGGCTCCGCGAGAGGAAGGCTGCGAGGAACCAGCGCAGAGCCAATCGGCACGTCGGAGTTCGCTACAAATTTCAGCCGCTCTACACGTCCATCCCAGACAATCTCCGCCTCCCCCACATCTGTGAGGCCGAGCCGCTCAATTTCATTGGGATGCAATGCCATCTGCAACTGAGCGACACGCGCCTCCTGCAATTTGGAATCTCGCAATGAGCTGCCTCGGTCATAGAGTTTGGCAACCGGGACTATGAGCAGGTCCTTCTTTGCGCTTGCCCTGGGAGGCGCCTTCCACTTCAAGGGTCGTCCGACGCCGCGCGGCGCAAGCTGGACACCCAGTCCTTGTTTGTTGGCATATGCGGTTCCACCGAAGTAGAGGTCCGCTCCCCCAACCTCGGGCCATTGGGGTTCCACTGCGGCCAAAATATCGTAGTTAAGTTCGGAGTAGTCAGGGACCTCGTCAGCGATGCGCTCAAAAACCAGTGGAGCCGCCGTATTCTCAAGATCGATGTCCAGCAGTTGAGCCAGGTCCGCCACAATCTTCCAATCCGGGAGGCTCCCTGATGGCTCTTTCACCGCAGGATACAGGCGCTGAACTCTGCGTTCGCCGTTGGTGAATGTGCCTGCCCGCTCCACAAAGGACTGAGCAGGCAACACCACGTCTGCCAGCTTTGCTGTGGCGGTGAGGAATAAATCTTGAACGATGAGGGTTGGGAGCTTATCGAGTATGGCTTCCGCACCTGGCTCGTCGATCGCAGGGTCGGCTCCCAGGATATAGGCCGCCTTGGCTCCATCGAGAGCGCCGGCTATTCCTCGCGGTTCCGGTCGGAAGCCCATGTCCCACGCGCCTTGTGTGTTGGCGTGCGGCCAGACCCCTATGAGACCGTTTTTCGCCTGGCCCAGCCGGCCTTTGGACTCGATCAACAGGGCACAGGACCGTGCCAGCGCCTGGGTTCCGGAATAACTCAATCCCTCGCGTCCGAAGAACACGATGGCGTTCCTCGCGCGTTTGAAGGCCCTGGCCGCCGACTGTAGTTCTCGGCCTCCTTCGAATCGCTCAAGCTCCGGATCCTCCCCGATGAATTGCAGGAGTCCCAGCGCGGCATGCACCGCTTGTCCCGAGCCATAGCGCAGCCTGTACTGAGCGTATTCGTCGAGGCGGGTTGCGCGGGCATTTGCGACGATCACAGTGGCGCCCCGCTCCGCGGCTTGTTTCAGGCGCAGCCACCAGATAGGGGCTTCTTCATGCAGATCGGCAGCGATTACGAGAACCGCATCTCGCTTTCCCAGCTCGCCCAGGTTGGTCCCCTCCCCAACTCCATAGCGCTGTGTGAGATCGCCTCCCGCCATCGATCCCGACAGGATGGCTTTGCCACCGATCTCTTTCATCAATCCGCGCAGGCTGAATAGATCCTCGTTCATCAGGCGGCCGCTCGCGATTCCGATCGATTGCTCGCCGGCCTTCTTCAGTCCTTCGGCGGCCATCTGCAGGGCTACATCCCACGAAGCCTTGACCAGCTTCCCATTCTTGCGGATGAGCGGCTTCGTCAACCGCTCAGGGCTCTGAGCGAAGTGGTGGGCGAAGCGACCCTTGTCGCATATCCAGATCTCATTCACCTGTTCGTTCTGCCGCGGCATTACTCGCTTGACGACATCCCGTCCGCCTCTGCTCGCCTCGCGGCGGGTGCTCAGTGTCAAATTGCAACCCACCGGACAATGCGGGCAGATGGAGGCTGCCGAATTGAGCTCCCACGGGCGAGCTCCAAAGCGAAAATCGGCAGTTGTTAGCGCGCCCACCGGGCATATATCGGTCGTATTTCCCGAGAAATACGAATCGAATCCGGGGTCTGAGTAGGTCACAATTTCGAGCCGACGCCCCCGCTCGTAGAACCCAATCACCGGGTCGTCAACGATCTCGTCCTGGAAACGGGTGCATCGAGCGCATTGGATACATCGCTCGCGATCAAGGAAGATCAGCTCCCCAAGCGGATGGTGCTTGGCAAAACGGATCTTGTCATCTAAAAGGAACCGGCTTTTGCCCGGCCCGTGCTCCATTGTGAGGTTCTGCAGCGGACACTCGCCGCCTTTGTCGCAGATTGGGCAATCCAGCGGATGGGAGGTGAGAAGGTACTCAACGATTTCGTTGCGCCCTTGAATCGCCTTCTCGCTCGCTACCCGTACTTGCCAACCCTCGCCGACCGGGATCGTGCAGGCGGTCTCGAGGTTGGGTCCAAATTGAATCACCGGATTGCCGGATTCGTCGAGAAGTGGTTTGCCTGTGGCTCGATCGCGACCTGGGCGTCCGACCTCAACCAAGCACACCCGGCACATGCCGACCGGCTCCATCTTGGGGTGGTAGCAGAATACCGGAACGTCTGTGCCCTGACGCTTGGCGGCATCCACCAGCAGCGTACCTTCCGGTACGGTCACTTCGTTGCCGTCGATCGTAAGAGTGACACTCATGCGGCTTTGCTCGAATCGTTCACGACATGCAGCTCGAACTCCGACCGGAACCGCTCTACCGCCGAGGTGACCGCCAGGGCGGCGAATTCTCCCAGCGCGCACAGGCACTTGCCTTGAATCCCGATACCTACCGAGTGCAAGAGGTCGATCTCGTGTGGCTGTGCCGTATCGTCCATGAGCCGATCGAAGATGTGCTTCATCCAATAGGTGCCGTCGCGGCAAGGCGTGCATTTGCCGCACGTTTCATGTTCAAAGAAGTCTGTGATTTTAGACTCAACCCAGGCGATATCTACCGTCTCATCGATCACGATGATCGAAGCAGAACCCAGCGATGAACCGACCTCGGGAACCGATTCGTAATCCATTCCGGTATCCAAAACCTCGTCAGTCGCGGGCAGGATCGGGGCCGAGGCGCCCGCCGGCAGAATAGCTTTGATCGCCAGGCCGTTCGGTATGCCGCCTGCCTGGTCGTAGATCAGCTCCCGGAACGTTGTTCCAAGCGGCAATTCATAGTTGCCAGGCCGTTCAACGTTGCCAGACACGGAAAATACCTTCGTGCCAGTGCTTTTTTCGGTCCCGATGCTGCTGTACCACTTGGCCCCGCGATTGATAATGGGCGGGAGATTGGTGAGCGTTTCGACGTTGTTCACTACCGTGGGTTTGGCGAAGAGGCCTTCCGCGGCTGGAAACGGCGGGCGCAGCCTTGGCTGTCCGAGCTTGCCTTCCAGGGATTCCAGCAGAGCGGTCTCTTCCCCACAGATGTAGGCTCCAGCTCCAAGATGGGTGAACATCTCCAACGAGTACTTGCTGTCGAAAAGCTTCTTTCCCAGCAATCCACGCTCATGCAGCTCTTCGATCTTACGATCCAGCTCTTGGGTCAGGTCCCAGAATTCGCCGCGGCAATAGATGTAGGCCACATTGGCTTGCGCGGCATAGGCACAGATCGCCACGCCCTCCAGAAACTGGAATGGATTGCGCTCCAAGATCTCGCGATCCTTGAAAGTGCCTGGTTCTGACTCATCGGCGTTGGCGATGACGTAGCGGGGAAAGACATCGGGCGTGAGGAAGCTCCATTTGACTCCGGTAGGAAATCCGGCGCCCCCTCGACCGCGCAACCCAGACTTCTTCACGAGATCGATCACCTGCTGTGGCGACTTCTTCCTGACAATCGACTCAAATGCGTTATAGCCGCCGTTCTCGAGATAGGTGTCGAGCTGGTCGAGACCCTCTATGTCTCGATGTCGCAACACGACGTGTTCAGTCAACTTGGCCCTTTACCCTCAGTGCCTCGATTAGCGCTAGCGCTGAGCTCACCGATTGATCTTCGTGATAGTGAATCCCATCGGGTTCCTGCAGCTGAAACATGGGCGCGCGATCGCATGCCGCCAGGCATTTCACTTCTTCGACGGTGACCTGTCCGTCCGGAGTGGTCTCCCCCATCTTGATATCCAGCTTGTCACACAGCTCATCTGCAAATGCCTGCGCACCTCGAAGGGTGCATGGTAAATCTGTGCACACTTGAATGCGATATTTGCCACCTTCCCGATCGTGATAAAGGGTGTAGAAGCCCACCAACGAGGCGACCTCTGTAGACTCGAGGCCAAGCAAATCACTGACCTCGGTAATCACTTCGGGGCTCAGCGAGCCATATTCTCGTTGTGCGAGGAACAAGAGCGGCATAACGGCCGATCGCTTCTGATCGGGCGGGTACTTTGCCAGGATGCCCTCAATTTCTTGAGTGTGACTATCTTTCAGCATGTCTTTACCGATCTACATCGCCGAGTATGGGATCCAGGCTGCTGATGATGGCGACTAGATCTGCAACGAGGTGTCCCTTGGCTAGCATGGGAAGCGCCTGCAAATTGGCGAAGCTGGGGGTGCGAAAGTGCACTCGCTGCGGCATAGGTCCGCCGTCTCCCACGAGATAGCAGCCCAGAACGCCCCTGGGAGACTCAACCGGAATATAGACTGCGCCCTTTGGAGCCGAAAAGCCTTCTGTCCACAATTTAAAGTGGTGGATAACGGCTTCCATGCTGTGCCCTAATTCTGATCGCGGTGGGGGAACGAATTTGCGGTTGTCGCTACGGAAGGGTCCTTCAGGTAGCTGGACCAGCGCTTGCTGCACGATCCTGAGCGATTGCCGCATTTCTTCCATTCGAACGACATACCGGTCGTAAGTATCGCCATTGGAGGCGGTCGGTACCTCGAAGTCAAACTGTTCGTAGCCGCTATACGGTCGCGTCTTCCGCAAGTCAAAGGGCAATCCCGTGGCTCTCAAGTTCGGGCCGGTGAGTCCGATACCCAGCGCCTGCTCACTTGAAATAACCCCGATCCCTTTTGTGCGGTCGATATAGAGAGGATTCTCAGTCAGTAGGTTTTCGTACTCCTCGATCCGAGCGGGAAAGAGGTCGATGAATTGCTGGACCGCTTCTTCGAAGCCGCTTGGCAGATCGCGCCACAGGCCACCCGGGCGGAAATAGGAGGTCATCATCCGTTGTCCAGAGCACAACTCAAAGATGTCCAACAGAATTTCTCGCTCGCGCCATGTGTAGAGGAAAACCGACATGGCCGCCAGGTCGAGCGCATGTGTCCCCAACCACACGAGATGGGAAGCGATTCTTGTCAGCTCTGTCAGCAGGACGCGCACCATCTGGGCCCGCGGTGGGACGTCTAGCTCGACCAGCGTTTCTATCGCCAGGCAATAGCAGAGATTGTTGCCCAGGTTGTTCAGGTAGTCCATGCGATCGGTCATGACCAGGGCTTTTTCATACGTCTTGGCTTCCATATTCTTTTCGATGCCCGTGTGAAGGAAGCCGATATCTGGCACACAACTGACGACAGTCTCGCCGTCCAACTCGAGCAGCAGCCGCAGCACACCGTGCGTGCTCGGATGCTGTGGCCCCATATTCAGGATCATTGTCTCGCCATCGATGGCGCGCTGTGAAACCAGCCCCTTTAGCTCATCAACGGTCACTTCCATTTGTGCTTCAAGCATCTGCGTTCTTCGATCAGTCCTTTGCGTACTTCTTCCGTCGGTCGATTTCGTCGAAGTTGAAGGTGAACTGGACCTCTTCGTAGCCGAGTGGATAGTCCTTACGAAGTGGATGACCTTCCCAATCATGCGGCATGATGATTCGCCGTAGATCGGAACTTCCAGTGAAGTCAATTCCGAACATGTCGAAGACCTCTCGCTCATGCCAATTGGCATTGGGGTAAATAGCGTCGATGCTCGGAATTGCGGGTTCTTCACCATCCAAGAAAACACTGAGGCCGAGCAGTACATCAGCTTGTGTCGAATAGAGCTGATAGACGATCTCGAATCGAGGCTCTTCGGGCCAGTGATCCGCGGTGGTCAGGGCGATCAATAGATCGAAGTCGCGCTGCCGTAGGAATTTGCAGGCGTCGACTATGGCGTCAGGCTGGAGGACGACGGTGAATTGATCGCGGAACTCAAATGAGTCGAGCACTCGATCCTCGAGTTCCTGTAGCAGCGCGTCCAGAGAGGCTTTTGCGCTGCTCAAGCCAATTTCTCGGCCATTACTTTGTCGTGCAGGGTGAGGATCCCGTGGATGAGCCCTTCAGGACGAGGAGGACATCCAGCGATATAGACGTCTACCGGCATGACTTCGTCTACGCCGGGCACGATGGCGTAATTGTTGAAGATCCCGCCACACGAGCAGCAGTCTCCCATTGCGATGACCCACTTAGGCTCAGGCATCTGATCGTAGAGTCGCCGCAGCACGGGGGCCATCTTGCGTGATACTCGACCGGCCACGATCAGCAAATCACTTTGTCGCGGGCTGGCGCGCATCAGCTCCATGCCAAATCGGCTCAAATCGTAGTCCGGTGCTTGGGCGGCCATCATTTCGATGGCGCAGCAGGCGAGTCCAGAGAGCAGCGGCCACATGGCACGGGTTCGGCTCCAGCCAACCGCCTTTTCCAACGAGGTGGTCACGATGCCCAGATTGCCGAGCTTGCTCTCTATTCCCACTCGAGCGCCCCCTTTTTCCAGGCGTAGATCAGGCCGAAACTAAGGATCACAATAAACACCACCATCTCGATCAACCCGAAGACCCCCAGATCCCTGAAAACGACCGCCCAGGGAAGTAGGAATACGATTTCGATGTCAAAGAGGATGAAAAGTACCGCAACGAGATAAAAGTGGACCGGCATGCGACGTTGACCGGATCCATAAGGAATCATGCCCGATTCGTAGGGCTGACCCTTTCTTCTGTTCTTCTTACGAGGTCCGAGAAGGTGTCCGAGGGCGACGATAGTGACAGCGATGCCCACCGAGAAGATGATAAGTACAGCGATAGGGAGGTAGTCGATCGGCATCTTTTGTGGGTTTTATGGGGGAACCGGGTCGAATTTAACCGCCTCTGTTCATTCTATCACAAAGGGGATTCTGCCCTATAACTAGGGGGGATTCTCAAGGGCGATCTCGCTCCTTTGCCCTTATCGGCATCTCGCACCTAGCCCTGCCCTCGTCCCGCCGCACTCAAGTATAAAGAGACTTACAATAACTTGATTGGAGTGTCGAATTGAAAGTAAGTACCCAAGGTAACAAGAAACTCGAAGCGCTACTTGAAGAAATTAATGGCGACGCTGAGCTCCAACAGCTCTGGGAGATGGCCAATAATAACGCCGTCCGACGCCTGGGGATGAGTGATCACGGACCGGTACATATTCAGATCGTGGCCAATGCCTGCGTCAAGATCTTGCGATTGCTCGTAGCAGCGGAGGTCCAACCGAGCGCCGTTTCTGAACATGGGCTGGCAAATGATGACGCAGAAGTGATAGTGGTACTTGCCGCCAGTCTTCACGATGTCGGGATGGCTGTCCATCGCGATAATCATGAAAATTACAGCTTGATAAT
>Ga0255055_10001743_pt1 | contig 15623 bp, 18 predicted proteins | sample JV7_2_27_MG_FD_188633 | JGI IMG/M metagenome (GOLD analysis project Ga0255055, IMG submission 188633) | Seawater microbial communities from Jervis Inlet, British Columbia, Canada - JV7_2_27 | ecosystem: Environmental > Aquatic > Marine > Inlet | place: Canada: British Columbia | collected... | reverse complement strand
CTTCGCCGGCGTGGAGGGCCTTGATAATTTCTTTGAGCGCCGCCTGCTTTTCCTCCGGATCGCTGATAACGCCGCCGGCCCCGTCAGGGGCGGCTTTGTCCGTTTGCCGGTTTATTTCCGCTGTCAGGGCTGTCAAAAAATCCTCCAGGTCCAGACCGGCGATACCAGCTACCTTGCTGAGGGTGGCCACCTTGCCGATTGTTTTGCGCATAATCGGATTTTTAAGGCCCTTAAATTTGGGGGACAATGTGACCAAAAAATCTTCCAAAAAAGGGTATTCTTTCAACAGATCGTCGATCTTGGTGGCGGCGCTGATTTCCATGATGAATTCTCCTTGACTGGATTAATAAGATTATAAACCATAGATAAAAATCGAGCGGAAGTCAATTTTGCAATCAGCCATTTAATTATTTATGAGCAAGGATTACTTCTGAAGGGAATAAACACTGTTGATGATATTCACGCAGTTTTACATCGAAGCCATGTTCTTTTAGTTTTTCGGATAACCGGATACCCCGGCAGCCGCCCATTAATTTTGGTGATACGCGATATATAAAATCGTAAATGCCGCTGCCAAATTTTTCTCCTGTGGTCATATTGACAAGCACGAGTTTGCCCCCTTTTTTTAGGACGCGTTTAAATTCATTCAATATCGCATCCATCTGATCAAATGCAATCAAATCAAACATATAGTTATTGATGAGCACATCAAATTGCGCTTCTTCTCCTTGTAGATGAAAGGCACTGGTTTTTTTTAGCTCATAGTTGGACTCTGATAATTGGCTGAGTCTTTGGCGGGCTTTTTTTAACATGCCGGCGGAAATATCGATGCCGATATTGGTTCCGTCCGGATTTCTCTTCACAATTTCATAGAAAGCCAAACCGGTGCCCACGGCAACTTCTAGGATTTTCTGGTCATTTTTAATTTGCGCCAGCTCCAAGGCCCGGCTTCGGGCACGCGATTCTGTCAGGTTGCCCCAGATGTCGTAAATCTTTGAGAGCGAATCATAGATACCTGCGATTTCATTCTGGGATACCCGGGCGTCTAATTTCTTCTGGTGACTCGCACAGCAATTAATCCCCTGTGATGAAATGGGTTGTGTCATCTTAAATCTCCTTCTCGTCTCTTATTTTTAACCTTCTTCGTGAGAAAAGCCACAGCGGCAGACTTTAAGAAGGTTCTGGAAGGCCTCGTTTCCCGGATCAAGTAAATTTGCCAGTTCCTCCATGGATTCAACAACCGTGACCTGGCGGTTCTGCGGAATCAAGTCCAGTAATTCAGAGATCATTTGCGAGCTTTGCTTTTCTAATAATGCTTGCACCTGTTTTCCGGCTTCTGTAATCTGCACCTCAACCGTACGCTGATTATTTTTCTTGCGCCTTCGGATCAGCAGATGTTGTTTTTCCAATTTCTCAACAATTCGGGTTAACGTACTCTGGTGGAGAGCCACATCGGCTGCCAGAGCGCTCATTGATTTAGGGCCGTCAATTAAGGCTTCTAAGGTGTAACACTGCTGCACCGTAACCGGGCCGCAAAACAGCTGTTCGCGCATGAGTTGGTTGATGAATCGGGCCAGTCGGGTAAAAGATTGTCTTGACCTTTCAACAAGTTGTTTGGGTTCCATAAAGCGCTCCAATGGACTTGGATTATATTTGCTAATAGCATAACATGCTAATAGCAAATATCAAGCTGAAATTTTATTTTGAAGAATTTTGTAATTTTAGATTAATCTTGAGCGACTAATTTGTTACCTGAAATTTGCATGAAAATAGATTAAACCCAAAAAGGAGGGTAATATGGCCATTGATGTCATGATTAAAAGAAGGGTCAAACCGGGCCGGCAGGCTAAAGAGCTGGTGCCGCTGATCTTACATCTAAGAGCCCTAGCCACCTATCAGCCCGGTTATATTTCAGGCACAACCTTAAGCAATCTGGAACATCCCGACGAGTGTTTGGTGGTCAGCAGCTGGGAGTCGATTGACGACTGGAACACATGGCGACAAAGCAAGCAAAGAACGGCAATTGAACAAAAAATCGAAATGTTGACCGGGGAAAAAACTGAGTACAATATTTATGCCCCTATGGTTGCTGAAACAGACGAAGGGCAAGCATTCCTCAAAGAACCGGGTCAACTAAATAATGTCTGGTAAGTTTAGAATGATCGAAAGTTAGACGATAAATCCATAAAATAAGAAGTTGACAAAAGTTTGTTCGGTTTTGTAATATCGTAGGCTGTGGCGGCCTTGCTCCCTTGCTGAATCCGCAGATGAACCTGAGGTCCCTTTAGATTTGTGCTCATCGCCTTTATGCCCTTTTGTTCCCCGATTGTCCGCGGTGTGCTCTGTCGGTTGATTGGTCGATGCCACAATATAAAAGCTGAATCGCTGACCCTGAGTTAGGGTCCGCATTTCATCGTTCACGCCCGAATTCGCATCTTCATCTCTGTGCCGGTCCTTGCTGTCAAAGGGCCTGTTTTATCTTTGAAAATTTATCCCCTGTTGAGCGAAGGAGAATCTTGGAAAAAGATATTCATCCGGCTTTCAGGAAAGCCCCCGCTGAAGAAAACCCTTTCAAAAAGCCACAGACCAAACGGTTTCATGTCACCCATATTCTTTCGTTTGTGATTCTCTTTATATTATGGATCGTATTTTCCGGCAGATTCGATGGATTGCACATCACATTGGGTCTCATATCCAGTGCCATTGTCGCCGCATTTTCCGGTGATCTGATGTTCACCTCGCGTGAAGCGCGGGGCATCTTTCTATTGTGGCTTCGGATGGCCGGATACATTCCGTGGCTGCTTTACCAGATATTTTTAGCCAATCTGCACGTGATGTATCTGGTGCTCCATCCTCGAATGATGGAACGTATCAATCCAAAAATCATCAGATTTGACAGCCGGCTTAAAAGCGATTACTCACGAATGGTTTTCGCCAATTCCATCACCCTGACACCCGGTACGATTACTGTGAATGTGAACGCGTTGGGTCGATTTTCGATCCATTGCATTGACGACCCATCCGGGCAACCTCTTCCAGGTAAAATGGAAGAAAAAATCGCACACGTTTTTAAAGAATAATGGACACCATATTTTTTTACAGCGGTTTCTACCTGAGCCTGATTATGTTCTTGCCCCTTTATCGGGCGATTTTTGGCCCGACCGTTCTGGATCGCCTCATCGGCGTCAACGCCATCGGCAGTAAAACAACCGTTCTGCTGATTCTGATCGGCTTGATCTACGGTCGGGTGGGCATGTTCGTTGATATCGCGCTGGCCTACGCGCTGTTGAACTTTATCGCCGTGCTGGCGTCTTCACGATATTTCCATAAAAAAAAGGGGCTGTATGAAGAATCCACTGATTGATCATCGGCAAGGGAGGCGTATTCAATGAATATTTTGGTGATCTTGCTTTTGTTTGGCGGCCTGTTTTTTTTTACGGGGGGTTCCATCGGTATTCTTCGGTTTCCCGATTTTTACTCCCGCCTGCATCCGGCCGGAAAACTGGACACTGCCGGCCAGTTCCTGACCATGTCGGCGATTGCCCTGTATATTATGCAAGACTTCACGTTGCATGCCTTTTTAACAGCAACCAAGATCGCATTAATTGTTATTTTCGTTTATCTCACCAGCCCGACAGCCACCCATGCGATTATGGATGCCGGGGTCAGGGCGGGTCTTAAACCATGGACAAAAGCAGGCCGACATGATCTGGCAGATTGAGTTCGTTGTTTTGCTGATTGTTATCATTTGCGGTATCGGCGCCATCACGGTCAAAGATCTTCTGGGAGCCGCCATACTTTTCGGCGCCTACAGTTTTATGATGTGCCTGCTGTGGGCCATCATGGGGGCGGTCGATGTGGCTTTTACCGAAGCGTCAGTCGGGGCCGGCGTCAGCACGGTACTTTTCGTTGCTGCGGTTTTTCGCACCTCAAGAAGGACAAAAGATTGAAGACACTAGCCATATTCATTGTGCTCCTGTTCGGGGGTCTTCTGATTTATTGTACACTCGACTTTCCACCCTGGGGTGATCCGCTGGCTCCGGCAAGTATGCATGTATCGCCCCGTTATATCGAACAAACAATGGAGGAAACCTCGGTCCCCAACATCGTCACGGCCGTTCTGGCGGATTACCGGGGTTACGACACCATGTTTGAAGCCGTTGTTATTTTTACTGCCGCTGTCGCCTGCTTTTTCCTGCTGCGGGTATTCGGGCGGATCGAATCCGAATCGCGAATGTATCGCCATATTCCCAGCGGGATTACGCTGCGTATTAGTAAGGACGCAGAACCTCTCAGGGAGTCCCGAGAATTTGAAAGAATCGATTTGACATGGGTCCCATACGGTGTGGTGGTGAAAACTTCCTGCCGAATTATCGTGCCCTTCTGCCAGCTATTTGCACTGTATGTTATTGCGCACGGTCATCACAGCCCCGGCGGAGGATTTCAAGGCGGTGTTATCCTGGGAGCTTCAGTCATTCTGTTCGCTATATCCAATAACATGCGATTGAGTTTTACCCGCATCAGTGAAAAACTGGCCGTGCTGCTATGCGGGCTGGGGGTCCTCATTTACGCCGGAACCGGGGCCCTGAGTATTTTTTTGGGGTCTAACTATCTCGATTACGGCGCGCTGTCACGACTTTTTGGCGTTGACCCGGTCACGGCAAGATCTCTCGGGATTTTAATGGTGGAAATCGGGGTCGGTATCACCGTGATGGCTGTTATAATAACCCTCTATTATAACCTGGCTTCGGCCGGCAGACACGATGAGGGGTTATAAAAGTGACTGAACTGCTATCAATCGTCATCGCCAAGTTAAATTACTGGGCCTGCATTGCGCTGATGATGATCGGCCTGTATGCCATGATTGCCAAAAAGAATCTGGTAAAAAAAATTATCGGCATGAATATTCTTCAAACCGCTGTAATTTTGTTTTTTATTTCCATCGGTGCCAAAAAAGACGCCACCCTACCCATCATTGTCCACGGGCATGCAGCCGAGAGCCACGCTGCCCGTGCGGCGGAATATATCAACCCGCTTCCGCATGTGTTGATGCTCACGGCCATCGTTGTTGCCGTTGCGACCCTGGGCGTGGCCCTGGCGCTGGTGATCAAGATTTACCAACAATACCAAACGCTTGAGGAAGATGAGATCCTGACCCGGTTGCAGAATGAATAACCCTTAGTGGAGGGCGTAATGATAACCAGAGAAGATTTAAAGCAAATCGTCATGCTTGCCTATCTGACGGATCCGATGCTGGACAATCTGGCCCGAATTGTCGATGTTCTCAAATTCGAGCGGGATGAAGTAATCTTCAAAGCGGGTGAACCCTCCACGCGTTACTATATGTTAAGCGTCGGCACGGTATTGCTGGAACAAAGAATTTCAGACAAGGTTACGACAATCGTTGGCTCCATCAAACCGGGGTATTCTTTCGGCTGGTCGGCCTTGATTGAAAATGAGGCTTATACCACCGATGCCGTCTGTGATGAGCCTTCTGAAGTATTCTCTTTCAAAAGGGAGAAAATTTTTAAGCTTTTTGAGCAGGATCCGGAGATGGGATTAATTATGCATCAGCGGCTCCTGGTCATCATTAAAAAGCGGCTCGATTATCGTACGGAACAGTTTCGACAGGCGATCATGAATCATCCGGATATGCAGAATCTATTCAGCGCTGAAAATCGGTATTTTTAAGATATGAGCCATCAGTTTCCCGCCATTATTGTCGTACTTCCACTTGTGGTGTCCTTTTTCATATTTTTTTCCGGCTGGTGGGTTAAACGGGCCGGTTATCCCCTGGCCGTCGGCGCCTTGATCTGTTGCGTCTTTCTATCCTTCGCTATCCTGCTGGCGGTGCTCGGCAAGGGCCCTATCCACTACTGGCTGGGGGGCTGGGAACCCCCGTGGGGGATCGAGTACCGTATCGACCATCTTAACGCCATCATGCTGGTTTTAATCTCGGGACTGAGTATGCTGGTGGCCGTTCACGCAAAAAAAAGTGTGGAACGGGAGCTGCCGGCAAAAACCGCTTTGTTCTGGAGCCTTTTCCTGCTGTTTGTCACCGGTCTTCTGGGTATTTGTATCACCGCCGACCTGTTTAATCTTTTTGTGCTGCTGGAAGTCACCTCCCTGTCAGGATATGCGCTCATCGCCATGGGGGAAAAAAAGGCCGTGTTCGCCGGCTTTCGTTATGTTGTTATCGGCACCATGGGCGCCAGTTTTTACCTTCTGGGGGTGGGCTATTTGTATATCGCGACCGGTTCGCTGAATATGGCGGACCTCTCGCAACTGCTCCCCGAACTTATCAATTCCAAAGCCATTCTGGCCGGCTTTGCATTCATATTAATCGGCCTGAGTATAAAAATGGCCCTTTTCCCCTTACACGGGTGGCTGCCGGATGCCTATACCTATGCACCGTCTGCTGTAAGCGCCGTTGTGGCTCCTTTAATGACCAAAGTGATGGCATACGCCATCATTCGCGTGATGTTCACCGTTTTTCGCGCAGAGTTTCCAATCTCAATCCTGCAAGTCAACGATCTTATGGTTTGGTTTGGTACTCTGGCCATATTGTTCGGCGGTGTGATGGCTCTGTCACAGCGTGATTTTAAACGCATGTTGTCGTACGTCATCATTGCCGAAATCGGATATATTGTCGGAGGTATCGGAGTGGCCAATGTCACCGCGATGCAGGGTGCCATATTCCATATCGTAAACGATGCCGTCATGATGGCCTGCCTTTTCCTGGTGGCGGGGCTGGTCATGTACAGAACCAACGGGCACCGGATTGCCGACTTTAAAGGCATCTTCAGAACCATGCCGTTTACAGCCTTCGTTTGTACAGTGGGGGCTTTAGCGGTTATCGGTGTGCCGCCGACATGCGGGTTTTTCAGCAAATGGTATTTGCTTTTGGGGGGGATACAAGCCCATCAATGGGGTTTTGTCACTGCCCTGCTGGTGAGCACCTTGATTAATGTGGCTTTGTTTTTCAGGGTTTTCGACAAGGGTCTTTACGTTCATTCAAATAAAAAAGGGCCGGATATTGCAGGACCTTCGAATAATCCGTATGCCGGCGAAGCACCGCTCAGCATGCTGCTGCCGGCCGTAATCCTGGCGCTGGCCATATTGTTGATCGGAATTTTTAACCAGTTTATTGTGACCAACGTGATTCACTTTGCTGTCCCGGTGGGGCTCTAAAACGAATCACTGAAAAAGCAGCCTGGAGTGAGTCGATGTCGGACTTGTTTTCCATAGCTTACAGACCGGTTTGGACTGTTATAATTCCTTCTGTCGTTGCCTTGTTGATATTATTTTCGGGGAAACGACCGAATGCAAGGGAAAGCTGGACCCTTATAGGCAGCGCAGCCCTGTGTTATACCGTGTTGTCCATGTCCCCGGTGGTATTGAAATACGGTCCGATCCAATTCATCTGGTTTAATCTTCTACCCGGCATTGATTTTGCTTTTAAGGTAGATGCTTTGGGTCTCATTTTCGCTACCACCTCCGCATGTCTGTGGATTTTAGTGTCTATTTATTCCATTGGCTACATGCGAACCTTAAAAGAACACGCCCAGACGCGATTTTACTTCTCATTTGCTTTGGCCCTGCTGGGCGCCATGGGAATCGCGTTTGCATCCAATTTGGTTACGATGTTCGTCTTTTACGAAATATTGACCATTTCGACCTATCCTTTGGTCGCCCATGAAGAATCACCGGAAGCCATAACAGCCGGTCATAAATATCTGGCCTATCTGCTCACCGGCGGTGTCTTTTTTCTCATCGCAATATTGGTGACGTATTTTTGGGTTGGAACAACCGATTTCAGCTACCAGGGAATTTTAAAACCGGCCCTGAGTTCTACTTCCAAATTCACCCTGCAAATCGTTTTTTTCTGCTTTTTACTGGGATTTGCCAAGGCGGCCTGGATGCCGGTCCATTCCTGGCTTCCGTCCGCGATGGTAGCACCCACTCCGGTCAGTGCACTGCTGCATGCGGTGGCTGTAGTAAAGGCGGGTGTTTTCGGCATTATCCGGATTGTTTGTCACATTTACGGCATAGACCTGATGCACACACTGGGCCTGGGCTTGGTTCTTGCCGCTATCGCAGCATTCACCATTATCGTAGCCAATTTTTACGCCATCGGCCAAAACAACCTGAAGAGAATGCTGGCCTATTCTACCATAAACCAGCTCTCCTTTATCATTCTGGGAGTCGCCCTTTTAAGCCCCATGTCAATCACAGGTGCCATGCTCCACATTCCCTTTCATGGTTTCATGAAGATTACGTTGTTTTTATGTGCCGGAACGATCACGGCAATTACCGGCAAAAAGACCATAAGTGAGCTGGCCGGGGTGGGGAGAATATTACCCGTTACCCTGGGCGCTTTTTTAATCGGCGCTTTCGGCATGAGCGGAGTGCCCCCGCTGGCAGGGTTTATCAGCAAGTGGCATGTCGCTTTAGGCGCTGTCGAATCGGGTTATCTCTTTTTCTTATTGATTATTGTTGTTGGTTCTCTTTTGGACGTGGTTTACTTCTTTCCGGTAATTCGCAGCGCCTTTTTCGCTAAAGTACCGGAAGATGAAACGCTTAAAGGAGATATGGAAGAAAAAGTTGACGTCTATGCTGAAAAAATACGCGGCATCGAGAGCCGGCGTGCTTTATACCTGTTCATGATCGTGCCCCTGGCAATCACTGCCATTTTTTCCATACTGCTTTGCTTGTTCCCAAACATTTTCAGCATCTATGACCTGGCTCAAACAGCCGTGAAAAATATTTTTGGAGGCGTGTGAGTATGAATAAGCTGAGGACATATCCCAGAAGCCTGTTCTGGAAACTGTACTATGCCTGTTTGGTTGTGAGTTTAATCCTGGACTTTTTTTGGCTTTACACACATGTCTTTCACTATCATTTTGCTTTTCAGTATTTGCCCCAATTTTTCGCTCTGTTGGGATTGTTCGGCTGCATGCTGCTCATTCTAATCGCAAAGGGAATGGGTGTTATTATTGTTGTTGATGAAGATTACTATGAGAAGAAAATAGGGAGATCGAATTGAATAGCTGGGTCCATCCAGGATTAGTTATCTGCATCGGCGGATTTTTGATACCGTTTATCCCCTGGAGACGGGTGAAACAGGCCTATTTTATTGCGCTTCCCCTGGCCGGGTTGGCAATCATGGTGTCGACTTCCATGGGGCTATTCGGCGCCATCCCGCCGTGGCCCGCCGCCCTGCACAAGTGGAACATCCCGTTTCTACATTACACGCTGGACATTGTTCGAATCAACAAACTGAGCATCCTGTTTGGATATGTTTACGTTATCGCCGCTTTTTGCATGAACATCTATGCGCTAAGGGCCAAAAACGATTGGGAGCATGTTGCAGCGATGATCTATGTGGGCAGCGCCCTGGGTGCCGTTTTTGCCGGTGACTTGTTTACCCTTTTCTTCTGTCTCGAAATCATGTCCTGGGCCCCGTTTTTCATCCTGTTGTTCCGGGGTACCAAAAAAGCCTCAAGAGCCGCCATTCGGTACATATTGTGGCACCACTTCAGCGGCGTATGTATCCTGGCAGGCATTTTAATCCACGTCCATCAAACCGGGTCCATCGAATTTGCCCACATGCCTTGGGGGTGGGGGGGGAATTATCTGGGGTCCAACCTTATGCTTTTGGGGTTTGTTGTCAATGCGGCCACTGTGCCATTCCATTCCTGGTTGGCCGATACTTACTCCGAGGCTTCACCCGGCGGTTCCATCTATATGACCGCCTTTACCACCAAGACCGCTGTATTTTGCCTGATCACCACCTTTGCAGGGGTACCTCTGCTGTTGTGGATGGGGGTAATTTCCGCCATGTTCGCCGTCTTTATGGCTGTTCTTGAAAATGACGGGCGAAGATTGCTCTCCTATCACATCATCTCTCAGGTAGGATATATGGTGGCCGGCGTCGGAATTGGAACCGAAATGGCAATCAACGGCGCTGTGGCGCACGCTTTTTGCCATATCATTTACAAAGCCCTGTTGTATATGGGCGTCGGTTGCGTCCTGCTTATCGTCGGGACGACCAAGTTCGACCGATTAGGAGGGCTATACAAATACATGCCCCTATCTTTCTGGATGACGATGATCGGAGCCTTTTCCATCTCCGGATTCCCTCTATTCAGCGGATTTGTGAGCAAAACCATGACGATTGAGGCCTCGGAATTGGCCCACCTTCCGATAGTGTATTTACTGCTGGAGGGGGCTTCGATCGGCACCTTCCTTCATACCGGCCTTAAACTCCCCTGGAACGTCTGGCTCCAGGGCATGGATGAGCCTCCTGCCGAAATTCGTGCAAAATTAAATGATTCCGCTTTCAATACGCCTGTTCATATGTTAATCGCAATGGGTATTTTATCCCTTTTGTGTCTCTTCCTCGGCCTTTATCCGAGTGTCCTGTATGAATTGCTTCCCTATCCGGTTGAGTTCGTACCTTATACCGTGACCCGCGTATTCTCTATCACGCAGCTGTTTATTTTTTCATTTTTAGGGTTCTGGTTGTTGCGAAAATGGCTGAGGGGGCATCCGACCTATGTCCTGGATACGGACTGGCTTGTCAGGATAACCGGGGGGCTATTCATAAAATTTTGCAAGGTACCGCTTATTGCTTTTGGTTCATATCTGGACAAACAAATTGTGACAATTACCGATACGTTTATTGTCAACATACGCAACCCGAGCATTGAAGCACGCCTGACTCCCATGGCCATCGGATTTGGGGTCTTGGTATCACTTCTGCTCTTATCGGTTTTTCTATTTTTTAAAATGTGATTCATTTAGAACCCATGAAAAACTATATACTCCTCTTCGTATGTTTTTTAATACCCGGATACCGCGCCGTCGCTATGCTCAACCGGGCAGTCTTAAGTGGAAAGTGGCGACCGGTGGTCAAATCCTCTCTTCACCGGTAATAGCTCCCGGGGGTGACATCTTTGTCGGCAGCCGGGACGAACACCTGTACGTCATCGAACCGGAGGGGAAACTCCGGCCATTAGCGCCAATGGTGTGGTCTATATAGGCAGCTGGGATCAGCATGTGTATGCGCTTACAGAAGACGGAAACCTCAAGTGGCAGTTTAAGACAGAAGGTAAAATATCCTCATCGCCTGCCATCGGCCGGGATGGCACCATTTACGTAGGCAGTGACGATCATCATCTGTACGCTATTGATCTTAATGGTATTTTGAAGTGGCGGTATCAAACTGTCCCGGAGCCCGCAACCCTATACTTCCATCATATGATAACTCGAAGATTTGTAACCCTTAATCTTTTGTATGTGAAATGAAAGGATGCGGCATTCAAAATTTTCAACCAATCCTTTCAATTTTCGTCTCGCCGTTCGAAACTTTTTACTACTGAGGGTTTTGATTAACTTTTCGGTATCACGAACTCTGCCCTCACAAATAATATGCGGTCCGTCTCCTATCAAAACCCGCCATTCGCCGGCTACTGTAATATGGGATTCTTCCAGTAATGGATAGTATTCATTGATGACATAGTCTTCATACTCATCTTTCGTTTTGCTTATGATATCCCACATCTGATTGAATTTAATAGTATCCTTTTTAATATCAGTTGTATATGAACCTTTCCTTCCTGTGGGAACGAGTATTTTGGTTTTATAAGCTTTTACGTAATTGAGCAGATTGTCCCGCAACTCTTTAAATTTTGGATCCTTCAGGGCCGTCTCAATAAGTTCTAGATCATTGCTCATACTTTCAACGATCATTTCACTGTAACTGCCGACCAGTACCGACCAACCGGCTACAACATGAACTCCAAGGGAATTTATTCCTGGAATAAATTTCTTGATTATGAAATTTCCATATTCTTCTCGTCGTTCACTTATAATTTCCCAATATTGATTGAATTTTACCGGCATTGTCCACCCCCTTCTCGACATTATTATACAGAACGACATAAACCAGTGCACGTACATACACAGCGATTTGCCGGTTTTATCGTTTCGACGGCTTTATTGTCAACAATTCGCCCGTAAAATAGGCGATAAATTGTGACGCTGTGTATAAAATGTAAGTGTCAATGAACTAATCAGATAATATTCGATTACCGCAGGTATTCTTGATTGTCAACGGGGATTTCTTTGCGACGATTATAACTCAAGGTTCGCACATTAATTTCAAGCCGGAGCTTTCAGACAAGGAAGACAAACTGTTGATGGAACAATTCCGGAAGGATGGAGAGAGAATGGGCGACCGGGACTTTTTCAGCAATAGCCGCCAACCGGTGAGCGGTGTGGGCAGGATGATCGGCCGACAGAAATGACACAAAAACGATTTGGAATGGTTGAACTGCCGAATCCAATCTCACCTTATTGCCCGGGTTAAAGGCCATCGTAAGGGTGCCGATGAGGTTGATGCCGATGGCGGTCCAGATCCACGGGACCAGGGCGGTGTGGCCCTTGAGACCGAAATACAGGTAAATGGCCGGCAGACTGTAATGGGTGGGCAGATAGAATTCATTGAAAATCTCGGAAAAGAGCATGATCAGGTTATGGAAAGACCGATAGGCCTTACAAACGGCAGACGAGAACGATCGCACACTTATAAAAAGGAGGGACCGAGCCATGCCAGTTAAATTCAATCAATATTGGTCCGTTGACTTTGATAAAACCAAGGATTACGAAAAGTTTGTCATTCGCAAATTCATCCCCGGAATGAATAAACTGGGAATTCATATTGTCGCCGGCTGGACGGTGCTGATTGGCGGTTACAGTGATATATTTCTCGAAGGCATCAGCAATGATTTGGAGTATCTTGAAAAGGCACTGCGAGACAAAAAATACCGAGAACTGAACGACGACCTGCAAAACTACATTCGCAATTACAAAACCAAAGTTCTGGTCGGTACCGGTAAAAAAGATGATTATTCCAAGGACGTCAAAGCCAATACCATTAAACTCTCTCAGTACTGGGATGTCATCAGCAAAACTAAAGATCAATATGAAGAATACGTCAGCCAGACCTTTTATCCCTCAAAAGATTGTCGGTTACAAATCAGCCGCCTATGAGATGATCACCACGTAAAAGGCGGGTGGGAGGCCCTGGCGGTAGATAGTATAAAAGCCAATGATGTCCTGAAAAAATCTGAAGTCATTGGCTTTTTAAATTTGTATTTTCAGGTGTACATCCTCGTGCCCGTGGCGCCCGCTTGCGTATGCCCTTCTTTCCTAAGCTAACGATCTCGAATCATAACCAACCTTTAAAATACTCCTTTTTTGCTTATAAAATACATAGTTCACCCTATTGTAATCTTGAAACTGTTTCAGTATCTTTTTAATCGAAAAAATCATTTGACATAGCGCGCATAAGCAACTAAAGAAGATATGCCACAAAGTGGTATGTTTGCTCGTGTTTTTTTTGCGAAATTGGTTTCCCGGTTCGTGGCGTCCTTTATCCGCTTGCTAACTGTAACCGAATCCGCGCTAATAAATGCCGTAATTTCTTAATTCTGTTTTACATCTATTCATTAACAGATCCAAAAAGATCTTTTGTAATTTACCTGTCGAATTCTTCAGGCCCATTGACCAATTCCGGTCCATATAATGTTAATTCAAGCTTTACAGAGAATCAAACCCAGCAACGGCCAGCAATTATTACGAGGACTTCGGGTCTTCAATTTTGCCCTTGTCCCTAACCCTGAACGTTGAACCCTGAACCCGTGAACGGTTACAGCGATATTTTCCCATTTTGGGAGAGTGGTTATGTTGAAAGAACATTTTTATGCATGGCTAAGGCGAAAAACAAAAATCAGGCCTGAAACACGGTCAAGACTGTCGAAACCATTTTTACTGATCATTTTACTTTTACTGATCATTTTGCCGGTATTCTTTTTTTCACTTTTTGGGTTGGCGACCGAATCCGGCCAGACAACCGAATCCGGCCCGCCGGGCGAATTCAGCCAGCCGATCGAATTCAGCCACAAAACGCATATCGAAAAGGGCGAGATTGCGTGCGAATTCTGTCATATCTACGCTCGTCGTTCGATCAATTCCGGCGCCCCTGTCATGGCAAGCTGTTTTGGATGTCATCGTGTGATTGCCGGTTCTGATGAAGACCCGCAGAAAGCCATTAAAAATCAGGATGCCATCAAAAAACTGCTGGAATTCCAATCAAAGCGAGAGTCAATTCCCTGGAAAAAAATTCATGACGTCCCCGATTTTGTTCATTTTTCTCATAAGCGTCACATTCAAGTCGGTTTTGACTGCACGGAATGTCACGGGGAGATTAATCAGCACGACCTTTTATCCACCCAGACGATGATTACCGATTTAAGCATGGGGTGGTGCCTGAAATGCCATACGGAGGGCCGGCCGGCGGTGGACGGGAAAATAGCCGGTCCGGTTCGGGAGACCAGGGGCGGAAAAATTGTGAAAGAGTCAGGTGCAAAACAACCGGACGGAATTTTACTGGGATCAAAAGACTGCTCCATTTGTCATAAATAATAAGGAACTGGGATGAAAAATAACATTAGCCGCAGAAATTTCCTGAAAATGTCCGCTCTGGGCGGAGCAACGGCGGTTGTTGCCGGGTGCTCCGATCCGATCGAAAAACTGATGCCGTTGCGATTGCCTCCCTATGACTATGTGTCCGGTGTTTCCACCCATTTTGCCACGACCTGCGGGGAATGCTCCGCCGCTTGCGGGTTAATCGTAAGGACTCGGGAAGGCAGAGCGATTAAGGTCGAAGGAAATCCCCGACATCCGATAAGTGAAGGACGAATCTGCCTGCAGGGACAGTCCGTTCTGCAGGGACTCTACAGCCCTTCAAGGGCGGTCGCTCCGGTCGCTGTTAACAGCGGGGGCAGACAGGGTATTGGTTGGAAGGCGGGCAAACAACAGCTGGCGGAGAAACTAAAAGAGCTGCAAGGCAACCAGGGCGGTATTCTTTATATCGGTCCGCCCAGAAGCGGGACCTTCCCGGAGATGCTCAACGACTGGCTTGACGGCATGGGCGGCGGGACGTCTCTGGAATTTGATCTGACTCCGGTAAACAGTTTAAAGACAGCCAACCGCATCGTGTTTGGCAAAGACGAGATTCCCCATTTTGCGCTTGATAAAGCCGACGTGTTGATCAATTTTGGGGCTGATTTTATGGAGAGCTGGCTGAACCCAATTCAGCTGACCAAAGCTTATACCAGAATGCACAGCTATCAAGATGGAAAAAAAGGCAGATATATTCATATTTCACCTCACATGTCCTTGACCGGCACCAATGCCGATGAATGGCTCTCCTGTGCAAGCGGTCATGAAACGATGATAGCCCTATCCCTCAGTCGTATTTTGCTTAAAAGGGCCGGGCATCTCTCTATCGACGAGAAACAACGTCTCCTGGAGCTCCTCAGCGATTTTTCCGAAGAGAAAATAGCGCAAAAAAGCGGACTGGCCGCCGGCACACTCGTAAGGCTGGCCGGTGAGTTTGAGCAAAGCGGCCGCAGCCTGGCTGTGGCCGGCGGAAACTGTAATGCCGGTACGGATGCCACCCGGTTGCAAATCGCCGTTAACATTCTCAACTATGTGGCGGGTAATATTGGGAATACCGTTGTTTTCGGCGCAGATTACTGCTTGGGCGGCAATAG
>Ga0255055_10001742_pt1 | contig 15623 bp, 11 predicted proteins | sample JV7_2_27_MG_FD_188633 | JGI IMG/M metagenome (GOLD analysis project Ga0255055, IMG submission 188633) | Seawater microbial communities from Jervis Inlet, British Columbia, Canada - JV7_2_27 | ecosystem: Environmental > Aquatic > Marine > Inlet | place: Canada: British Columbia | collected... | reverse complement strand
TCCATCCAGGTTCCTCGAGGCGAGCGTCGTAACGTTCACCGTTGTAGAGATCGGCCATGCGGATGGGGCCCGTGGTGGCCTTCCAGGAGGTGTCGGAACCGACGATCTGCACGCGACCGTCGGTATAGGTGATCCGGATTTGTAGCAGGAGCGCCAGACGCTCGCCGTAGACGTTGCGACTGTCACTCCAGCCCAGGTACCCGCGATACCAGCCGTCGGCAAGCATCGCGCCAATGGCGTTATCACCTGGTTGCAGGAGGCCGGTCACGTCGTAGGTCTGGTACTGTTGCCGGGTGTCGTAGCTGGTCCAGCCGGGCGTAAAAACCTGGTCGCCGACGCGCCGGCCGTTGAGCTCGACTTTGTAGAGTCCGAGGCTGGTGACGTAGGCGCGGGCCGCCTGCACCTCGCCCTCGATCGCAAACGTCGTACGCAGCATCGGCGCAGGCTGCGGAGCCGTCAGGTCTTCGTCCCAGGCCGGGCTGATCCACGACGCCTGCCAATCCGACGCATCGAGTAGGCCCATCTCCCAGAACGCTGGTGCGCTCCAGTCGGAGACCGCCCCGTCACCATCCCAGACGCGGACCTGCCAGTAATAGCGCCGCCCGGAGGTCAGCGTCGGCCCCTCGTAGATGACGTGAATCGACTGGTCGGAATCGACGCGGCCCGTATCCCAGATTGGGCCGGCCGCAAGCTCCGCCTCGCTTTCGGCTACACGGACCTCATACGCTGCCTGCACGACGCTGCGGTGATCGGCAGTGAGTTGCCAGCTCAGACGTGGCCTGCGCACGTCGATGCCGAGCGGATCGACCTTGTATTCGCAACGAAGGTACGTCAGTGATACCGGCGCCCGGCTCTCGCCGGCAAACGCGACGGCGTGAGTCGCCATCAAGACGACCGGTACGGCCAGATATTGCATCCATGCGCAACGCATCGTGCACCTCCTTGTGCCCTTACAATAGGATACAGCACGGGGGGCACAGGGAAGGGGAGGTCGGGATCGAATCGCGGCCCAGCGAGAAGACCCGCGACAAAGGGTGGACCTCGATCTAACACGATCTGTCTGAACCCTCGCCGTCCCGGCTCGTCTCCAACCAGAGGGGGATGACCTGCCATCGAGGCACACTGAAGGCACAGCGGTTTCTAGTCCGGTGTGACAAAGCGAGTTGGCGGTGTTGTGCCCGTTCGATAACGCCTTTTCTTTTACCGATTTGTCACGATGAGTCACGATGAGTCCGCCCGACGCGGCATAATCATAATCCACGTGGCGGGGGCCTGGACGCCGAGGGTGGTGTAGTACGTAAGTCGTTGATTCACAATGGCTTGTGCTACAGGACGCGCCGTCCGATCGCCTGGAGGAGCCACAAACAGACGAAACGGCGCGTCTCCAACCCATCCGGCGGCCGGATCAGCTGCCCGGTAGCCGGATCGCCTATCTGGCGGCCGGATGGACGATACGGGGCTGCCCCACCGGCATCGGCGTCTCGTCCTTGCAGAGAGGAGTTGGGGGCTAGATAGCTCCAATCATCATCGGCTCGCGGCCACTTCAACGAGGCTGCATCTTTCCCTTACAGGTACTGGAACCAAGTGGTTACCGTTCGATGGGCCCTCGGCGACCCTGCTTCGGTCCGGGGCCTGGGAACAATGTGAGGATGGGAGGGCGCTAACGACGCCCGAAAGGTGAGCGATGAGTGAGACTCTGAAGACCCCCCTGCACGATAAGCACGTCCAGCTCGAAGCCCACATGGCGGAGTTTGCCGGTTGGCACATGCCCATCAACTACCAGTCGGGCATCTTCGAGGAGCATCTGGCCACGCGGAAGCGAGCCGGGATGTTCGATGTGTCGCACATGGGCAGATTCCGGATCAGCGGTGTTGACGCGCTGCGCTTCCTGCAGCACGTCCTGACCAACAACGCAGCGGCGCTGGACGTCGGTCTCGCACAGTACACCCTGATCCCCAACGAGAAGGGTGGCGCGATCGATGACGCCTATCTCTATCGTTTCGATCCCGACGCATACCTCCTGGTCGTCAACGCCGCGAACCGCGAGAAGGACTGGAATCACTTCCAGCAGACGGCCAAGGGCTACGTGCAGCTCCAGTTAGAGGATCTGACGACCGATATCGCCATGATCAGCCTGCAGGGGCCCCACTCGAAAGAGATTCTAGCTGGCATCATTGATGGCATTCTGCCAGACCCGATGAGGAACGAACTGAGTGACGTGACCGTCAAGGGCGCTCCCGTCAGGATTGGCAGGACTGGATACACCGGTGAGCCATTGTGCTTCGAGTTGTTCGTTCCCAGTGCCAGCGCCGGCATGCTGTGGGATCTGCTGGCCCAAAAAGGGGCGACGCCTGTAGGCCTCGGAGCACGAGATACGCTCAGGCTCGAGGCGGGATTGCCACTCTACGGACACGAGCTTGGTGTCGATCCCGACGGCAAAGAGATACCGCTGTTTGCCATTCCACTCGCACGGTTCGCGGTTTCCTTCTCGCCGTTGAAAGGTGATTTCATAGGACGGGCGACCCTCCGTAGGCAGTTCGAGACTTCGAGTGCCATCATGAAGCAGCACTTCACCGACATGACGGCACTTCCTCGGCGCATACGGTCCATTGCCCTGGCGGGTCCCGGGATCGCTCGAGCTGGCAGCACGGTCTACAGGGGCGAGACCTTGGTCGGCTGGATCACCAGTGGGACCGTCGTACCCTACTGGCAGCAGGAGGGAGAAGGACTTGCCAGCACGTTCGTCGACGAAACCGCCAAACGCGCCATCGGGTTGGCGTTTCTGGATAGCGATCTCCTCGATGGCGATCGGTTGGAAGTGGATATCCGCGGAAAGCGTCGCGAGGCTGTGGTCGTTCCCTATCACCTCCGCAGCGAGGCGCCCCCATACACTCGGCCCATCAATCACGAACGGTTGTTCGCGCCGGTTGAGGAGCGACCCGCGTCGGCCGCTGTGAACAAAGACGTCCGTACCCTGCTGGAGAAAGCGATCCGGAACACCGAGTGGCGTCAGCAAGAGTGCATTAACCTCATTCCGTCGGAGCAATCCCCCTCGGCCATGACCAGGCTGCTCTCGATCATGGATCCCGTGTGTCGCTACGCCGAGCACAAGCAGATGAAGGCGTTCAACGACCTGGATGTCTTCTTCTATCAGGGAACGGGTTTCATCGGGGAAGTCGAGCAGCTGTTGGAGCGCGAGCTACGGGCGTTCCTGGGTTGTGCCGAGGTCGAAGCACGTCTCGTATCCGGCCAGATGGCCAACACCGCTGTGTTCAGTGCGATGGTGGACTACATCAATCGTACCGACCGGAAGAATGAGCAGCGCCGGATGCGCAAGATCATGAACAACCACATCATCCGGGGCGGTCACCTCAGCGCGCAGCCAATGGGAGCGCTGCGCGATTTCGTCGCCCGCAATCCGCAGACCGAGCGGCCTGCGGTCGTGAACTTCCCGGTGCTTCCCGACAACCAGTACAAGATGGACGTCGAGGCCTGCCGGCAACTCATCGATGAAGAGCGGCCAGAGCTGATCATCCTGGGCAAGAGCATGGTGCTATACCGGGAGCCGGTCGCCGAGATCAGGTCTACCATCGATGCCTTGGACATCGAGTGCGTGCTCATGTACGACATGGCGCACGTGCTCGGCCTGGTCGGTCCGCATTTCCAGGAGCCGTTTGCCGAGGGAGCCGATGTCGTCACCGGGTCCACCCACAAGACGTACTTCGGCACACAGCGAGGTATTATCGGGGGGGACTTCCTAGAAGAGGACGCGAAGTATCCGTTGTGGGAGGCCGTACGGCGCAGGGCGTTTCCCGGCAGCGTCAGCAACCATCATCTAGGCACTCTCTTGGGTCTGTTGATGGCGGCATACGAGATGAACCACTTCAAGGACGAGTACCAACAGAAGGTCCTCTCCAATGCAAAGGCCTTCGCGAGGGCTCTCCATGACTGCGGGCTCGAGGTCGCCGGTGATCCGGCTGACTCATTCACCGAGACCCACCAGGCGATTGTCGAAGTCGGCTATGCGAAGGGTCCGGAGATCGCACAGCGTCTGGAGGAGAACAGCATCGTCGTCAACTATCAGGCAACGCCGGCAGAAGAGGGGTTCACCGCCTCCGCAGCCCTACGCATGGGGGTCTCGGAGATGACACGATTCGGCATGGAAGAGGCGGACTTGGGTGAAGTGGCTCAGTTGATCCATGACGTCGTGGTACACGACCGCAACGTGAAGAAGGAAGTCGCTGTGTTCAGACAGCGCTTCCAGGAAATGCGGTACTGTTTCTCGGGCAAAGGATACGACGAGCTGGTGGAGAAACTGCACCACTTGCTGTAGAGCTAGACCACGGCCACAAGCATTGCGACGGAGAAGAGGTGATCATGGACCGCAGGAACTTCTTGGAGCAAACCGGAATCGTGTTGGCTGCCGCCTCCTCGACGGGAGCGCTCACCGCGTGCTCGAGTTCCTCCACGCCACACGTTGGCGCCGCAGGGATCGGCATCTGTGATTGGAACCTGGGTCCAATGTGCGACCCGGAGCAGATTCCCAAGGCACGCAATGCGAACCTTGAGGGGATTCAAGTCAGTGTCGGGCGCGACTCGGAAGGTGTCATCGAGATTCCCTTGAGGGACCCGGTGGTCCGGCAGCGTTACCTGGAGCTTGGCCGCGAATACGGAGTCACCTTCCACTCTATCGCCATCGGGTTACTCAACAGCTATCCATTGGCGGATGAGCCCCGGACGGCCGTTTGGCTGATCGATGCCATCGAGACCGCGGCTGCGCTTGGTGCGAGCAACGTCTTGATGGCCTTTTTCGGTAAGGGTGACTTGCGGTTTCGGGACGAGAGTGGTGAGTACGTGAATGAGCCGGAAGGCGGTTTTGCTTCCTATCGGTTGGACGACACCAAGGTCGCGAGTGTAGTTGAGACCCTCAAGAACGTTGTGCCGCGTGCGCAGGATGCCGGTGTGATCCTCGGGTTGGAGAACACGATTACGGCAGCGCAGAACCTGGAGATCATCGAGCGGGTCGGTTCGGAATGGCTGCAGGTGTACTACGACCTGGGGAACTCCACGGGCAACTGGTACGATGTGCCGAACGAACTGCGCATGGTCGGGAACGACCGGCTGTGCGAGGTCCACCTCAAGGATTGGGACACCCGACTCCTCGGTAGCGAGGAAGGTATGGTCGACATGCCGGCTGCCGCCCAAGCCTTGGACGAAATCGGCTACGACAAGTGGTTGGTACTGGAGACCAGCGGTCGTGAGGATCGGTTCCTCGAGGACACACGGGCGAACGTCGCTTGGGCAAAACAGACCTTCCATAGGGCCTGAGGCGTAGCACGACTGCCTTGCGTGTCGTGAAGAGGATCTGGAAAGCAACAGGTCGGCTGCTACGCCGCCCGTTCGTGTGGGGGGTGGGTGTAGGAATCGTGCTGCTGCTCATGCTACGCGGTGGCAACACCGTCACCTCGAGCGACCAGTTCTGCGAATCCTGCCACGTACATCCTCAGGCAACGATCTCATGGAGGCAGTCCACCCACTACACCACCAAGAGCGGCATGGTGGTGCACTGTGTGGAATGTCACCTACCTCCCGGAGGAATGGCGTACGCCGCGCAGAAGACACGACTGGGCATCCGCGATGCCTTCGGGAAAGTGTTCAAGAGCCAGGACAGCGCTCTCTGGGCGGAAGCCTCACAACTCGAACATGCGAAGACGCACGTTTTTCGGGAGTCGTGCCTCGACTGCCATCCGAATCTCTATCCGGTAGAGCTTACTGACAAAGGGGAAGAAGCCCATCTCCACTACGAGCGACTCGCCGACGAGTTGCGGTGTCTCAACTGTCATCTGCACGTGGGCCACTACGATCCTAACGCGGACACCGAGATCGATTTCGGCCTGTTTGACGTGGCTGACGCCGAGATCTTCGATGCTCCAGCTGTCGTGGAAGGTTTCGTTGACTACACGGAGTTCATTCCCAGTACGAGTGTGAGCTTTGAGATGGTTGCGATCCCGGGTGGCACGTTCGAGATGGGCAGCCCGGCATCCGAGCAGTACCGGCGCGACGATGAGGGTCCACAGCACACCGTGACCGTGAGCCCGTTCTGGATAGGGCGGATCGAAGTCACATGGAATGAGTTTGAAGCGTGGTACGGTGCGACCCGTGCCGAGGGACGCACCGACACTCGACTCATGGAGGAGGAGAACGTCGACGCGATCACGGGTGCCACTCCACCATATGTCCCTCCCGACCAAGGCTGGGGCAAGGGAGAGCGACCGGCGATCACCATGACCCCGCACGCGGCCGAGCAATACTGCCGCTGGCTGTCGATGGTGACGGGCAAGCGGTACCGCCTGCCGACGGAAGCAGAGTGGGAGTATGCAGCCCGGGGAGGTGCGGTGGGCGCCTACTTCTTCGAGGGAGAGCCCAGGAAGCTCACAACCCGTCGATTCTGGAATCGTCTCTTCGGCCGCAACACTGAAGTGCTCGACGCCCATGTGATCCACGATGGCAACAGCGGTCGCCGTACGCAGCCGCCTGGCGAGGTCGAGCCCAACCCATACGGGCTCGTGAACATGCTCGGGAACGTCCGTGAGTTCACACTCGATTGGTATGCGGCGGAGACCTATCGGGAACGTGCACAAGAGGCGACGATTGTTGATCCGGGTGGGCCGTCAAGCGGAGATGAGCGGGTCGTGCGTGGCGGATCGTTCCGCAGTGACCCGGTCGATCTACGATTGGCAGCCAGAGATCACACGCGCACCGGTGCTTGTCTCATGACCGACCCGCAAAGCCCGAAGAGCCAATGGTGGTATTCCGACTGCACGGATATAGGATTCAGGGTAGTACGCGAGTTCGATGATGATGAGGAACGTTCAGGGAGGGGAGAACGATGAGTGAGACCAAGGAAGGAACCAGCCGGCGCGAGTTCATTGAAACTGTCGGACTGATTGGTGCGGCAGGCGCTGTGGGAGCCATGGTTGCCGGCTGCAACCGTGTGGGTGAGCAGTACGCCAACTACCCGTGGCCGCCTCTGCTCGAAACGGCGCCGGACGGCCCCGTGCTGAAGGCAGGTCTCATCGGCTGCGGTGGCCGTGGGACGGGAGCCGCAGGGCAGTTCTTGGACGCCGGCCCGAATCTGGAAATCGTGGCGCTCGCGGATGTCTTCCAGGACAAGCTGGACAACTGTCGTGCACAACTGCGGGAGGATAAGAACGTCGAGGTACCGGACGAACAGTGCTTCGTCGGATTCGATGCCTACCAGCGGCTGCTCGAGACCGACATCGACATCGTCCTGATGGCGACGCCACCGTACTTCCGCCCCGAGCACTTCGAAGCGTGTGTGGATGCGCGCAAGCACGTGTTCATGGAGAAGCCATTGGCAGTCGATCCGGTTGGGGCCCGCTCGGTGATGCAATCGTCCCGCACCGCCGACGGGCTTGGCCTGTGTGTCGTGACAGGCACGCAGCGGCGGCATGAGGCTACTTATCTCGAGACCTTCCGCAAGGTCTCCCGCGGTGCCATCGGCGACGTGGTCGGTGGCAACTGCTACTGGAATGGGACAGTACCCTGGTGGCGGGATCGGCAGCGTGGATGGACTGACGTTGAGTGGATGCTGCGCGACTGGGTGAACTGGACCTGGCTCTCCGGCGATCACATCGTCGAGCAGCACGTGCACAACCTCGACGTGATACTCTGGTACCTCGGCGAGGCTCATCCGGAGAAGGCCGTGGGGTTCGGCAGTAGATGGCGCCGCCCCAGTGGCGACCAATACGACTCCTTCAGCATCGACTTCACGTTCCCGAACGACGTACACGTCCACAGCATGTGCCGGCAGATTGGGGGGTGCACGAACAACGTGTCGGAATTCGTGCGCGGAACGAAGGGGTACAGCAATTGTGAGGACGAAATCTGGAACGCTGATGGCACACAGGCGTGGAAGTACCCCTACGAGCTTGATGAGGAAGGGGAAGAGATCGGCCCGAGGAACCCCTACGAGCAGGAGCACGTCGATTTCGTAACGGCAATCCGGACCGGTCAGCCGGTCAACGAGGCCTATCGCACTGCCGTCTCCACCATGACCGCGATCATGGGGCGGATCTCGTGCTACACTGGTCAGGAGGTCACGTGGGACGAGATGATGGAGTCGAATCTCAAGCTGGGCCCACAACAGATGACGTTCGGCCCATCCGATCTCGTACCTGCTGTGGTTGCGGTACCAGGAACCGCCTAGGTTCGCGCGACAGCTGATGCTCGTCGGGGGCGCGGCCTGGGCCGCGCCCCCGTTTTCATTCCCCAACGATCTTCGCTAGCTAAACGCCAAGGACCGTTCCATCCTGCGCCCGAGCAAGCCAATCACGGGTAGCGCGGCGACGCAGATGATGTACGCGATGAGCAAGTCGTGCCACACGTCGGCGAGACCGGCGCCCTTGAGTGAGATCTCGAACATTGGATCGAAGAACCAGTAGCTGGGAAAGAGCTTCGCGATCCATTGGGGCCAACTGGGGAAGAGGTAGAAGAATACCGGTCCGAACAGGATGATGTTCAGCGTCTTCACGAGCGTGTACAGCGTCTTGATATCCTTGGAAGCCGTCGCAAAGATCAGTCCAAGTTCCACAGACATCAGTGCTGCCACGATCAGTGTCACCAATAACGCTGCGTAGTTCGCGCCGAGCACCCCGTTCAGCCCAAGGGTAACGAATGCCATCACGAGCGCCAACAAGAAGCCGAATAAGCCTTTGGCGGAGAGTACGTCGGTCATCTGCACCGGCGATACCAGCAGGGCCGTCAGGGTACGGCTCTCCCGTTCCTGAACGATATTGAACGCCGTGGCGAACACTCCCCCGATGATGATGGCATAGAGGACAAGCATCGGAATCAACCGGTCCGCAATGGGAAGCTGTTCCGTGTTGCCGATCGTCGTGACCACGACCTCGACCGGCGATGCGTTTCCCTCCACTCCTCGCGCCAAATCGACGGCAGTGACCATGAGAATGATCCGGTCCGACGCCAGGCTCTGGCCGCTGATGTAGAACCCCAGCTCGGGTTGGCTGCCGTTCATGACTGCGTCGTCGAACCCGGGTTCCAAGATGATGCCGGCGTCGAGGTCATGACTCTCCACACGGCTCATGAGTGTTTCAGCATCATCGAGGACCGTCACCTCGATTCCATCCATCTCGTGGACGGCAGACGAGATCTGTGACTTCCCACGGTCCACCACACCGAGCCGCGGCTTTGACTCGAACAGCGAACCAAACACGAGCTGAAACAGCAAGGTCATGACGACTGGCAGGGCGAGTACGAAGAAGAAGACGCTCGAGCGTGGACTCATGGCCACGTCCTTGCGGAGCACCGCGAACACGCATCTCAGTGTCATAGCGTCTGCAGCTTCCTCTCGAGCTGAAGCCACCCAGCGGCAAAGAGAATCGCGCACCATGCAGAGGAGTATCCCAATGGAAGCGCCACATCCCGCCAATTCGTGTCATGGGTGGTGGCGTTCACCATCGTATCAATCATCCCCCAGGACGGTATGACTTTCACGACCCATGAGGCAGATCCGGGGAAGAGAACGGCAAAAGCCGGAATGAAGAACGGAATCAGGAAGAGCATCCCATAGAACAGTGTTCCCATGAAGTCCTTGCCGGCTGCTCCGGTGAGCATCCCCAAGGCGGTTGCCATGACGGCGCCGATCACTGTCGCCAGGATGAGCACGAGCACGTTGCTGTTCGCGAACGAGTTCGTGAGGGCTAGGATGAGGAGCACCTGTGAGAGTGCGAGCAGTATACCGGTGATACTCTTTGCCCAGAGTACGTCTGCCGTCCTGGCCGGTGTCACGATCAGGGCCGTCAGCGTCTTGGCATGGATCTCCACGGCGATGAGTGCCGCAAGGGCGAGGGACTCCATGATCAGCATCATGAACGCAATCATCGGTCGCATCTGATCTCGGAACGGTATTTGACTCCCAGCCCTGTCCTCGCCGAGGATCATGATGTTCTCTTCGGGGAATGTCACCGGGAATGCCGCTTCAGGGTTTCCCCCTAGGGCCAGGACGCGGGCGGCGTACGCCAACTCGCGGACCATCGCGGCCATCGCGTTCGTGACATCGCCAGGGACGGTGCCATCCACGTACACGCGAACAGTGGACAGCTCGCCGGAGAAAGCACTCGAGGCGAAGTCTGCGGGAAACGCCAAGCCGATCTTGATCTTTTGCTCTTCACCTTGAACGACGACCCTTCGGCCCTCCTCGATCGCTGTGATCAACTCTTCACGGGAATCGAAACCGGCCACCAACACCCCGGACGCATCCTGGTCCGCTGCAACCGCCTGGGCGAACACCTCGCCGAGCGCAGCTGGGTAGACCCCCACACTCATCGTCTCATCCACTGAGTCCGGCATCAGCCAGAACATGATCGCGAACATGACGAGGATCAGCGCCGAGACGGCCATCCAGAACTGGTCGCGTGTCCACTCGACCAAGTCCTTCTTGACGATCGAGGTGATGATCGACAGTCGTGACACGGGGCTGCTCATCCCGCCAGACCGCGCCCGGTCAATTGAATGAAGATGTGCTCGAGCGTCGCCTCTTCCGTGTGAATGGTCAGCAACTCCTCGGCAGCGACAGCTGTCTTGAGGCGTTCACCAGCATCGGCTGCGTCCAGCGGCACGACTTCGTCCCTGACGGTTCCTCCATCGCGTACACGAACACGCACGGTGCGCTCTCCATACTCGAGCTTGAGGTTCTCCGGCGTATCGATGGCAACGATCCTCCCTTCGTTGATGAACGCAACCCGGTTGGAGAGTTCATCCGCCTCGTGCATGTCATGGGTGGTCAGCAGCACCGCAGCGCCACGCGAAGCCTCCTCCTTGATGATGTCTCGGATTGCCCGAGAGGATACGGGGTCCAGCCCATCCGTGGGTTCATCGAGGAACAGCACTTCGGGTGTGTTCACGAAGGCTCGCGCCATCATGAGACGCTGGCGCATGCCCTTGGAGTATCCCTTGACGCGATCACCGCCCCGGTCGCCGAGGCCAACCCGTCGGAGCGCACTCTCGCTGTCGTAGTTTCTGATGCCAAACAGGCTGGCAAAGAAAGCGAGATTCTCCTTGCCCGACATGTTGTCGTAGAGGTTCTTCTCTTCGAAGCAAACACCGATCCTCGCCTGCATGTCGGCGCGGTCCCGTGAGACGTCCCGCCCAAGGACTCGGGCGATCCCGCTCTTTGGAGTGATTTGCCCGGTGAGCATCTTGATCGTGGTCGATTTCCCAGCCCCGTTGGGGCCGAGGAATCCCAGAATCTCTCCGGGCATCACCTCGAAGCTGATGCCGTCAACGGCCTTGATGTCTCCGTAGTTGAAACGGATGCCGTCGACTTCGATGGCGGGCTGAGTCATTGTCTCTCTCGCATGTTCTGCGTGTCCTCTAAGTGCGCCTGGTGTGTAGCAGTCAGAACTGCATCGTGACGCCGACGGCCAGACCTCCTTCTGATGGTGCGACGTACACTGGGCTGACCTCATGCAGCTTGGGCACGAGGTAGCCCATGGACGCACCGAGAATGGCACCGGCAATGATGTCCGTAGTGTAGTGCTGTCCGGCGCGATAGCGCAGGTAGCCAACGGTGCCGGCTGCAGTGAGCGATCCGATCCACACCCACGTCCGAGCCACGGAATTCGGGTGAAGCTTCGAGTACGTTGAACTCAAGAATACGGCTGCGGCGAACGCGTTTGACGTATGACCGGAGGGAAACGACCTAACCGCGTGGGTGTCCAGCTTGTCTTCCTCGGGGACCGCGGGGTTGTCGTTGTACGCATATGGCCGCGTGCGATTGGTCAGGCCCTTGAGCAGTTGGGTCATGCCGTTGGTGAGCAGGAATGTCTCCAAGTACATGATTCCGATTGCTGTCGACTGGCCTCGTCCAGCCTCGGTGATGGTGAGGGCCACCGGTGACGCGAGCAAAGCCAAGACCAGCACATCGCTGGCATTCTTGGCTCCTAGGGACCACTGCTCAGTTGCCGGGCGATCGAATTCATTGACGTCGTTGGGGTCGAGCGCTTCGATCTCGTCGAGTGTGAGGGTCTGCTGGGCGTTTCGCACGGGAATGGCGCCAACCACCATGGCAAACCCTGCAGCCGTCAGGATCACCTCCCGGCGTGTCTCCAGGGTGTAGGGATGTGCCTGCGCCGCGGCCCGTGTACCTCCCAAGAGCAGGCAGGTGGCAAGACTCGAGGTGACAAGGATCCGGGTCGCTATTCCGACCACTTGTTCCGCCTTTCTGTGAGAGGAAGGAATGGCGCATGGGCAGTGGAAGTGCAAGCGGAACAAAGTGGGCGTGCCAGCCGTACTGACTGACATGGTCCACTACCGGGCACCCAGGCTTCCCTGGCTCTCGACGGCTCTGCTGCTGGTTGTTCTTTCGGCATGTGACCCGGAGTCCATCCAGGATTTCTTTACCAGCTACACACCCCACGAGCGGTACGAACGCCGACTGCAGGAGTCGGGGCTCGATCAAACGGCCCTTGGTCGCGACTGGATTGCGGCCGCGAGCGGGGCGTTGGAGGAAGCTGTCCCGGTCACCACGCCGTACCTGGAGGAGAGCTATCTCGATTCGAGGGAGGCAGCGGCGTCGGCCTACCGGATCCCACTCAGACGAGGCCAACGACTCGAGGTGAGCTTCGAGAGTGTCCCGGATAGCAGCTATCAAGTGTTTCTCGACTTGTTCCGGATGGGGCGCGATTCGATGCCGAGGTTCCTGACGAGCGCTGACAGCCTCGAGCGCACTCTAGAGTACCTCGCGCGGAGGGACGGAGATTACCTGGTGCGCATCCAACCGGAACTCCTGCGCGGCGGGCAGTATACGATCACCATCACCACCCAACCGTCTCTCCAGTTCCCGGTTTCCGAGCACGATACCACGGCAATCCAGAGCTGGTATGGCGACCCTCGGGATGGTGGCCGTCGGCAGCACGAGGGGCTCGACATCTTCGCGCCGCGGGGAACACCGGTGTTGGCCGCTGCGGATGGCGTCATCCGCAGTACGAGGCCCAACAACCTCGGCGGCAACGTCATCTGGCTTCGAGACGATCGCAACCGTACCCACTACTACGCACATCTCGACAACCAGGCAGTTCGTCGGGGTGACCGCGTGCAGGCTGGTGACACCATCGGTTTCGTGGGAAACTCAGGCAACGCCCGTACGACCCCACCGCACCTGCATTTTGGCGTGTATTCGCAAGGATCGTTCGATCCATATCCAGCGCTGTATCAACCTCCCATGACGCCTACGGCATTCATGGGAGATCTGGCGCTCATCGGTGAATTCGTTCGTGTGAACCGTGACCGGACCCGCGTCCGGACGCTCCCTGAAACCGGGTCGGTGGCACTTACCGAGCTATCGCTCCACACGCCCCTTTTCGTCGAGGCAGGAAGCGGCGTGTGGTATCGAGTGAGGCTTCCCGACGGTCAGATTGGTTTCGTGGCCACAAGGCTCACCGAACCGGTGAACGGCCCGCTGGAGCAGCAGGTGGTGGCAGACGGTGGGATGCTCCTTACCGATCCCGATTCCTCAGCAGTGGCTGTGGAACAGATCGATGCGGGCGCTGAGGTCGGCATCCTGGGGTCGTTCCGCGAGTTTCTTTTCGTACGAGGTCCCAGCGGCCGGTCAGGATGGCTGGCGTCAAACTGAATTGAACGGAGGGGCTCCGATGGACGAAGTGATCTACATGATCGGTTCGGCGGCCGCTGTCACGTTACTGGTCGGACACGTCGCGAGATTTCTGTTCGTCAGGCTGAAGTCGGATGCCAGAGGTGAACGGGAGAATGTGAGGGCGCTCGAAGCGGCATGTATGGAGCTCCGCGACGAACTCCGTCAGCTCCGCGAGGACCAAGCGCTGAACCTGGAAGACCTCACCGAACGCGTGGAATTCGCCGAGCGGCTGCTGGCGCGCACGTCTCAGCGATCCGACGAGGGACGAGTCGCTACGCCTGTCTAAGCTCGGTTACAGTGGCTCGATTGTGCCGTCGCCGGTGACGCGGAAAAACCGGTCTCCCTTCCAGAGCAGTCCCTGGAACGAGCCCAGTATGTCCAGAGGGACGTCGATACCGAACACCTTCCCGCCGTACAAGCTCGTTATCTCCATGACACCTGTATGTCCGACGACAACCGCGCGGCTGCTGTAGGTCTCGAGTATGGAGTCCACCTGAGCAAGCGTCGCCTGTGGATACAGTCCAGGCTGGGTCCTGTGATAGCCCCGGTACCAGAACGGCCCCTCGTCAGTTTCGCCGTAGTACTTCCGGAGTTCCTCGTCGAACGCGATCTCGTACGATCGGTAGTCGATCGTCTCACGCGCCAGCTGGTTGATTTCGTCCAGGCTCACGCCGTTGGCGGCGAGGCGGGGTGGCATGCCGCCGTGCACGAACAGCACGTCGTTCAGCCTGATGGCAGTGTGCTTCGTGCGCAGCCAACGGCCGAGTTCCATGTCGGGACCGAAGAGATCCGTGTAGTTGATTCGTGCCGCCCGGACGATTCCGCCTGTGTATTTCTCGTGGACGTAGCGAATATCGCGGCGTAGGACCATGGATTCATGGTTCCCCAGCATGACGTGGACTCGGCCACCGACTTGGCGTGCCTCTTGTTCCAACCGGTAGAGGAGCCAGAGACACTCGGTGACGTGGGCACCGCGATCGAAGATGTCCCCATTGAGAACGAGGTGACCGTCGCCCCAGCTCCAGTGCAGCTTCTCATCGATGATTCCCGCTGCCTTCAGCAGGCTGACGAAATCGTCGTATTGTCCCTCGATGTCGCTGACCGCGAACATCTTCGAGACCTCCTCGTAGAGGTGCGGTTCGATTGCAGGAGCCTCAACGGGTATCACGTACGTCTGGGCCGTATCGGTGCAGAAGCCATTGAACCGGAGGGTGTCCTTCGCCTCGAATTCCTGGTAGGCAAGCGATCGGTCGCACAGGTAGAAGACGATCGCCGTCGTGGGTGTCTGCCAATAGACGTGCGGGCCATCGTCAAGAGGATCCGGCGTTGGAGCAACGACCGTGTCCGCCCGCGCCGGTCTTTCCTGTGCCTCAGCGAGTGTTGGGGCCATCGACATGGCGACCGGCAGCAGCAGGGCGCCAGTCGCGAACAGCAAGGCTGACCGTGTAGGAATAGCGTTCATCCGTCCATCTCCATGCGTCTCGTAGTGTCCTCTACCCTCGTCACGCTTATTTGTACCGCTTTAGTTCCCTGGCACCGTGAACAACGGTGACGGGCGGTGTGCCTCATCCATTGTCGCACGCACACGCCCCACGATGTCGGGGTGCTGAGCCGCGACATCATTCCGCTCGCCGATGTCGTTGCTCACGTCGTAGAGTTTGACCTCGCCGGTGAACATGGGTTGTCTGATGGCCTTCCAAATGCCCATGCGCACAGCCTGCTTCGATCCCCTGGGATAGAACTCCCAATACAGGTACTCGTGTTCCCGCTGACGGTCGGTCTCCCCGGCGATTGTCGGCAAGAAGCTCACGCTGTGAATGCCATCGGGTGGGGTGGTGCCCGCGAGTTCCGCTGCCGTCGCCATCAGATCACCGAAGTACCCGACGTGACCGGAAACGATACCCGGCTGAGTTCGACCCGCCCAACG
>Ga0255055_10001740_pt1 | contig 15626 bp, 10 predicted proteins | sample JV7_2_27_MG_FD_188633 | JGI IMG/M metagenome (GOLD analysis project Ga0255055, IMG submission 188633) | Seawater microbial communities from Jervis Inlet, British Columbia, Canada - JV7_2_27 | ecosystem: Environmental > Aquatic > Marine > Inlet | place: Canada: British Columbia | collected... | reverse complement strand
ACTTGTTCTGTGTGAGTCGTTTAGGTTGATCGTGCTGGAAGTCGATCGATCCAAGTCTCCCGAGATCAACGGGTTCGGCCCGCCGATCTTCGACAAAGCAACAATCTTCGCGCCACCATGAAATGAATTAGCTGTCCAGTCAAAAAGGGGGGGAGATGTCACACCATCGGTGGGTCCGGCGCCGGCTCGCGATAGCGGTTCTTCTGGTTCTGTTCGTACTCGGAGTCGTGGTCCCACTCGTCGCGGAAGGTGAGTCGGAGTCAACGGACGGCGTGACGCCCGTTCAGCCGCAGGAATCCGGCGAGCCCGTCTCGCCGATGCCCCCCCCGCCCGAGGACGCTCCGCTGGAGATGTTCCTCAACGTCGACACGTCCAAAGCGGCCCGTGTCCCCCGAGCGGTTGCCCCCGGCGGCATCCGTCCGGGAGGCCGGTGGAGACCGCAGGGCCCGGGGCCGATCGTCAACGGGCAGTTGGAGAATGTCGTACCCGACAACCAGGCGATCGGTGCGATCCACACCGTGATCGCCCACCCGACCGATCCGGACGTGCTGTGGATCGGCGCCGTCAACGGCGGAGTCTGGACAACATCGGACGCGACGAGCGTGAGACCGAGTTGGACCCCCTTGACCGACGATCACCCCTCGTTGTCGATCGGAGCGTTGGCGCTCGACCGCAATGACCCGTCGAACGACACACTCGTCGCGGGCATCGGTCTGTTCAGCTCGTTCGGAAGTGCTGGTGGCGATCTCACCGGCCTCCTGCGAACGGTCGACGGCGGCGATAACTGGACCCTCATCGACGGCGACGGGGTGCTGCAGAACAAGAGCTTCTCCGGCGTGGCGGCCCGCGGCGACACGATCGTGGCGTCGGTTTCCTACGCGCTGCCATTTACCTTCGACAACATCGGCATCTTCCGCAGCACGGACGCCGGGGCGACGTTCACGCACGTGTCCAGGGGCGATGGCTCGGAAACGGGTCTGGCCGCCGCCCTCTGCACAGATCTCGTCGGTGATCCGGCGAGTGCCGACACGCTCTACACGGCGGCCCTGTTCGCCGATTGGGTGGGCGGCGAGAACGGAATCTTCAAGTCGAACGACGCGGGTGCGACTTGGTCCAAGGTGAGCGACGCCGCGATCGACAGCCTGATCATCAGCGGCACCACGTCCAACATCGAGATGAGCGTCGGCGACGCGGGCCAGATTTACGCCGGCGTCATCAATTTGGGCCAGCTCGTGGCCCTGTTCCGCTCCGGTGACGGCGGTGCCACCTGGACCCAACTCGACACGCCCGTGACGAACGAGAACGGCCTGCTGATCGGGATTCATCCCCGGCTCAAGGGTCCCGGCCCCGACGCCCCGCCGGAGGAGATCGGAGGCAGTCAAGGGCGTATTCACTTCTCCATCCTCGCGGATGAGATCGACCCCTTCATCGTCTATGTGGGCGGTGACCGGCAACCCAACGTCAGCGGTTTCCCCAACTCGATCGGGGCACGCAACTACAGCGGCCGATTGTTCCGCGTGGACGCTTCCCTGCCCGCGGGCGAACAGGCCATCGCGCTGACGCACAATCCGACGACTTTCCGGAACAGTTCCCCGCACGCCGACTCGCGCGAGATGGTCTTCGACGCGCGGGGTGAGATCGTCGAGGTGGATGACGGAGGAATCTATCGGCGGACGAATCCGCGCGATCGCGGCGACTGGTACTCGGTGATCGGCAACCTGCAGGTGACCGAGTTTCACGACATCGCCTACGACAATCTTTCGGACGTCATTCTCGGCGGAACCCAGGACAACGGCACTCCGCTCCAGGGTGTTCCCGAAGGCTTGACCTGGAGCCTGATCAGCGGCGGTGACGGGGGCGACGTTGCGGTCGACGACGTCAGCCTGGCCCACCTGAATCAGTCGATTCGTTATTCGAGCTTCCAGTATCTCGGGGCCTTCCGCAAACAGATCTATCGCAACAATATTCTGCTCACCTCGACACGGCTCGCGGTGCGTGTCGTCGGTACCGGCAGAAACCTGTTCGAGATCGATCCCTTCATCCGTTTCGTGCAACCGATCGAGCTGAACGTAATCGATCCGACCCGCGGTCTGATCGCGACGGCCAGCCTGTACGAATCGCTGAACCAGTTCGGCCAGCTGACCGACCTGACTGGATTCACCGGCTTCCACATCACCGCGACGGCCTACGGGGGACGCTCCGAAGGGCTGGACTATCCGGGTCTCATCTACTACGCGGCCGGTCCGAACCTCTATCTTCGAACCATTAGCGGGGGACCGTTCGCGCAGCTGACCGCCTATAGCGGGGAGACCCCGCGCGACATGGTTCTCGATCCGGACGAATGGCGGAGCGCCTTCGTCATCGACAGCGACCAGGCGTTCATGACCAGCGACGGTGGGACGAGCTGGACCGAGATTACGGGCAACCTCTCCGAGCTCAGCAGCTCTCTGCGCGTCATCGAATTCGCCGCCTCAGAGGGCGAGAGCGCGATCTTCGTCGGCGGACGCAGCGGTGTCTTTCGCATGTTCATCGATCAGCCGGGAGTGTGGGAGGAATTCGGCACCGGGCTGCCGAATGCACCGGTGCGGGACATGGATTACGACGCGACGGACGACGTCCTGGTCGTCGCAACGCTCGGACGCGGCGCCTGGACCATGCCGCTGATCACCTGTGCCGCTGGGGATGCAGACGATGACGTCGTCTGCGACGACGCCGACAACTGCCTCGGCGTCGGGAATCCGGGTCAGGCCGACGTCGACGGGGACGGTGTCGGGGACGCCTGCGACAACTGCGTTTTCCGCAGCTTGCCGGGCTTCGACTTCGATTTCGAGACCGGGGCGGAGGGCTGGACCTCGGCGAGCCGTGGCGCCGCGAACACCTGGCACCTCGACACACTCTCCTGCCGTGGCGACGACCTCGGAAGCACCATGTTCGTCTCCAACGGCAACGACGGGCCCGACTGCGTGGAGGACTCGTCCTACGAGTACAGTCAGTTGCTGAGCCCCCCTGTACAGCTTCCGGCCGGGGGTCCGCTGCGTCTCTCGTTCGACGCGCTGTCGTTCGATGAGGGAGGTGGGTGCCGGCAATCGAGCTCTTTCGATCTCAAGGACGCGGGTATCAGTCTCGACGGCGGCGCGTTCTACAATCTGCTCAATCAGTGCGAACCGCTCGCCGACGGGGCCGGCAGCTTGATCCATCACGACTACGACATCAGCTCGTTCGCCGGCCAGCAAGTGCAGGTGGTCATCGTCTACGACACGCTCGAGAACCATTTCGGCCACACCTTTGCCGTCGACAACGTGCGCATCACTGCGATGACCCCGCCCAACCCGGGCCAGGAAGATGCGGACGGAGACGGCAAGGGCGACGTGTGCGACGACTGTACCGACTGGGACGCGGACGGCTTCGGCGATCCCGGCTTCGCCCTCAACATCTGCGCCCTCGACACCTGCCCGGCTCTCTATAACCCCGACCAGTTGCCCGACGAAACGCCCCCCGAAGTGATGGCGAGCGTGGACGTCGATTTGCTCTGGCCACCCAATCACACGATGAAGACGGTTCGGCTGGCCGTGTCGGCCACCGACGAGTGTTCGCTCGAGCCCGCCCTCGATGTCCTGCTCGAATCGGTGATGCCGAGCGAGCCGGACGACGCCGCGGGAGTCGGCGACGGCCACACGACCGGCGACATCCAGGACGTGGAAACGGAGACCCCCGACTTCGAGATGCGCCTCCGCGCCGAGCGTGACGGCGACGGTCCGGGACGGCTCTACACGGTGACCTACCGTTCGACCGATCTTGCGGGGAATTCCGGTTACGGCTTTGTCGACATCTTCGTTCCCCATGATCTGGGGGGTGTCGTCGAGCCTCTACAGTTGAGCGTGGCGGATCGAGCCGCAACGGTCGTCTCGTGGAATCCCGTGGCGGGGGCGGAGCACTACGACGTGATTCGCGGCGACCTGTCGCAGATCGGGGTACGGGGCTCCAGTATCGAGCTGGGTCCGACGACCTGCGTAGAGAACCGATCGACCGACACGACGACAGCCGGCTTCGAGGACACCGAAATGCCGGCTCCGGGCGAGGGATTTTTCTATCTGGTGCAATTCCACGATGGGCTGAACCACAACTCGTATGGCACGGAGAGCGCCAGCCGGCCACGCGTGGTCGGTTTGGAAGACTGTCCGGATTAATCGACCACGGAAACTGCCTCGCGTCGAGACAGGCGGGCTACGAGCGGCGCGCAGAATTGATAGATGCACCGACTTGGCACTGGCGGAAGCTGATCCCCCGCAGTTGAGTCTCCCGCGTGCGCCTGACTGAGCCCGTCGAACCGAGGGCAGGTCGCGCACTTGGGAATTCGCGAGAGGCCGAACAGTCTCAGACCGTCTTCGTCTTGGAAATCCGACTTTGCGATTGCTGCGTTCATCGTTCTACCTCGTCTCCCGTATCCGGTTTCGTATCTTCAGTACACGTGAGCATCGGAGTTATTCGAGTCGAGGCTTGGAAAACAGATCGGGCCGATATAGAGTCGTCCCTGCAGATGGCCGACGAATGGCGTTGACGATGCGTTTGCGGGACAGACTCGCGTTCCTCCTCCTGGCGTTCGCCATTTCGTCGGCGGCCTTCGCTCTCGACCTGCCCGAGACCTCGATCGCCTACGAGATCGAGGTGTCCCTCGAGCCCGACACCCGCATGCTCGACGCTCACGAGACGATTCGCTGGACCAATCTCTCAAGCGGCGAGATCGATCGTGTCCCGATGCACCTCTATCTCAACGGCTTCTCGCACGAGGACACGACCTGGATGCGTGCGGCCATGGGCGGACGATTCCATTTGGATCGGCTGCTGGACGTGTGGAAGGACCCCTGGGGCTGGATCGAGCCGAGATCGATCCGGCAGGGCGAGGTCGAGCTGTCCTGGCAACCGATCGCACCGGACGACGGCAACCCTAACGACCGCAGCCTGATCGAGATCGTGCTGTCCGATCCCGTTCCGCCCGGCGGGACTCTGGTACTCGATATCGACTTCGAAGCCAGACTGCCGATTCCGATCGCGCGCACGGGGGGGCACGAGGATTTCTTCTTCGTCGCGCAGTGGTTTCCCAAGATTTCAGTGCTCGAGACCGTCGGCGTTCGCGGCGCGACCGAAGACCGTTGGGTTGCGCACCAGTTCCACGGGATGACCGAGTTCTACGCCGACTACGCCGACTTCGACGTGCGCATCGGCGTTCCCGCCGGATGGGCCGTTGCCGCCACGGGTAAGGGCGGACCGGAGGACGGAGACGACGACGGAACGACCACGTGGTATCGCTACCGCCAGCGTGCCGTGCACGACTTCGCCTTCACGACAGGCGAAAGGATGGTCGACGTCGTGTCGTCCCATCAACCGGAGGGCGGCGGCGGACCGGTCGAGATTCACATCTTCGTTCCTGAGGGCACCGAGCATCAGGTCGTTCGCTGGCGTGAAGCTACGGAGGGCAGCCTGGATGTCCTCGGATCGCGAGTCGGCCCCTACCCCTATGGAACGGTCACCGTCGTATTCACGCCGTTCAGGGCGATGCGCACCGTCGGCATGGAGTACCCGACCCTGTTCACCGGCCTGATGGGAGACCCGTTCTGGGATGTCGGTGCCGTTTCGAAGTTTCGAATCCCGGAGGAGGTGATCGCCCACGAGTTCGTGCACCAGTACTTCTACGGGATCGTCGGCACCAACGAGTTCGAGGAGGCGTTTCTGGACGAGGGCTTCACCGAGTACTGGGGAATGGAGGCGATGATCGGCACCTACGGGGACGCGAGCGGCGGGGGCGAGCTTCTCGGGCGCCCCGTTGGTATGAGCTCGTTCGAACGTAGCAACCTGAGCCGCTCACGCCGATCCCCGTTGCCCGTGTGGAGCGAGCCGTCGTACCTGGCACGGGGCTACGACATCGGGATTCAGTTTTACTACCGACCCGCGACGATCTTGCGCACGGCGTCGGGTCTGTTCGGGCGCGAAACGATGGACCGGGTCTTCGCACTGTACTATCAGCGCTGGGCCTTCCGGCATCCGAGATTCGAAGACTTCCTGGATGCCGCACGGGAGGCCGGCGGCGAGGAGGTCGCAGAGTTCCTGCTCGAGGCCTTCACCCAGCCGGACCCGCCGGACTACAAAGTCGCATGGATGAGGACCGAGGCCTGGTCGTCTCCACGAGGTCGGATCGTCACCGATGAAGGCGTCGTCGAAAACGGACCCGACATCGATGAGGACACGCTAGTCGGGCTGGATCCCGCCGCCCAAGAGATCGCCGGGACGCTATTGATGGAGGTTCTCGACCCCGGCTCGACGCACGGGGGCGGCCAGCAACCGGGACGCATCGAACGTCGCGCGATCGAGTACGAGAGCGGCGAGTCCGACGAAGACTGGGAGGCCGAAGAGAGCGAGTTCCATCTCTCCGAAGTGCGCATCGAGGGACCCGGCTGGCGAAGCCTCCCCGTCGAGGTGCGATTCCGTTTCGCCGACGGCGCCGTGGTGGGCGAGATCTGGGACGGTCGCGCCCGCTACCGCACTTACAGGTTCCTGCGCGCTGCGCCACTGAGCGAGGTTCGGTTGGACCCCGAAGGGGTCATCGCCGCCGATCCCGACTGGGTCAACAACGCCGAGATGCGCGAAGCCGACGAGGAGATGGTCGACGACTGGTCGATGTGGCTCGGCGGACTGTTCCAGGTCTTGATGGAAGGGATGTCGCAATGGCTGTAGCTCCCGGGTGGCTGGCCGGGCTGCGACCGGCGCGGGGCTCGGTTCGCCTCATCGTGTTGCGCTGGCTGCTCTGGATATTCGCGGCCCTGCCCGGCATTGCCGTCGCCCGCGGAGCGTTGGGCGAGTCGATCGCCAACCGGCCGCACTTTACAGAGGCTCCCGATCCCCTCCCCTTCCTCGAGTTCGCCCGCCTGATCACCGAGATTCCCGGCAGTGTCTGGGGTGCGCTCGCCGTCGGCGTGGTCATCGGTTGGGTCGGCAATCTCTTCCTGACGGCCGGTGCGGTCGACATCGTGGGGCGCCGGGGTACCGGTGGGGTCAGGGTGCTGCGAACGGTCTTCGACACGGGCGCGCGTCATCTCTGGGTCTACGTTCGCGTAGCGTTGCTCGCAGTGCTGTTCATCGGGCTGGGCAGCCGGCTGCTGGCGCTAGTTTTCGAGCGACTCGGCGAGCACGGACAGGTCGCCGGTTGGACCGCAAAGGCGCTCGCGTTCAACCTGGGAATCACTCGCGGATTGCTCCTGCTGCTGTGGCTCACCATCGTTGGGGTCTTTGCGTTGTGGTCCCGCGTGATCGTCGTCGCCGACGGCCGCCGTTACGTCCGGCGCCTCCCGTCGCTCGTCCTTCGTTTGTGGTGGCGACACCCTGTCAGGTCGCTCGTCGTCCACGTCGTGCTCGCCTTGGCGACCCTCTTCGTCAGTTCGGCCGTGCTGGCCGGCTGGCGTCAATCCTCGGCGAGTCCCGCGGGGTGGATCGTCCTCTGGCTCGGCGTACTGATGGCACAGGCTCTCGTCTGGCACTGGCGCATCCGGGCCTCGTGCCTGATCTGGTCGTTGAGCGATCTCGACGATCTTCGCGCCCGCCCGGATGCTCCGTGGAGGCTGTTCAGCCGAATCCGCGAACGGTGGCGCGAGCGTCCCGCTCCGCCTCCAGTGGGGACTCACGGCGCGCTCGGTGACTCCGGGCGCGGGTCCTCGGCGATGCAGTAGAGGCTCCGCTCGCCGCGCAAGTAAAGCTCGTTACCCACGACGGCGGGCGACGCCGAGAAGGAATCCTCCAGCCGGTTGCGGGCCAGCAACTCGAATTCGGCGCCGCGCTTGACGACGACGGCAGTCCCGTTGCGATCGACGATGTAGACACGACCGGCGGCGCCAACGGGTGACGCAAAGACGTTTCCGATGCCGCCTAGCCGCTGGGGGCCAAACAACGGTTTGCCGGTCTTCGCGTTCAGATTCGTCAGGAACCCCTGATTGTGTTTGAGGAAGAACAGCATGTCGTCGTAGAGCAACGGCGAGGGTACGTACGGCGTGTCGCGGTCTCGAGTCCAGGCGACGGCGTCGGTGTCGGTGATGTCTCCCTTGGCCCCCGCCAGGCGGATCGCCAGCATCGCCTGCCAGTCGTAGCTGTTGGCCACATACACGAATCCTCCCGCCGCCACAGGGGAGGCGACGACGTTTCGCGACAGGCCGCTGCATTCCCAGACGACCTCGCCGGTGGCTAGATCGTAGGCGCGCACGCGTTTGGTCGCGGCGATGACGACCTGCGCCTTGCCCCCGTGCTCCACGACCAGAGGTGTGGACCACGAGGTGATCTCGTCACGCGCCGCCTTCCAGAGCTGCTCGCCGGTGCGCTTGTCGAGGGCGACCACGAGGGACTCGCCCTGGTGATCCCAGTTGACGACCAGCGTGTCGCCGTGAAGCGCCGGCGAGCTGCCCTCGCCGTGGCCATGCCTGCTCTGCATGTCGCCGAGGTCCTTTTGCCACACCTGCTTGCCGTCCATGTCCAGGAAGTAGAGGCCGCCGGATCCGAAGAACGCGAACAGGTGCTCGCCGTCGGTGACCGCGGAGTTGGAGGCCCAGCTTCCGGTCACGTGCGTCCCCTCGTGCGGGCGATCGCTACGGACCGTCCGCTCCCACAGGATCGTACCGTCGCCACGGTCGATCGCGAGAACGACGAGATTCTGGCGACGCGATGAGGGCATGTTGTCGTGCGCGCCGTGCGCGTGCCGGTCTTCAACGGCTACCGCGTCACCGTGGGGCACGGCCGTGGTGACGAAAATTCGGTCGCCCCAGACGATCGGCGTCGAATGTCCCTTTCCGGGGATCGCGATCTTCCACCGAACGTTCTTTTCCTCGCTCCATTCAACGGGCGGGTCGCCGCTGGGGGCCACTCCCGTACCCAGGGGTCCACGCCACTGCGGCCACTGGTCGCGAGGATCAGACCGACGCGAATCGGCGAGAGCGATCGGTGCCAGTATGACGAGCGCGACGGCGATGCTCAGAAATTTGTTCATACACCGATGCTACCTTCAGGTTTCAGATCCGCAACCCGCAGGCGTGATGTTGGCACTCCTGTATCCCCTCCGATGAAATGGGGCTAGAATTCTGGCGGCTGTGGCGCTTCCATGGGGCTCGCAATTCAAGGGAGGAGTCGTATGATCGAAGAACGTGAGGGCTGGTTCGTCGTCAACGTCAAGGACGCTCGCTGGTACGTCAATTCCGATTTCGGGAAGGTGTGCAGCTTCGAAGATCCCGAGAATCGTTTTCCCCAAACCGGCGTTCGGCTCTACATCCTCGAGCCGGGCAAGCCGAACTGCCGCTATCACCGCGAGGGTGCGCAGGAGGACTTCTTGGTGCTCTCGGGAAGGTGCAAGCTCCTGGTCAACGGGCAGGAAAAGCAGCTCGGGGCTTGGGACTACGTCCACTGTCCCCCGGGCGCCACGCACGTCTTCGTCGGCGACGGCGACGGACCGTGCGCGATCCTGATGATCGGTCACCGGCCACCCGACGTCGAGATCTTTTATCCCGAGAGTGAGCTGGCCCGACCCTACGGAGCCGAGACGCCGGAACCGACACCGGATCCCAAGGTGGCCTACTCCGACGTGGCCAGGTGGGAGAAGACGGAGACCCCGGAGTGGCCGATTCGAGAGGGGTGAGCTCCGCCGTCAATTGACCGACCGTCAGTCTGGGCTCGACGACGAAACGGCCGAGTCGGCCAGAACCACCTTCCCGAGATTTCGCCTCTCGTGCAGATAGGTGTGCGCCTCGACCGCGCCGTCGCGATCGAAGGGAAAGACCCGGTCCACCACGGCGCGCAGCTCGCCATCGACCACCGCTCGAAAGATCTCGTCGAGCGCCGCTCGCAGTATCGGTGACTTCTCTCCCAGATTGAACAGCGCCACGCCGAAGACGCCGATCGGAGGCTCGAGCAGGGAGATCGGGTGAAAACGGGGCGTGCGCATCCAGGCCCGCATAGCCTGCAGCCGGCTCAGCCTTCGCCCCGGCATCGCGTTGGAAAACCCGTAGAAGATCAGACGTCCGAGGGGGGCCAGCAGCCGGCGGCAGGCCGCCGTCGCCGGACCACCGATCGGGTCGAGGGCGAGGTCGATGCCCGCGGGGCCGACGAGTTCGCGTACCTCCGGCTCCCAGTCTCCCCGGGAGTCGAAGCAGACTTCACCGCCCAGTTCCTCGATGACGAACTTCCGTTTGCGGGGATCGCCCGCCGTCGCAATGATGCGTAGCCCGTGGCGTACGGCGAGCTGTACCGCCGCCGTCCCGACGCCGCCGCCAGCCCCGAGAACCAGCACGGTCTCCCCTTGGCGAGCACGACCCGCTTCGAAGAGGCAGATCCAGGCGGTGAGGAATACGACTGGGATCGCCGCCGCCTGCTCCGGCCGGATCGAGTCGGGATAGCGGAAAAGCCGCTCGGCGGGAACCACGAGATCGCGGGCGTAGCCCCCGTGACGGATCAACGCGATCGCCCGATCGCCCTCCTTCCAGCTTTCGACGTTCTTCCCAACGCCGGCGACGGTGCCGACGACCTCGATGCCCGGGCTGAAGGGTCGCGGCGGCATCGCGGGATAAAGACCGGCCCGAATCAACAGGTCAGCGAAGTTGACACCGACCGCACCGACCCGGAGGTGCACCTCGCTCGAGTCCGGATCGCGGAACGGCATCTCTCGCTCGGCCAGTGCCTCGGGCGGCCCGTGGCGCTCGATCACGATGGCGCGCGTGGTTGTAGGACTCATGACACCGGTCTCGCCTAGGCTTCGTCCCCGCTACGCTCGGTATTCTAACGGCAAGAGCGATTGACGCGCTGCATAGTGGACTTCCGGTGAACCCGGAAGAAGACTATGCCGATCGTCTAAGACTCCCGGATGGGCTACCTAGACGATCGATTCCATGGCACTGTCGATTCGGGGGGTGCGGGGGTTCACGTGATGGAGCATGTCGAAGTCGAGGATGGCAGGTCTCGCCTGAAGTGGCGCGTGGTCGCGAGTTTCGCCGCGCTTCTGGCAACGACACTCGCTTTGAGCTGCACGGGCGAGCCGCCATCGGCAATCAAAACGGTCGAGACCGGAGAATTCGCCGAATTCCCGGACGCCACGTCGGATTTGGGGTGGCGCCAGTGGGGCGGTCCCGGCGGCGACTTCAAGATTCCCTCGGTCGTCCTTGCCGACTCGTGGCCCCGCGGCGGTCCTCCGCTGATATGGAGCCGGCCCCTCGGCGAAGGCTACTCGGCGATCGTCTACGACCTCGGGGCGCTCGTAACGATCTGGAGGGACGGGCCCGAGGACGTCGTCACCGCACTTCGTGCCGATGACGGTGCAACGATCTGGGAATACCGCTATCCCGTCAAGATCCATGAAAAGAACATGCTCGACTACGGCTCGGGCCCGCACGCCACGCCCCTGATCCTGGGCGACCGCGTCATCACTCTGGGGTTCGGCGGCACGCTGAACTGCATGGAGCTGAAGACGGGCCGGCTGCTGTGGTCGCTCGATCTGATCTCGGACCTCGACGGTCAGGTTCTCGATTTCGGCAACTCCGCCAGCCCGATCACATACCGAGAGAACGTGATCATTCTCACCGGGGGTAGCAGACAGGCCGTCGCCGCTCTCGATCCCGCGGACGGCTCGGTGATCTGGCGCAGCAGGCCGGGAAGCGTGAGCTACGGGACACCGATCGTGATCGATCTCGACGGCCAGGATCAGTTGGTCTATCAGTCGGAGTACGAGATCGTCGGGCTCGATGCGCAAAACGGAGCGCACCTGTGGAGCCACCCGTGTGTCAACGAGAATCGCGACAACGTCTCGAACCCGATCTGGGGTGAGGACCACCTCCTGTGGGCCTCGACGCAGCCGGATGGCGGCACCCGCGTGATTCGTCTGGAACGGGTCGAGCGCGGCACCGAGGCCACCGAGATTTGGTCGAGCCACAGGATCAGCATCCACTTCTGGAGCGCCCTGCGGCTCGATGATCACGTCTACGCGTCGATCGGGGGACAGGGCCGGGTTTTCGCCTGTGTCGACGTGCGGACGGGTGAGATCGAGTGGCGGAAGCGAGGCTTCGAGAAGGTCAACTTCGTCCATGCCGGCGACGAGACGATTTTTCTGGACGCCGACGGGGAGCTGACCCTCGCGAGACTGAGCCCCGGAGAGATAACCATCCTGTCCCGGGCAACGATTGCCGACGGTCCGACCTGGACGGTTCCGACTCTGGTGGGAACGACCCTCTACGTGCGAGACAAGAAGACGATTCGCGCCCTCGATCTCAGCGCTGGAATCTGACGACGGACCGCGTTTCGGCACGGGCGACCGCAGACCGGAATCGTCTAGAATCAGCGCCTACAGAATCCATGGTGGCGCGAAGATTGTTGCTTTGTCGAAGATCGGCGGGCCGAACCCGTTGATCTCGGGAGACTTGGATCGATCGACTTCCAGCACGATCAACCTAAACGACTCACACAGAACAAGTTAACCGGGGTCTGCCACTTACGGCTCCGGGGGCAACAATTTGCGCGCCACCATGTACAGAATCTGGAACCAAACAGGGGAAACCTTCCCTGGAGGACGAGATCGATGCCGGCTTCGCGAATCCTGACCGCCCGTGTCGTCATTGGGCTCACCGTGGTGTTGGGCTGCCTTTGCGTGCACGCTTCCGATCCCTGGCCCGAGCCACGCCCGATCGCGCTGGATACGCCGGCCTTCCGCGCCCCGGAGGAGCCACCGGAGGATGCAGCCGCGCAGGAGTCGCTCGCTCCGGAGCCGGAGGCCCCGCTCGCACTGCAGGATGCGCTGGCCCTCGCCCTGATGAGAAACCCGGATCTCGCGACGTTCTCCTGGGACGTCCGCGCCGGCGAGGCGCGCGCCCTGCAGGCCGGGAAAGCCCCCAACCCCGAGCTGGACATTCGCCTCCAACAACTCGGGATTCCACGGGCGAGCGCCGAACCGGACGACTTGCGTACGCGCGTGATTCTCAGCCAGGACTTCGAGCTGGGTCGCAAGCGGCACCGGCGCGTCGTTCTCGCCGAGATGGAAACGGAACTGGCCGGCTGGGATTACGAGGCGAAGCGAATCGAGGTGGCCACCCTCGTGGCCGGTCATTTCGTTGCGGTACTCGGCGCTCAACGCCGGGTGGAATCGTCGAGACGATTTGTCGAGTTCCTCGAGGAGATGCGCGACACGGTGTCGAAGCTCGTCGAGACCGGTACGATGCGCAACCTGGAGCTCCATCAGGTCGCGAGGCAAGTCGGTCTGGCACGCATCGATCTCCAGCGCGCCGAGAACGAGCTCTCCGCCGCTCGGTTCAGACTGGCCGCGACTTGGGGCAGCCAGTCCCCGCGATTCACCGAGGCCGTGGGTGATCTCGGGCAACTTACGCCGGTTCCCGACATCGACGTCGTGCTCGACCTTGCGCAGCGCAGCCCCGCGATCGCTCGCTGGGAGGCGGAGCTCGCACGAGGCCAGGCTGCGCTCGCTCTCGCCAAGGCCGGGCGGGTGCCCGATCTCAGAGTCGGGGCCGGTGTCCGCTGGCAGGAGAATCAGGATGACCAGGACTACCTTCTGGACCTGGAGATATCCCTACCTTTCTTCGACCGCAAGCAAGGGGAGATCCGCGAGGCGCAGTACGACATGGCCCGGGCACAGGCCGCGAGAAAGTCTGCCGCAGCCGCGGGCGACGATGGAATTGCCGAGCTTTACTTCCAGGTGACGGAAAGCATGGCCAGAGCGGTGACGCTGCGCGACGAGGTGGTCCCTGCCGCCCAGGCGACCTACGACTCGCTCCATCGTGGATTCGAGGTGGAGCCGGGGAATCTGGATGACTTTCTCGATGCTCGGCGCGACCTCGCGAGAGCCGAGAGCGATCACACGGTCGCCCTCGTGGACTTTCATCAATCGCTCGCCGCCCTCGAGGGCATCGTCGGACAGAGTCTAGGAGAGGCCGAGTGAGGCGCTCGACGCGATCGTCGATCAGCTCGCGAGCGCACGCGGGAAGAGGATGTTGTTCTCCAGGTGAATGTGCTGGTGGAGCGACTCCTCGAGCGCGCTGAGGCCGTGCCACAGCGCCCGCCAGGTGTTGCATGCCTCCTCGGGCACCTCGTAGTCGCTCGTCAACTCCCGTAGCCGCCTCAACGCGGCGGCCGCGGAGTCGTGTTCGTGTCTCATCACCGAGACGGGACCGTCGACCATGGCGCCCTTCCCGCTCGTGATCATCGGGAAGAGGATCTGCTCTTCCTTCGCCATGTGTTGCTCGAGCTCCGCCTTCAGACCGAGGTAGACCGAGAGCAGCTCGCCGAGCGTTTCCGGCTGCTTGTCCCCGTGAACGTCGAACACCTTGCGCGCCATCGACTCCAGGCGCGGAAGCTCCTCATGGAGCGGCTCGTGGTATGCGACGAGAATGTGCTCCACCAGGTCGCCCAGCGGAGCTTGATCCCAGCGCACTTCGCTCGTGCGGGGGGCGGCGAGCTCGCTTTCGATCTCGGCCAGTATGGTGGCCGCGTCCAGGCCGCGCTGGGCGCAGGCTTCGCGTAGCGGCTTGCCGCCTCCACAGCAGAAATCGATGCCGTGCCGAGCGAAGACCCGCGTCGCGAGCGGGTACTCTGCGGCGACCTGTCCAACTCTGCTCTCGGAATTGATGTTCATCTTCTGATCTCCTTATTGACGGATTGTCGATCGTTCGAACGAGCGGGTTAACCTCCCGGCGTCTCGGGCACGTCCGGTGGTGCGAGGAGGCGTGCGAGAGCGAGGAGCACGCGCTCTGGATTCCGTTGCCGGCCCCGCGGAACTTGACGGTGGACGCCCGGCATTCCGATGACGGCATGGATCGTCCCCAGGACCGGCACCAAGAGAACTTCCGGCTCGATGTCGCTGCGGATGCTGCCGGCGGCGGCCCCCTCTCGCAGCGCGCGAAGGAGGCACTGCCGGGTGCGCCGAACCACGTCTCGGAGCCGTCGAACGGCGTCCTCGGGCAGTGTCAGGTAAGCCTGGTCGGAGCGTAGGAGCCAGCCAAGGCCGGGGTCGGCACCGAGAATCCTCACCCGGTTCCTGGCGAGGGCCAGGATCCGGTCGATCGGCGGGAGTGCCGGGTCGGGAAAGGTGTTTTCGATCTTCGCCACCCCGTAGCGTACGGTCTCGCTCAGGATCTCGTCGAGCGAGGCAAAGTGGCGGAACAGGGCTCCCGTCGTGACGCCCACTTCCGCGGCCAGGCTCGCCGTCGTTAGCGACGTGAGACCACGCTCCCCGATGATTCGCAGAACCGCTCGCGCGATCTCCTCACGCCGGTCCGCCGCAGGCTTCCGCACCGTAGATTTCATCGCCTTTATAGTAAGTAACTTCTTACTTACTTTCAAGGGAGTGTGGAGCGGTAGCCAAGCTTCACTTGACTCTGTCCGCGAGATCGAGGGAGATGTCGAGCACTGAATTGTCCTCTTTGTATTGCTCCCACAGCGCAACCATCTTCTCGACCTTCTGCGGATACTCGCTGCTCAGATCGTTGATCTCCGCCGGATCTTCTTTCAGGTTGTACAGCTCCCACTCGCCGCTCGCGAACGGAGGTGGCATCCAGAGGATCTTCCAGTCCCCGTCGAAGTAGGCCTTGAGGCCGAAGAGTTCGTAG
>Ga0255055_10001739_pt1 | contig 15628 bp, 16 predicted proteins | sample JV7_2_27_MG_FD_188633 | JGI IMG/M metagenome (GOLD analysis project Ga0255055, IMG submission 188633) | Seawater microbial communities from Jervis Inlet, British Columbia, Canada - JV7_2_27 | ecosystem: Environmental > Aquatic > Marine > Inlet | place: Canada: British Columbia | collected... | reverse complement strand
GAGAATGGTGTGAAGGCGGGGGACCACGTCGGCGTCTACGCCTACAACTGCGCCGAGTTCGTCGAGGCCATGCTCGCCTGCTACAAGCTCCGCGCGGTTCCCATCAACGTCAACTACCGCTACGTGGAGCAGGAACTCCAGTATCTCTTCGACAACGCCGACCTGGTGGCCGTGGTGCACCAGCGCCAGTTCGCCCCGCGAATCGCCGCGGTGCGGGATCGACTCCCCAAGCTCCGGCACCTCGTCGCCATCGACGACCAGAGTGGCGAGGACCTCGCCAGGCTTGGCTCCGTTCCCTACGAGCGGGCCCTGGCCGCCGCCAGCCCCGATCGGGATTTCGAGCCGCGCTCGCCCGACGATCTCTACGTCCTCTACACCGGCGGGACCACCGGGATGCCCAAGGGCGTCATCTGGCGGCAGGAGGACGTGATCTTCGCTCTCGGGGGCGGCATCGATCACGTGACCGGGGAGCCCGCCAGGCGTCCCGAGGAGATGACCGCCAAGACTGCCAACCCGCCGCTTACGATGATGGTCATCCCACCGCTGATGCACGGCGCGGCGCAGTGGGCAGCCCTGATCGGACTCTTCGTCGGCAACAAGACTGTCCTCTACGCGAATCCCCATTTCGATGCGGACCAGGCCTGGAGGGTCGTCGAACGCGAGCGCGTGAACGTCTTCTACATCACCGGTGACGCCATGGCGCGTCCGCTGGCCGATCGGCTCACCCAGTCCTTCGATGACTACGACACCTCGTCGGTGGTGGCCCTCGCCAGCACCGCGGCGATCTTCTCACCTTCGGTGAAGGCCCAGCTCAAGCAGAAGCTCCCCAACCTGATCATCACCGATTCACTCGGCTCCTCGGAGACCGGGTTCAACGGCACGGCGATGTACGACGCCGCCGACAAGACCAAGCGCGAGGGGGCGGGCGTGCGCATCAATCCCGGCCGCGACACCATCGTCCTCGACGAGAACCTGCGCCCCGTCGAGCCCGGCTCCGACACGATCGGCAAGGTGGCTCGCGGCGGGAACATTCCCCTCGGCTACTACAAGGATCCCGAGAAGAGCGCCGCCACCTTCATCGAGGTCGAGGGGAAGCGTTACTCGATGCCGGGAGATCTGGCCAAGGTGGAGGTCGACGGCTCGATCATCCTCCTTGGTCGCGGGGACGTGTGCATCAATTCGGGTGGTGAGAAGATCTACCCCGAAGAAGTGGAGGCTGCCCTCAAGTCCCACGAGGACGTCTTCGATGCTCTGGTCGTCGGCATTCCCGACGAGCGCTGGGGCGAGAAGGTCGCGGCCGTGGTCCAGCCCCGCCCCGGCAAGACGCCGCCGCTCGAGGTGCTGAGCGAGCACTGCCGCACACAGGTGGCGCGTTACAAGGTGCCGCGGGCCCTGCACCTGGTGGAGCGGATCCAGCGGCAGCCCAGCGGCAAGCCCGACTATCCCTGGGCCAAGCGCGTCGCGACCGAGGCGCTCGGCTGAGCGCCCGAGCCCTCGCGCACCCGACGGGAGACTCACATGTACGTTGATCTCACCGGCGAACAGAAGGCGCTTCGTGCGGAGATGCGCGCCTACCTCGCCGAGCTGATCACCGACGAGGCGCGGCAGGAGCTGAGCGGCTCGGAGGGAGGAGGCCCACAGTACACGAGGATCCTCAAGCAGCTCGGCAGTGACGGCTGGCTCGGCATCGGCTGGCCCAAGGAATACGGTGGTCAGGACCGCTCACCCATCGAGCAGTACATCTTCTCCGAAGAGATCCAACGCGCGGGCTTTCCGCTTCCGTTCCTCACGCTCGGTACCGTGGCCCCGACGATCATGCGGTTCGGCACCGACGAGCAGAAGGAGCGCTTCCTGCCGCCCATCCTGCGCGGCGAGTCGCAATTCGCGATCGGCTACTCCGAGCCCGAAGCCGGCACCGATCTGGCGTCGTTGAAGACGACGGCGGTTCGCGACGGCGATGAGTACGTCGTCGACGGAACCAAGGTGTTCACCAGCTTGGCGGACTACGCGGACTACATCTGGGTGGCGGCGCGCACCGATCCCGAGGCCCCCAAGCACCGCGGCATCTCGATCCTGGTGGTTCCGACGGATGCCCCGGGCTACAAGTGGACGCCCATCCAAACGGTGTCGGGGGTGCGCACCACTTCCACCTACTACGAGAAGGTTCGCGTGCCCATCTCCAACCGCATCGGTCCGGAAAACCGGGGCTGGTCGCTGATAGTGAGCCAGCTCAACCACGAGCGCGTCTCGCTCTTCAACGCGGGACCCATCCAGCGCACCTTCGAGGAGGTCTGCGAATGGGCGCGGGAGACGAAGCTCGCAGATGGCCGACGGGTGATCGACCAGCCCTGGGTCCAGCTCAACCTCGCGAAGTTCCAGGCTCACCTCGAGGTGCTGAAGCTGATGAACTGGAAGCAGGCCTGGGCCCTCACCCAGGGGAACCTGCACCCGGCGGAAGCCTCCGCGGTGAAGGTCTTCGGCAGCGAGTTCAACGTCGAGGGCTACAAGCTGCTGATGGAGGTGGTCGGCGAGGCCGGATGCGTCAAGGAGGGATCACCCCAGGCGGCGCTGCGTGGGTTGCTGGAGCGGATGTACCGGGCCTCACTGATCCTTACCTTCGGCGGTGGTACCAACGAGGTCCAGCGCGACATCATTGCGATGGCGGGCCTCGGCATGCCCGACTACAAGGACTAGGAGATCCGGCGTGGATTTCTCGTACACCGAAGACGAGCAGGCGCTGCGCGAGCTCTCCCGCAAGATCCTCGAGGATCACATCACCCAGGATCGGCTCAAGGAGGTCGAGGCCAGCGAGGACCGCATCGATCGCAAGGCATGGAGCGCGCTCGCCGAGGCGAACCTGCTGGGCGTCGCTCTCCCCGAGGAGTACGGCGGGAGCGACCTGGGCCTGGTGGCGCTCGCCATTCTCCTCGAGGAGGTCGGACGCGCAGTGGCCCCGGTTCCGGTCTACGCCACCCTGGTTCTCGGTGCCCTTCCCGTTGCCGAGTTCGGCTCAGAAGAGCAGAAGCAGCGGCTGCTTCCCCGCGTGGCGAGCGGTGACATCATCTTGAGCGCCTCCCTGGTGGAGACGGGGGACTCGGAGACCTCGGCAAGGCACGACGGCACCGGATGGCGGCTGGAGGGGATGCGCCCCACCGTGCCCTTCGCCGGGATTGCCCACCGCGTGCTGGTACCGGCCCGGCGCGAGAGCGGAGCACTGGGAGTTTTCCTGGTGGATCCCCGTACGGAGGGGGTGTCTCTCGAGGCACAGGAGACCACGAACCGGGAGATCCAGTGTGCGATGCGTCTCTCCAGCGTGCGCGTCCCCGAGAACGACCTGCTGGATGCCCCCGATCGCGGGGAGGAGATCCTCGCTTGGATCGGGGATCGGGCGCTGGTGGCCCAGTGCGCCATGCAACTCGGGGTGGCCGATCGCGCCCTTCGCATCACCGCCAGCTACACTTCTGAGCGCAAGCAGTTCGACCGGCCGGTGGGGAGCTTCCAGGCGGTACACACGCGGGCCGCCGACGCGTTCATCGACGTCGAGGCGATGCGCCTCACCCTGCAAAGGGCCCTGCACGTGCTGTCGGAGGGGGAGCCGGCCGCCGAGATCCTGGCAATCGCCAAGTACTTTGCCTGCGAGGGCGGCGCCAGGGTCACCTACGCCGCACAGCATCTTCACGGTGGCATCGGCGTGGACCTCGACTATCCCCTTCACCGCTACTACCTGTGGGCCCGGCAGATCGGCATCCGCCTCGGGTCGGGCACCTGGCACCTGGCGAAGCTCGGAGAGGCGCTCGCCGCCCGGTAGCGGCAGCGGGGACGTTGTTGAACGTTCAATTTCTCAGGCACGCCTGAGAAATTGAACGTTCAACAACGTCCCCGCTCAGAGCTCCTCGGCACTGGAGATGATCGTCCCCACGATTCCGTACTCGCGGGCCTCCTCTGGCGACATCCAGTGGTTCCGCTCCGTGTCCGCCTCCACCTTCTCGAGGGGCTGATCCGTGGCTTCGGCGAGGGCCTGGTTGAGGCGCTCGCGTGTCTTCAGCATTTCCTCGGCCTCGATGCGGATGTCCGCCGCCTGCCCTCCCATGCCTCCCTGGGGCTGGTGAATGAGGAAGCGGGTGTTGGGCAGGCAGAAGCGATCCTCACGCGGAACGGCCAGGTAGATGTGAGTGCCGGCGCTCGCCACCCAGCCGGTCCCCACCATCTTCACCCTTGGCTTCACGAAGCGGATCATGTCGTGGAGGGTATCGGCGGACTCCACGTGACCGCCCTCGGAGTGGATGAAGATGGTGATGTCGTCGTCGCAGTCCGAGGCCAGGGCGAGGAGCTGGGCGGTGACCTGCTGGGCGAGCTTCGAGGTGATCTCCCCGACGATCAGGATGGTGCGGGCGTCGAGAAGACGCTCGGCGATCTTCGAGTGAAACAGATGGCCAGCGGAGCTGGACTCTTCCTTGGAGGCCATGGGATCTCCTCCGCGCGAGCGGTCGTGGTCGACGTCTGACCGCACGATGGTAGCCCGGATCGGGGGAAGTGGAGGGAGATCCCACGACGGCCTTGTGAACTTCGCTCGCCTGCGGCTCGCTGCGCGCCCGGCTTCGCCGGGCTTGCTAGAGAACGGAGATGCGGTCCACGAAGATCAGCTCGCAGGCGCCGCCGCCGGTGTCCGACCGGGTGAGTGAGCTTCGCCAGCGCCAGCCGTCCTGTGCGTTCGCCTGGATCAGGTAGCCCCCCAGGCGAACGACATGACCCTTGCGGATCTTCATCAGCTCGTTCTCGATGGGATCGGCCGCGGGGATGATGTGCATGTTCGCGCTGTGGCTGGCGATCACGGGAGCGGGAATCGGGAGCTGGTCGGTCCGCCAGCGGTAGTATCGGTTGCTCTGGGAGATCTGGAGCTGGTCGATCACCTCCTGGGCGGACATCGGGCCCCACCCGAGGGCGAGATCGATCGGAGAGAGGTCCGCCTCCCGGCCGCGGCGGTATCGCTCGCGACTCAGCACCCGCGCCTCGATCTCGAAGAAGGCCAGGGGGGTGATCCGGTAGCCCTTGAAGTCGAAGGGATCGGCATTCGCGATGCTCCGCTGGATGGGCTGGTTCGGAGTCAAGATCCCCGGAGGCTGGGATACCTCGCGGCTGTCCCAACACTGGTAGATCCCGAAGAGGACGAGGATTCCGGCGATCACTTTGAGCAGCATCTCGGTCTCCCTATCGGACCCTGTCGCAATGGGCATGAGGGGGCGCAGCCCTCTCCGGGCGTCACCGATTGTTTCCCGGGGGGCGAGGACGTATCTTTTCCCTCGTGAGCAAGAACGTCGTCTACGAGGTGCGCTGCGAGCGGTGCCAGACCTCCTTTGCCCCGGAGACGCGCCGCTGCGTGCACTGCGGGGCGCCGCTGTCGAAGAGGCGCCGGGTGGTCGCGGTGGCCGAGGGCTTCGACCCGGATCACCCCCCGGAGGAGGAGGAACTGCTGACGAGGGGGCCCAAGAGGGCGATCTGGGTGGTGGCGGCCCTGTTGACGGCCGTCGCCTCGATGCTGCGCACCTGCGTCGAGTGATCGGAGAGCAAGAGGTGGGCAGAAGAGTCGACAAGACCGAAGCGGAATGGCTCGAGCAGCTGGGTCCCGAGCGGTACGCGGTCTGCCGTCAAGAGGGAACCGAGCGGGCCTTCCGCGGCGAGTACCACGACTGCAAGGACGAAGGGATCTACCGCTGCATCTGTTGCGGGGAGCCGCTCTTCCACTCCGAGACGAAGTACGACTCCGGGAGCGGCTGGCCGAGCTTCTGGGCGCCGATCGATCCCGGGAGCCTGTCCGAGATTTCGGATGCGAGCCACGGCATGATCCGCACCGAAGTGGTGTGCGCCGTCTGCGATGGTCACCTCGGCCACCTGTTCCCGGATGGTCCGGATCCCACCGGGCGACGCTACTGCATCAACTCGGCCTCCCTTGCGCTCGACCGGGAGCCGCGATGAATCGCCCCGGCTCCGTCTCGCGCACCCTGCCTTCTCGCATCAACCGTTCGACGTGCTGCCCCATACTGCGGCGTTCGACACATGCCAGGAACGGGACCGGGTCACCCGGCCGATAGACGAAGCGATGCTCGGCGATTTCCTCCAGGGTGTGGGGATCGCGGAGAAAGGCGAGCAGACACGCCTCGCGCTGTTGGATGACGGCGGCGAAGCGTTTCAGGCGCTCACGGAAGGCTCCTTGACCTTCCAGGACGCCGACGTGGTGAAAGGTCACGTAATGGCGGGCGTCGATCTCTCGCACCTTGGCCAGGGAGCGCTCGAAGGCTTCCAGGTCCGACCAGGCGTCTCCGTAGTAGGGGCCGAAGCTCGAGAGGTCGATGTCCCCCAGGTAGAGGACGTCATCCGGCTCGATGTGGAAGGCGCAGTGGCCCCGGGTGTGGCCGGGGGTGTGGATCACACGCACGCGGCATGCCCCCAGCTCGAAGACGTCGCCGTCGCGGAAGGTCGCCACGTCGGCTCGCGGAGTGAAGCGGAACTGATTCAGCACCAGCGGGCGAAAGGCGCGATCGACCGCCTCGTCGTCGAAGCCGTAAATCGCCATGAAGTCGTCGAGGGACCGCAGGCCCGGTGCGTCGAGTTCGTGGAGATGCCAGGGAACCTCCGGGAAGAGGTGGTTCCCGGCGATGTGATCCTCGTGGCAGTGGCTGTTGACGACGCGATCGACCGCGGGAAGTCGATCCTGGCGGGGGATCAGGCCCAGACACGGGTCGATCACCAGAGACTCCTCGCCTCCCCGCACCACCACCGTGTTCCCCTGCGGATACTTGCCCTGTTTTTCGCCGAACAGCACCGTGACCCGGCCGATGCCGAGGTCCACCAGCTCCTCCACCCGCTCCGCCTCCTCGTCGTCTGATCGCGCTCCGGGGCGAATCCGTGTCGGTCTCAGCCAGCCCCGCGGGCGCGGGCGAGGTGGTCTCGAATCGCCGCCAACCAGAGCTCCGTATTCTCGATCTGCGGGCTGTGGTCGGCGCCGGGGATCTCGATGCGTCTCGCCCCCCGGATCCCCGCCTCGAGCCGACGCGAGGGCGCGAGGAACTCGGTGTCCTCGGATCCGACCAACACCGTGGTCGGACAGCGGATCTCGCCGAGTCGGTCTTCCACGCTCTCGTGGTCGATCAGCTGATTCCCCAGCGTGGCGAACGCCTCCGGATCCATGGCCTCGATCTTGGCGCGGATCCGCTCCCAGTAGCGCGCTGGTCCCATCCTCTGCTCGGCGCACCGGGAAGCGGCGGGCCGCTCCGGGTCCTGGCTCATCTGCGCCCGCCTCGCCGTGAACAGCTTCGCCATCCCCTGCTCGCGCGCGATCTTGGCTCCGACTTCCAGAAGCTTCCGGGATGCGCCGCCAATCGGTCCCGGCGCCGTGTCCATCAGCACCAGGGAGGCGACGCGCTCCGGGTGCGCGAGCGCCAGCCGGAGGCAGACCATCCCGCCCATCGAGTGGCCGAGGAGGTCGCAGCACTCGATCCCCATGGCGTCGAGGAAGCGGGCGAGGTCCAGGACAAGCTGCTCCAGCGAGTAGGCCTCCGGGGTCCCCGGGTTGGTCGAGCCGCCGTGACCCCGCTGATCGAGGGTGACCGTCGGTCCCAGCTCTTCCAGGGCGGGGAGCACATCGGCCCAGTCGTCCCGGGATCCCGTGAATCCGTGGACCAGGACGAAGGGGCGGTCGCCCGATCCGGTTCGCTCCCACTCGACCTCGACGTCACCCAGGTCCGCTCGTCCGATCTCCTGCATGGATTCAGTCTAGCCCGCCTCTCTCACCAGCTCGCCAGTGCGGCCGCCGATAGCAGCGCATCTTCGCGGCCTTCTCCTGTCCTGTGGCGTGTCGCGCAGCGAGCCGCAGGCGAGCGAAGATCGGGAAGGTTGGTGCGTGCAGCGAGGTGGTTCGAGATGGCTTCACGGAGGCGCTCCGCGATCTGTCGGTGGCCTGTGCCCACCTGGAGCCGGAACCGCCCCCTGCTACTCCAGCAGATAGCGAGACGCCAGAGCGTCCGCGTACTCGTTCCAGCGCGAACCGTCGTGGGCCTTGATCCACTCGATGCGGACGCCGGGACGGCCTCGAGCCAGTGCGTAGAACTGCTTCACCAGCTCCAGATTGGCGATCGGCCCGCTCTTGCGCCTCCACCCGCGCTGCTCCCAGCCGGCCGCCCACTCGTTCACCGTCTTCACGCAGAGCTGGCTGTCGCTGTAGACGACGGTCTCGGCGTTCTCGGGAAGGACGCGAAGCGCCTCGATCAGAGCGGTCAGCTCCATGCGGTTGTTGGTGGTGGCTGCGTCGCTGCCGCACTTCTCCTGGACGATCTCGTCGCGCTCGACCCAGACGAAGCCCCAGCCGCCCGGGCCCGGGTTCCCCTCACAGGAGCCGTCGGTGAAGACGCCGCTCTTGGGACCCGAGGTGTAACGCTCCAGCACCTGCTCGGTGGTCAGCAGCGGACCGCTGCCTCGATGGCTCACGTCAGGCTCCTACCCCTCCGCGAGGGTACCACTCCGCGTCTCGCCGGTGGCCGAACTCTGGTAGCGCTCCAGGAAGTCCTGCCGGAAGTCATCGTACTGACGGGCGAGGATGGCCTCGCGCGCGCCTCGCATCAGGTGCTGATAGAAGCGGACGTTGTGGATGGAGGAGAGGATCGCAGAGAGGATTTCGTTCGAAGCGAAGAGATGGTGCAGGTACGCGCGCGAGAAGCCTCCCGCGCAGGCAGCGCAGTCGCAGGAGGTGTCGATCGGATAGGCATCGCGGCGATAGCGGCGGTTGCTGAGGCGGATTCGGCCGCGTGAGGTAAAGACGCTGGCCGAACGCGCGTAGCGGGTGGGGATCACGCAGTCGAAGAGGTCGATCCCCAGGCCGATGGCGGCGAGGAGATCCTCGGGCAGGCCCACGCCCATCAGATGGCGAGGCTTCGAGTCGGGAAGCAGGGGCGCGGTCAGGGCGGTGATCTTGCAGAGCAGTTCGTGGCCCTCGCCGACGGAGACGCCGCCGATGGCGTAGCCGGGCAGGTCGAGCGCGACCAGGGAGCTGGCGCAGGCCTCGCGCAGGTGCCCGTAGACGCTTCCCTGGACGATCCCGAACAACGCCTGCCGATTGCTGCACTGGTGCGCTCTCAGGCAGCGCTCCACCCATGAGAGGGTTCGCCGCACGCCGGCCCCCGCCAGCTTCTCGTCGGCCGGGTAGGGGGTGCACTCGTCGAAGGCCATGATGATGTCGGCCCCCAGCTGGTTCTGGATCTCGATGGAGCGCTCGGGTGTGAGGTCGATGGTCGACCCGTCCACCTCGTTCTTGAAGCGCACGCCCCGATCGCTGATCTCCTTGCTGGGCAGCGAGAAGACCTGGAAGCCACCGCTGTCGGTGACGATCGGGCCCTCCCAGCGCATGAAATCATGCAGTCCGCCGAGCTTGGCCACCAGCTTCTCGCCGGGGCGCAGGGCCAGGTGGTAGGTGTTGGCGAGGAGCACCTCGGTGCCCACTCCTCGCAGCTGCTCGGGCATCATGGCGCGCACCGCCGCCTGGGTGCCCACCACCATGAAGGCGGGCGTGTGGATCTCACCGTGAGGTGTCGTGAACACGCCGGCGCGGGCCGCGCCGCTCGTCTGCTGGAGGGTGTAACGGAAGGGCCGGCCCATGGCCGAGCATCCTAGCGACTTCGATATACTCCGGTCCGAATCTTCCCGGGAGCGAGGCCATCCGGACAGCGTTCGCAGATCGCGTCACCGTGGCCACACGCCGGCTCGGTCACCCTCTCTGCGCCGGTCTGGATCCGCATCTCGATCTCTTCCCGCCTCTCTTCCGCCGCGGCGGGATGGCTCCCGAGGCCCCCGAGACCGCCGCGGCCGTCGAGGCCTTCTGCCTGGCGATGCTGGATCGGCTGGTGGGGCGGGTCGCGATCGTCAAGCCCCAGATCGCCTTCTTCGAGCGCCTCGGCTGGAGGGGCATGCAGGCACTCGAGGGGGTCGCCGCCGCCGCGCGGGAGCGGGATCTCCTGGTTCTCCTCGATGCCAAGCGGGGTGACATCGGCTCGACGGCTCGGGGCTACGCGGAGGCCTATCTCGGTAGCCAGGCGGCGCTCCCGGTGGATGCCGTCACTGCGAACCCCTATCTCGGGCTCGACACACTGGAGCCCTTCGTGAAGGCGGCCGGCGAGACGGGGGGTGGTGTCTTCGTCCTGGTCAAGACCAGCAACCGGGGCTCGGGGGATCTTCAGGATCGAATCGTCGATGGGCAGCCGCTGTACGAGCGGGTGGCCGAGTCCCTCGCCGGTTTCGCGGAGCGCATGGTCGGCCCCGAGACGGGCTGGTCGTCGCTCGGCGCGGTGGTCGGAGCGACCTATCCGGAGGTGCACCGGCGCATCCGCGAGCTCCTGCCTCGGGCGCTCTTCCTGGTGCCCGGCTACGGTGCCCAGGGCGCTGGAGCGCGAGAGGCGGTGGCCGGCTTCGTCGCCGGGTCCGCGGGCCGGTTGGAAGGCGGCCTGGTCAATTCCTCCCGTGGGATCCTGTTTCCTCCCGGCTCCGATACGGATGACGCCGCCACCTGGGAGCGCGCAGTGGACGAGGCGCTCGATCGGGCGATCGGCGAGCTGGGGGACGCCGTCTCCGCTGGCTAGCCGCAAGCGCCCCCCTTTGGGGCGGCGCGCGCAGCGAGGCGTAGCCGAGCGAAGCTCAGCGGTACGTCTTGCGCTCGCCGCTGCTTCGTCGCAGGCGCGTCCTGCGGTGCTTCGCCTTGAGCTTGGCCCTGAAGCGGGCGGTCTTGGAGCGATTCCTGTGGGGGAGCTTCGTCGACTTCTTCATGGGCTCCTCCGGAGCGTTCTTCAGGCCGGCGGAAAGTAGGCGAGAGCCATGGTTGCGTCTACCCTTGGGCCGGATCCTACGCAGGAGAGCCGATGCAGACCCCCCTCGACCGCATGATGGATTTCGACCTGACGCCCGAGCAGCGTCAGGTCCGCGCCGCGGTTCGCGGCTTCGCCGAGAAGGAGATCCAGCCCTTCGTCGAGCAGTACGAGCGGGAGGCGCGCTACCCGACGGATCTGATCCAGAAGCTCGTCCCTTTGGGCTACATCGCACCGATGATTCCCGAGGAGTACGGAGGCTCCTTCGTGGACGTGATGACCTACGGGATCATCTGCGAGGAGCTGGCGAGGATCGACTGGGTGGTCGCCTCGGTCGTCTCCGTCACCAATTCGCTGCTGGCCGGGTCGATCCTGCACTTCGGCTCCGAGGAGCAGAAGCGGCGCTGGCTTCCCGCCATGGCCGATGGAAGCTGCCTCACCTCGGCCTGTCTCACCGAGCCCGCCGGCGGAACCGATCTCGCCAATCTGCGCACCCTGGCGGTGAAGGTGGACGGCGGCTGGCGTCTCACCGGCACGAAGGTCTTCATCTCTCACGCCGCCCACGCGCGGCTCTTCCTGGTGGTAGCGACCGTCGATCGGGAGAAGAAACACAGGGGTGTGACCGCCTTTCTCGTCGAGCCGCGAAGCGAGGGAATCCGCATCGGGGACTTCCCGATGCGCACCCTCAAGCGCGACAACCTCGCGGAGGTCCACTTCGAGGACGCGTTCGTTCCCGACCAGGGGCTGCTCGGCGAGCCCGGCAAGGGGTTTCCGGTGTTGGGGTCCGCCCTCGACACCGGGCGCTTCTCGGTGGCGGCGCGCTGCGTCGGCCAGGCCCAGCGGTGCATCGACCTGGCCGTTCCCTATTCCCTGGATCGGGAGGCCTTCGGGCAGAAGATCGCCGAGTTCCAGATGATTCAGAAGAAGATCGCCGACATGGCGTGTCGTACCCAGGCGGCGCGCTCACTCGTCTACCAGCTCGGGCGGATGAAGGATCGCGGCGTGCCCCGCGCCTCCATGGAGGCGTCGATGGCGAAGCTCGTGGCCAGCCAGGCCGCCGTGCACAACGCCCTCGACGCCATCCAGATCCACGGTGGCTACGGTCTCTCGGAGGAGTACGAGGTCGGGCGCCTGCTGCTGGAAGCCAAGGCGCTGGAGTTCGGCGAAGGGACCAGCGAGCTCCACAACAAGATCATCGCCGAGTTCATGTTGGGGATCCGTAAACAGTGAGCCCCGGCCCGGGTAATGGATGAACGATCCGGGCCGGATGGGCGCGTCTCGCGAGAACGCGAGAGGGGGAGCGAAGTGAGTTCAAGGGACGAGCTGCTGAAACTGATCCTGGAGGTCTCCTTCGAGAAGCGTCGAGTGACGCTTTCCAGCGGCAAGGAGAGCGACTTCTACCTCGACCTGCGTCAGACCCTGATGCGTCCACGCGGTGCACGTCTCGCCGGCTTCCTCGCTCTCGAGAAGCTCCTCGGGGGACCGCCCGTGGCGGCGGTGGGCGGCATGGCCGTCGGCGCGGTTCCCTTCGTCTCCGCGATCCTTCTCGCCGCGGCCGAAAGGGATCCGGAGACGAAGCTCCTGGGCTTCTTCGTTCGCAAGGAGGCGAAGAAGCACGGTCTCGGCCGGCGCATCGAGGGAGGGTTCGAAGCCGGTCAGAGCGTCGCCCTGGTCGAGGACACCACCACCACCGGCGGCTCGACCCTCGAGGCCGTCGACGCCGTGGAGGCCGCGGGTGGAAAAGTGGTGCGGGTGCTCTGCCTGGTGGACCGGGGCGAGGGCGCGCGCGAAGCCTTTGCCGAGCGCGGCATCGAGCTGGAGGCGATCTTCACGCGGGCCGACCTGCCCGTGTAGGTTAGCGAGAGGCACTCGAGAGAGAGGTCATCTCGCGACCGGCACGGCTCCGAACCCGTGCCCAGGCAGATCTGCTACACGTCGTTCGGGGAGGAGCGCGCTCTTTGCAACGTCGACTGCTCGGCCACCTTTCCATCCCTTGGGTGGTGGTGTTCTGCTGCTCCGGCTGCGTGTCTCGCGGCGCAAGCCTGGACCCCGAGGTCCGCTGGCGGCAGGCGGAACGACGGCTGGGCGCGGTCGTCGAGTCGCTGGAGGACGTCCGGCTGCTCCGCAACGACTACGACGCGGTCATCCTTCTCGACCGCTCCGGAGAGTTCCGAGGACGGGCCTTCCTGAGGCTGGCGGAGCTCGACCTGGCGCAGAAGGAATACGATTCGGCCCGAGCGAACCTCGAGCAGGCCCTTCGCGCCGGCCTCGAGCCCCCCGATCAGGTCGCGGCGCTTCTCCTGCTGGGGGACATCCTGGAGCGGAGACTGGGCCGCCCTGCGGAAGCCGGATCCGTTTATCGTCAGATCCTGCACGAACATCCCCGAAGCGACGAGGCTGAGGTCGCGCGGTTGAGATTGGAGCACCTGACCCGATGAGCTTCTCCGAGCTGCGAAGGTCCCAGGGCAACGGCACTCCGCCGGGCGTGCGCCGCGGAAGCCGGTGCTCCGCTTCGCCTCGTCGCGGCCCCCATCCGGAGGCATGGGCAATCGTTCGCGCGGCCGCGCTTCTCCTCCTGGCGCTCCCCCTCACCGGGCAGAGCTGCGCCACGACCTCGTGGGAGGAGGACCGAGGCATCCCGTTCTCCCCGGACGACAAGGCCGTCGCCTATCAGCACAAGGGGAGCATCTACATCGCCCGGACCCAGGGGGATAGGCACCACCGGATCTACACCGCCACGGAGGCCGAGGCTGTGGTCAGCTCTCCCCGCTGGGCACCGGACCAACGGGCCGTGGCGTTTGCGGTTTCGGGCGGGGAGCCCGATGAAACCGGTCGTCTGCCCTACACGATCTGGTTCTGGCCAGCCCCCGAGGCAATCTGGGAATCGGTCCGCGAAGGGTCGCAGGGCGACACCGCGACGCTTCCCACGCAGTGGTCTCCTGCGGAGCCGAGGAAGATCGTCGAAGCGTACAGTCTTGCGAGCGTCCAGATCCGCGGGGGTGCGGTCTTCGAGTGGCATCCCGACGGGGAGAGCATCGTGTTCCTGGACGCGAACGGCGCGCACCGGCAATCCGTGCGATCGGTCGACGTCGAGACGGCTGCCACGTCAGACGCTTCACCCATCCGCGCCGCCAGCCTGGCCTTCTCGATCAGCCCTGATGGGCGTCATCTGCTGTGCGCGGCGGAAGACCCGGAGGCGGATCGTTCGGGCCTGTGGCTGGGCCCGATGGGTTCCGGTCCCGACGCATGGCAGCGGATCGAGCCGCACCCGGGCCCGCGGAGCGTTCCCAGCCTGCCACTCGAGGGGAAGCGAGAAGGGGAGGACAGTCGTCTTCTGCTCGACCTTCGGCCACGGCTTGGCGCGTGGTCGACCCGATCCACGCGGCTGGCCCACATCCGACTTCCGGGAGAACCCGATGGGGAAGCCGCGGAGAGCAGCCGCGAACCGACGCATTCGTTGGTGATCTCGTCGGTCCCGGCGCGAGGGGAACCGCAGGTGATCGCGCTCCGTGGGGCGGTCCCCCACGATCTCCACTGGTCGAAGGACGGCGTCCGCGTGGGCTTTCTCTCCGACCGGGAGCTCGTCGTAGCGGACAGCACGACCGGGGAAGCGATCCGGCTGGGCGGCGTCCAGAGGGTCGAAGGCTTCATGGGCTGGTCGCCGGCGGGCGATCAAATGGCCTACCTGACGCCCGCCGATCTGTTTCCCGCCGCTTACGTCATGTTGCCCTCCGGCGTTTCTTTGATCTGGCAGCCGGCCGACCGCCACAATCTCGTCGTCGCCCGCGACGATGGCACGGCGCCGGAGAGCCGCTTCTCGGGCATGCAGATCACCGCCGCGCGTTGGGCCCACGCCAAGCCCAAGCTCTCGTTCTGGGCCACATACCTGCCGACGATTACTGATCTTCCCCCCGGCGATCCGGCGGCCGTCCTCGACGTCGAGGACGGCACGGTGAGCTGGTATCCAACCGATGTCCACGAGTACGCCCAGGTCGGCCACTACTACCTGGTGAACGATCGCTACCGCGAAGCTGCGGACTTCTACGGCGATGCACTGGAGAGGCTCGGGGAGGGCGCGGACGAGGCAGAGCTTGCGGCCCAGCTCCACCTGTGGCGCGGAATCTCCCGGTTGCAGCTGGGCGACAGAGCGGGCGCAGCCGACGATCTCTCCTCCTTCCGGGGGCACGTGCGGTCGATCGCGGATGCCGAAGCGCAGGAGGCGGCGCAAACGGAGCGTCCGCCGGCCGATTGGGCTAGCAGGCCGGAGCTGGAGGCCGATCGGATCCTGCTCTCGACCCTGCTGAGCATGAACCAGGTGCCGCTGGCGGCGCGGGAGGCGGAGCGTATCACGGAGGACCCGGAGCCGGCGCGCAGCGTTGAGTCCCATGCCTTCCTGGCCCTGATCGAGCAGGCGACCGGTGACGTGGATCGGTTCGCCAGGCGAATGGTCGAGAACGTCCTGCCGGGAGTCCTCGCGCTGGAGCAGGCAGATCCGGAGCGGGTCGAGCGGGTCGTGAGCACGAACCTGCAGATCCTCACCAGTGAGGAGATGCTTCGGCGTCTGTCCGCGCAAACGGGGCGCGAGACCGTGCGCGCGCTTCTCGGTCTGTCCGCATCCGCACGCGCCAGCCATCCCAAGGCGGCTCGGAACCTCGCTCTCGGCACGTCGATCCTGGCTCGGGACTACCGCGATGTCGGGAGCGAGCTCGAAGCGCTGCGCCTGCTCGCTTCGATCGACGAGACGATCGAGGGGGACTCGCACTAGCCCGAATTATTCATGAGCG
>Ga0255055_10001738_pt1 | contig 15629 bp, 23 predicted proteins | sample JV7_2_27_MG_FD_188633 | JGI IMG/M metagenome (GOLD analysis project Ga0255055, IMG submission 188633) | Seawater microbial communities from Jervis Inlet, British Columbia, Canada - JV7_2_27 | ecosystem: Environmental > Aquatic > Marine > Inlet | place: Canada: British Columbia | collected... | reverse complement strand
GCAAACCTCGAAACGGTGTATCAAATTGGGGCGGACGAGATCCTGACGCGCCGCGAGGTTACCCTGGATTTTCAGGCCACGTTAGTTATGCGCTCAACTTCAACCCTGAGAAATCACCGAAGAAAGGCAACCTTTGTTTGGATGCAAACCGAGGCCTAGGCTGGGCGGGCATCAATTGTTGCGGTGGCGGCGGCAGAGGAGATAATAAATATGAGTATGGCGTAAACATATATTTGAGCGATTTTGACGGCCTACAGAAGCTTTATTTCAAGGATAAGCTGGCAGGCAGGCTAGATTCGTGGTAAACTGTTGATAATGTAGATCATTCAGTTGTTGACAAACACACAGATTACTGTATAATTAGTATTGAGAATTAGGTAAAAGGCACCCACATGAAATATGACACACCTAGCATCCCAGTAGTTACTGGTGGAATCGTCGATCAAGGCGAATTCAAAATTAAGAACTCCGCGGTAGCATTTTCAATTCTATCAAGCGGACTTTATTCAAACAAATTCAAAGCAATCCTGCGAGAACTCGGCTGTAATGCATATGACAGTCATGTGGAAGCAGGGTATCCTGAAAAGCCATTTACAGTTCATATCCCGACTCGACTGAATCCGATTCTCAGTATCAGAGACTACGGCACAGGTCTGACACATGACCAAATTATGAACCTGTACACGACCTATTTTGAGTCTACAAAAAACGACAGCAACGACTTTGTAGGCTGCATGGGGCTTGGTTCCAAGTCACCTTTCAGTTACACCAAGAATTTCACAATCAGCGCAATTCAGGACGGCACCAAAGGTGTCTACTCCGCTTACATTGGTGAGCAGGGCGTCCCGTCAATTGTGCAGCTAACCTCAGAAGATACAGACGAGCCGAACGGACTGGAAATTTCATTCCCCGTCGAAGATTCTCGCGACATGTATCAATTCAAGCATGAGGTTGCTGACACTTATAAGTGGTTCACAACGAAGCCTGAGATTACAGGTGACGTAGTTGAAATTCCTGAGATCGAGTACAGCGAAGAAAACATTATTGATGGCGTAAACTTGAAGTCAGGCCGAAGCTATGGCGGCGATTCTTACGCCATCATGGGAAATGTAGCCTACCCGATCAATATTCCAAGTGGTGAGGAACTTCCTGACGGAGTTCGCAGCCTATTCAACAACAATGCCTTTATTGTTCGCTTCAATATTGGCGATCTGGACATTGCTGCATCTCGCGAGGAACTGGGTTACGAGCCAAACACGATCAAAAACCTTTCAGACAAGGCCGAGGAAATTATGGTCGCACTGGAAGGATACGTTGAGGACAAGTTGGTTCCTGCTAAAACAAAGTGGGATCGCAACATTGCAGCAGGCGAGTTGATTAACTCAAATGACCAACTATTTGGTGAGATTGTACAACGATACATCAAAAAGAACCCTCGGAAGTTTATCAAGAGCACAAATCGGGGTCGTTACTCAACAGTTGGTTTTTCAATTCCCCTCACTGAGATTGAGAAGATCGACGGCTTGCGCGTATCGTACAAGCAGATACGGCACGGCTACAGTTCAAGTAACAACGGCATTACATTAGCTCAGATAAAGCCTGAGTCAGAGGATAAGCCGAAGAAATTGCAGAAGAAAAATGCATCGTGGGGCGAGAATAAGTGGTCAGTACACAACGTTCGTCCTAGGGAAACAACTATCGTTTTCAACAACGAGGGCGGCAACATCCTGCAGCGCATCCGCTTGGCCGTCAAAGACGAAGATTACAAGGATTTGCTGAAGAATCGGGTTTTGGTTTGCGCACCGCAGAACAAAACCTTTGATAAGGCTAAGATGCTCAAGTGGCTCAAGACCCGTACAGGCGGCGCGCCGATTGTACTGGCCTCAGAACTGCCTGAGATGATTAAGGGTTCTGGCGGCGTATCTGGCAACACGCAGATCACTGTGCAAGAATTTTACAAGCGCAACATTTCATACCACAATTCACATTGGTCTTTTCAGACTATATACAAAAAGATCAAGGAATTGACGCCGACTATCAAGAAGGGCAAAAAGAAGATTTACTTGTACGTGCCATTGTCGCACAAATCAGTTATCAAGCCGCATGAGGACGGACTCTGGACTGCAGATACGGTCCATGAGCGTATTGACGGTTGCGACCTGAACAGCATGGCTGGGTTTGATCTTGACAATGTTTACGGTCTGAACAAAACCAGCATCAAGACCATCTCAAAGGATAAGAAGTGGGTCAACCTCTTCACTTACCTTGAGAAGGAATTTGAAAAGGTAGATTGGAAGTCTGCACGTACAGCAGTTGAAAACAAACTGGTTCGCCAGGAGTTCAGGAACGAGAGTTTTGATCCTGCTAAGGCACAGATGGATCAGTTTAAGACAATTGCTAAAACTAAGACGGCAGCAGGCAAACTGTTCGCAGAATACCTCAAGTGCAAGGACGTTATTGAGGCTGACAAGAAAAGCCGCAGTCGTCATACAGCAGGCAATCCGATTGCATATGACCGAGTTATACTTGGTATGCAGAAGTTCTTCCCTGAGAAGGATTTCACAAAATCCTCAGCGAAGCTGGATGTGAAAGGGATTGAGGGCAAATACACGAAATTGTTTGAAGATTTCCGAGCAACATATCCGATGTTGAAGCATGTTGACCTAGATAGTGGATGGCAGTCAACAACGGATTGGGAAGATGCAGTCAATTACATTCAGGTAGTTGACAACATTAAGTAAGAGTGTTATAATACAGACACTAATTAGGAGTATTTAAATGTATCCACATATGTACCAAGGCGACAGCCTAACGATCTATATTGAGAATCGGGCGCACACGATCAATCGTGAGACGCATCCGAACTACAATAGGGTCCTCGACGCAATCCGCGACCAAAATTGGGACGCAATTCCTGATCTTGTGGACATTACGCGGGCAATTGCCAATTACGTTTCAGAGAACAAGGACATTGAAGTGAAAGACGGCGACGTCTACTTTGAAGGACGTCCGTTCGCAAATGCACTTACTGATCGTTTGATCGGTATGCTGGAAGAGGATTTTCCAGTTGATGCACTCTGCAACTTCATCACCAATCTGAAGAAGAATCCGTCCAAACGTGCGGTTGACGAGCTTTATGGCTTCCTTGAGAAGAACAAGCTGCCGATCACACCCGACGGTCACTTCTTGGCGTACAAGAAAGTGCGTGAAAATTTCAAGGACATCCATTCTGGAACCTTCGATAACAGCATAGGCGAGGTATGTGAAATGCCACGCAATGAAGTGAACGAGGACAAGGATCAAACTTGTTCTACGGGTTTGCACTTCTGCTCACTTGAGTACCTTCCGCAGTTCGGTTGGGGTTCAGGTAATCGAGTAATCATTCTCAAGATTAACCCGCGTGATGTAGTTTCGATTCCTTCGGACTACAATAACGCTAAGGGTCGCGCATGCCGCTACGAGGTAGTTGCAGAGCATGACACTGGTAATGGAGAAACTCGTGATTACGAGGAAGCATTTGATACCGTTGTTGTAGGTGACTATGACGACGAGCTTGGTGTTGATTTTGAAGATGACGACTTCGACGTAGACGAGTACCTGTTTACTATTAGCGATCAGGGACCGCGCGAAGTGTATTTGGATTTTGATAATCGCGCACGTTACTTGGATAACGGCCAGTTCGCGCCTAAGCAAGCTTTTGTAGAGTACGAAGCTTGGGTAGATCGTGAGCATTCTGCAAGTGTTACATTTGACGAGATCCGTGAAGTAGAGGTTGGCCGTGACGGCGTCTTCCGCTACACTGACAACGGTCGGTTTGCATCCCGCGATGCATACGTAGCTTGGCAGGATTACCTGGACGAAGAAGGATTGTAAGAATTTGGGGCGCGATTGGTGTAGCAATGATGTGGGTCCTTGCTTCTTCTCAGCACTGGTCGCGTCCCATTCTCAATAAGAGTGTGTAGCCCTTTTGGTGGGCTGGTAGACACCCTGGTCGAACAGCAGCATTCACTATCTGATATAGGGCGTGAAAGCGTGAATCCCAGATATACGGCTAAAGTTTGTAAACGTATTGCGTCCGTTCCCGAGAGGATACCAAAGGCGGACTTGAACTACGGTGGAAGCTCTTCTGTTTATATTTTGTATAAATACTAGAGTAATCAGGACGGGGACTTGAGGTGGGGAATCTCAGGACACACAATTTTACACAGGAGTACAATGGCAACATACGCACACAAGAAAAAGAAGATTCTGGAAGGCGACATAATTACTCACATAAATGATTATGGCATAGACATAGAACATCGAGAACTATTTTTATTTCCTAGAGAAGAATACACATACGGCGGCGGAGAAGAAGGCCTGCCAGAACCAGGCATAGACTTTAGCTTGGCAAACCAATTTATTCGCAACCTGCGAATTTTATCAAGTATATCAGACGACCCAATTCTCATTCACCTAAAAAGTTGTGGTGGCGAATGGCATGAGGGGCTCGCCATGTACCAAGCAATTAAAGCTTGCCCTAACCACGTAACTATCCTAAATTATGCAAGCGCACGTAGCATGAGCAGCATCATATTCTCAGCAGCGGATCACCGCGCAATGATGCCATTTTCGACATTTATGGTTCACACAGGCACAGCAGTCCTGGTAGGCACAGGCACACAGATACAAACAGAATACGAAGAAGCCAAGAAAGCAGATCACATAATGCTTGAGATCTATATCGACCTCTTACAAGAATCCGAACCAATGAAAGGTTGGACACGGAAACGTATCAAAACTTGGCTAGTTAAAAAAATGAAGGACAAGGAAGAAGTGTATTTTACAGCAGAAGAAGCAATTGAGCATAATTTTGCTGATATAATTTTTGGTGCTGACGGCACCTACGATTGGTCTAGCCTAATAAAAACCTAATCCACTCAATTCTTCCAGTTATAGATAAATACTGCTATAACTGAGGAGAACACACATGAGTATGGAAGATTTTCTAGGTTCTGTAAAGACCGAGAACGAGAACGACAGCGAGTCATCTGACCATTTTGACAAAGCTATACTAATCACACTAAAACACGAAGGCGGATTTGTAAATGACCCTGTTGACCCAGGTGGTGCAACAAATTGGGGTATGTCAATCCGTTTCCTTATTAATGACGCAGGCGATTCTGACGACGACGGTTTCTTAGACGGTGACATTGACAAAGATGGCGATATTGATGTTGATGACATTAAGAACATGACAGTCGAGCAAGCACGTAAGCTATATCGCATCTACTTTTGGGACAAATACAAATACGATACAATTGTTGACTTTACAGTGGCAGCAAGAGTATTTGATATGACTGTTAACATGGGTCCGAAACAAACAGGTAAGATTACACAACGCGCACTCAATAACTGTGGTCAAAATTTGAAAGTCGATGGCGGTATTGGTAAGAATACATTTGCTGCAATTAACTGTACCAATCCAGAAATATTAATGGCAGAAATTCGCCTAGAACATGCACAATTCTATATTGATTTGATAGCGGCCAAACCTAAATTTGCAAAATATAAAAAGGGTTGGTTGCGCCGCGCCGCTGCGTAGGTAATGCAACTGTTTAATCATAAGCGTGTCACAGATAAATACGCTAGCATAGAGAATAGCTCTGTGAAAACTGAACGTGACACATTATGGCTAAAACTAAAAATATATATCAGGAACGAACAATGAAACAAATACTCACAATACTATTAACATTGGCGCTCATTCCCTCCACCTCCCTTGCTCAAGATCAGGTGGAACAGACAGCAATGGATAAGCTTATAGAAGGTTATCAGGTTAATAAACGATCGGTAGAACCAGAAAATCAAGCAACAGAAATTATACGACTACAAAGTCAATTGATTGATACGAGAGTAGAAAGAGATCAACTAGTTGAAGAAGTTTTATTTCTGAAAGCAAAAATTGATAATATGGAACTTACTGAAGATGAACATGCAGGATGCGAGAATACAGAATGCATCCCAATTGAACAAGTTGAACAAGATAAAATTTACACACATGTAATTTACACAATTAGTCAATATAGACTAGCTGAAATGATAACCCAAACGGTCTCCGAAGAAAATGTTGAGGCCCATAATACGGCACGTAAAATTATGAGAGGTGCGATAAATGACTTAGAAGTGTTAGGATTTGATACCAATAATATGGACGATTACCCATCATTGGAAGAAATGATGGAACAATGGAACATATCAAAAGGTTCAAGAGCAGCACGATAAGTTGCACTGTTTAAAATTATTAAGGTGTAAATTATGGTAGAAAATAAAACAGAAAGTAAACTAACAGTAAAAACTTTGGGTGCTGTTGCGGGTATAATATTCACGTTACTAAGCTCACTTGCAGGTGCGTTTGTATATATTGATGCTAAGTATGTAGATCAGGAACTTTATGATGTGCATGTTGCTCAAAATACAAAAGATTATTCTGCGCTGGATAATAAAACGGCTCAATTGTTTATTGCGGCACAGACAGCAAACAATACTGAGCTTAACAAAATCAGACAGGAAATTAAAGCTGCATCTGCACTCCCACTTATTGTGCGACGCGATGTATTACTGTCAAGGGGCGGTAATCGAACGGATGATGAGGGCGCAGAATTAGAAATTATTAGAGCAAAATTGGAAGATTTGAATATAAATTAACAAACGCAACAATAACAACAATTTAGGCGCAGTGATGCGCCTTTTTTGTGGTTGACAACGAGTGGAAACAGTGCTATAATACTGGTATGAAAATGGGATTCACAGGTACGCAGGACGGCATGACTGACGATCAGGTGGCCCTAGTTGTGGAGATCATAACTAAGCTAACTGAGATGACTGAAATGCATCACGGGGACTGTGTTGGCGCTGACGAGCAATTCTTTACTATTGTGCGCGCCCAGTTGCCTGATGTAGAAATTATTGGACATATACCAGAGGATGAAAGTAAGCGAGCATTTTGTGACAATGATGTAGAACGTGAACCACTTCCATATTTGGTTCGCAATAGAAATATTGTTGCAGAGGCAGATGTGTTGATTGCAACGCCGAATGGACCCGAACGAATGCGTGGCTCGGGCACATGGGCAACAATCCGATATGCACGAAAAGCAGGAATCAAGCTCGCTATTATTTGGCCCGACGGTAAATATGAGTATGAGAATCAAAGCTGAAAAAAGTTTGCAACGCCTAAAAGAGATGAAGGCAGGAAAACGCAAGCATTTGACTTTTAGTGAAGTAGATCAGGAAACGTGGACACAAGTTAGGGTCAGTACAAAAGTATTTGGTTCAGAATACATTAAAATGCTGGACTGGGCAATCAAAAACACAAATGGATTTCATTCAAGATCAAATGAATCCTACTGGTTTGAAGATGGTAAGGATGCATTTAAGTTTAAATTAAGGTGGGGCGGTAACGATGGCGAAGAATAAACGACCACAAGCGCCTAAGCGCAGAAATTTCGTTGCTAAACATGCAAGGGAATTCCAACGGGCTCACACCCATCGTGATCGCACCAAGTACAATCGGTATGAAGATGATTTGCAGGATCGTTTGGATGATTTTCTGAACGACGAAGACGAGCTTGACGAGGAGGCCGAGGCTTTACGCAAGGAAGAATTTAAAGCTAGGCTCGCAGGCGAAAAATTTGATCCTGATTTGCGTGAAGAATGGGAAAATTATCTTGACGCGCAATTTTATGAGGATAACGAGTCCTGGGACGATTACGATCACGATTATGAAGACGACGCAATAGACTTTGATTACAATGGCTATGACGAATATGACTACTAAGCAAAAGATGCTACTGATGTACATGCCTAATGGCGGCCAAGACGGTATAATGAACGTTTGGTACCAGGGCGACCATAGCCACGTTGAATTTCGTGGTAGGCCGTACACTGAATGGGATAGCGAAGAGACGGACGACTGGTTTCAGCGTTCGCATGACGTCCTTGAGGGTTGGCATTCGTGTGTGCTGCACACAGACCAAACACTGGCAATTCTACCAACGCACCCCGATTACGAGGGGCTTGTCGCACTGATGGCTGAGGCTCAAACATAAAGCATTTCTAAATCTTCGTCATGTAGATAAATACAACATGACTAGGAGAGAATACAAATGACTTTTATGCACATGGATGCCACAACGGCGGCCTCCGCAGTAGGCGACATTGTTGGATTTACATGGGAAGATACACCACCATATACTGGTATACAACTGGATGATGGTGGTGATGGTTTTTGGGGCCAGTCAGAATTATCCATGTATGGTGAAGGCGCCGCATTTCCAGGCACATACATAGGCGAGGAACACAGCTTTGAAGTATTAAATGAGGAATGGATTAATCCTGCTTTTGTAGGTACTATTGACCAATATTTTTTCCGAAATATTGATATAACAACGTGGACTGACGGAAACCTTCCTGGTTCAAACGTTACCTCAACCTTTTGGTCACTTGGAAGAGGTGATTGGCGATCATTTGCTACGGTATCACCACATGGAAATATGGCGTCCGATACTACTGCTCGATGGTCTTGTGACGCCGCAGGCTCATATGGTAGTTCATATTACGAAGAAGATATTGGTTGTATCCTTGAAATCGGCGAATTAGTTGGAATAACAGAGACATTTGATTTTGGTGATGTTAGCACGGGTTTAGACCAAATTACTATTTCTGGACATGGTTTTGTAACAGGCGATCAGGTTGTATTTAGTACTGGCTCAGGATCAGCACCATCCCCATTAGTAGATCAAGCAATGTATTCAATACGATCTGTGAATGGTAACACAATATCACTAGGGACAGCATTATTCGCAGTTGACGACACACCGAGTTTTGTTGATCTCACAGCACAAGGCAACGCCACAGGAAATACATTTCAACGCATTGATGCTGTGGCGTCTGTAGACCTATATATGACCGCAAGCGTATAACTCGTTGATACCTCCAAACTAGTGAAAAAATAGTTCTTGACATTTCCACGAATAGAGCGTAATATACACATATTAGCTAAATACTAGCATATAGGAAGGGTGGACCTTCCTCAGCATCAAGGGACTCTTGAGGCAAAGACGGTACGGAGGGTATCGAGAATGAGTGAAAGAAAATACGAATTAGCCGTGTTCATCGGCAGAATGCAGCCCTTACACAACGGGCACGTTCAAAATATCAAAAATGCCCTCGAAATTGCAGACAATGCATTGGTTATCGTCGGCTCAGCAAATCAGCCCCGCACTCCCAAAAACCCGTTCACAGTCGTTGAACGAACAAGAATGATTAAAAGCGTTTTCCCTGAGAATCGAGTTCATGTCGAAGGCGTAGAAGATTATTATCCTGACGCGCTCTGGCTCAAAAACGTACAGACCGCAGTACACAAAAACCTAATTAGCTCAGGCATCGATGATTTTGCTGAAGCGAAAATTGCAATCCTCGGCCATGACAAAGACCACACCAGTTTCTATCTGAATGAATTTCCAACTTGGGATTTTATTGATATAGGTCATCGCCTCAGACAAGAGGATTTCATACAGATCATTGATGCAACAGACATCCGAAACGCATACTTCGATGGCAACTTTGACCATATTGTTAGTCAGGTCCCAGATGAAGTATATTCGTTCCTTCAGAATTTTTACACCTCACCCGAATACAATGCTCTTGTCAAAGAACAGGCGTACTTTATACGCTACAAGCAGGAGTGGGACGTAGCACCTTACACGCCAACATTTGTAACGACTGACGCAGTTGTTGTACAAAGCGGCCACGTACTTCTAGTCAAAAGACGCACCCAACCTGGAAAAGGTCTTTGGGCACTTCCAGGCGGCTTCGTAAATCAAAATGAACGGCTTGAAGAAGGCGTCATTCGTGAACTACGCGAAGAAACAAGACTAAAAGTTCCTGTCCCAGTTATCAGGGGCAGTATCAAACGCAAACATACCACAGTATTTGACGCGCCGAACAGAAGCTTGCGTGGCAGAACTATTACAAATGCATTTCTCATTGATCTTGAGCCGCAGCCAAAACTGCCGAAGGTCAGAGGTGCAGATGACGCTGAAGAAGCACGTTGGTTCCCACTAAATGTTGTTGACGCAATGGGCAGCATACTTTTTGAAGATCACAAGCTAATCATCCAAACGATGATTCCGAAGTTGGAGGATTAACATGAAAAGGGGTGACACAGTTTACGTAATTGATCGCACAGTTGTTGTAAAAGGCATAAAAGGCGTGCCAAATTCGGCACAAGGTTTTTACACTCGGTGGACTGATGGATTTGTAATTCACTTCGGTGATCGTGTACGCCCATTTTCACGCGAAAACATTTTTAGCACAGAAGAAACAGCAAAGAAAGAATTATTCATGCGTAATTTGCGCTGGCCGAGACTGCGAGGAGCAGCATAATGGGACTTAGCTACAAAGGTCACAACGACAAAGTATTTGCCATTTTTGATGGCAATGTACGAAAAGCAAGTGTTGTTGGTGTTAACACAAATATCAGAGGCGTTGTTGTTGGCAAACGGTTGCGACTGTTTGAAGAAAACGCACCTCATCCTGTCGTAACAGACGTCCTGAAAAGGAACATATTTACAGACGAGGAAAAAGCGAAGAAAACCTTTTTCACTCGGAGTTTAAAAGGAGAGTACCATGATGAATAACGTAGAGTTTGTAACCAAAGTTGCATACGAGGAAAGCATTCACCGTTCGTTGCATGGAGCCAAACATGCAGAACCTTATTTGGATGCACTTCGCATTGCAGCAAGATCATGCCATGTCGAGGGTATCTTCGATGATGCTACATTTAACGAACACGGGCTTGCAATCGGTGGTCCGTTCACAGGGACAGCAGCATGAAAACGAAAATAACGCTAACAGAAGGTGAGGTTGCACAAGCAATTGCAGAAAACTTCACACGAAAAGGCATTCGCGTTAAGAAAGTAAATCTAAACGTGACTATTAGACGAAAAGATCGTCCAGGCGAATCTGATGTGGCGATCTTTCAAAACGCAGAAGTAGAAATTGATCCAGAAAATCCGCTTTCACAGTTAGAAGCGGCTGGACACTAAGTCCTGCAGTGGAGCAGGCATAATTTTGTAAGGAGATTACAATGAGCATTACACAAGAAATTAGAGAAACATATGGTGCTGCTGGTGACACAGACAGCTACAAATTCTCACATCCAGCACAGTATCCTGCGGGAACTGACAGGTTGATGAGTCACATTTTCAGCAGAGGTAGCGACCAGTTTGACGAAGTACAGTGGTTCGGCTTGCAGTTGGTTATTAAGGAGCATTTGCTTCGACAGCTAACGCACAAACAAGTCGATAACGTCATTGCATTTCAGAGAGCGCATTTGTTCGGTACTGAAATTGATGAACTAGAAGTTGCACTTCGCGCAGTAGTTGATGACTACGACGGTTACATGCCCCTTAGGATCAAAGCTATACCTGAGGGCACGGTTATTCCGACTAAGCAATTGCTGGCGACAGTCGAATCAGCAGTAGCAGACGAGCGTATCATTGCGCTAACAACCTACATGGAAACGCTGATTATGCGAGTATGGGCACCTACTACGGTAGCCACTACCTCGTATCACATCAAAAAGATCATTTATGATGGTTTGCTAAAATCAGCAGATGCACCTGACGAGGAAATCGGATTTAAGCTACACGACTTCGGTTCTCGCGGCGTTAGCTCGTTTGAGTCTGCTGCGTTCAATGGCGCAGCACACCTTGTAAACTTCTTAGGGAGTGACACGACTGCAGGCATAATGGCTGCTAACATCGGCTATCACGAGGAAATGTCTGGATTCAGTATCCCTGCTACAGAGCATAGCACGACTACATCATTTGGTCGTGACGGCGAAGTAGAATTCATAACGCAAATGTTTGACAAATTTGCAAAACCAGGCGCAATCTTTGCAACGGTCGCTGACAGTTACGACATTAAGAACTTTGTCGATAACATTACGCCGCAATTCAAAGATCGTCTACGAGAATCAGGCGCTTTATGGGTAATTCGCCCAGATAGTGGCGATCCAGTACTAACTCCTGTAGAACTTGTCAAAAGGTTGGCAAGGGTCTTTGGTTTCACGTACAATGGCAAGGGACACAAAGTTCTTGACGGAGTTCGCGTAATCCAGGGCGACGGCATTGACATTGAAGATGTCAGACAGATTGTTGATTTGCTGCTAGAGGACAAGTGGAGCATCAGCAACATTGCATTTGGAATGGGCGGTGGTCTGTTACAGAAGAACAACAGAGACACCCTGAAGTTTGCAATGAAAGCATGTGCCCGTCACACAGATGGTGTTTGGATCGACATTTATAAAGATCCTACCATTTACGATGCAACAACCTGGGAGCCAATTAGCTCAAGCTTCAAGAAATCAGCGGCAGGCCGCTTAGAGTTAATGTACAACGGAACAGAGTACAAAACTGTACGTGTTGAAGAGGTTCCTGAATACGTAGGACTCGGTTATGAGCCAATGCTTGAGACAGTTTACGACAACGGCAAACTTGTACGCGATATGACACTTGTAGAGGTTCGTGAAAATGCGAAACTTCCTGCAGAACGTATCGTGGTCGAGAAGAAAGAAGTCGAGACGGTCTAAACAAAAGGGCGGTGCGCTAGCGCATCGCCCTTCATTTGGAGAACATAATGGTACTTTATGAACTATTAATCGAAGATCTGACAACATTGGGTCACATGGGATCAAGTTCTACACTAAAGGAACGCAAGATGTTCCTCGATCCTAACGATGCCCGCAAATACGCGGAAAAAGATTACGAGGAAGGCATCAAATGGACTGCACTTGGAAAGGGCAGTTGGACTAGCGGTGATCTTTCATACGTGATGTACACTATTCAATCACGGGAAGTAAACTAATGCAATTCACAAAGGAAGATATGGTGTGCTATGTGCCCGATTGTAAAAATGAGGACACAAAGTTTATTGATTGCACCCGAGGCCCGCTGTATGATCCCAGATTTTATTGTGAGGATCACTATGAGGCAGCGCATGAGTCTGAACGCAGAATATCCCGTGATTCTTGGCTCTGTTACCAGCGTAGTGTAGTCAAAAATCTTCAAACCAAATTGCTTGAGGAACAAGCTAAATTGGATGATTTGGAAAAAGCCCGCGAGATTGAGGAGCAACAGAATGGATAAGCAATGGCGCAATGAACTGCTTCGCCCCGAATTTGAAAAGAATTGGGATCGTTCAGCAGCGAGTTTTGCGAACATTAACGTTCTCGGGAAGTGTAATGCAGATTGTTACTTTTGCCTCGGCAAGGACATCGATCCGATCTTTTCAGACCAAAATCAAATGCGCGATCACTTTAGTACGTGGAAGAAGTTTGATGAATTTCTCGACATTTGCAAACAGCGCAACATTCCGAATATCTACCTCACAGGGCAGAACACGGATGCCCTAATGTATCGGTATTTGCCTGAAATATTGGATTATGTGCAAGACCGAGGATTTAAAATGGGCTTACGCACAAATGGATTTCTTGCGCATAAGAAAATGGATGCAATCGACAAATGTATTGCTAATCCAGGCTTTTCAATTCATACGCGAGACTTCGACACCCAACAATTGATGATGGGTAAATCTCCGATGCCAGATTGGGAGAAGATTTTAACAGAGGTAATTCATTGCCGCGTATCAATTGTTGCAAGCCGCTACAACATAGCTGAAATTCCAAAGATGCTTGAGTGGTTGGGTAAATTCCCGTCAGTAGAATATGTACAAGTACGTAGGATTTGCACTGATAGTCGAGAGGATTACCTGATCGAAGATGCTCGGTGCTTTGACACACTACTGGCAGACGTTGCCAAAACTGCAAATCAGGTTGGTGAGTTTTATGCAGCACCCATTTATTCGATAGCTGGAAAGGATGTGTGTTTTTGGCAAACTGTCAAAACTGACATTGACAGTGTGAACTATTTTACAGACGGAACGATCACCGACGAGTATTTTGTGATTGAGGGATACATGCGTGAGTCTCAAAACTATCCGAAACTGAAGGGCATTCCGATCAATGCGCACGGACTCGGACTCGAGGGCTTCTGGCGCGAGAAAAAGGTCAAGGTCCCTGCCTAAAATACAATCTAGGAAACAGGACCCTCAGGACCCGCACGACGATTGGGCTGTAGCCTGTCTACTAGTGGAATCGGCATTATATACGTATACATTGCACGTAGTATGTCCGCGCTCCAAAGGAGTTATAAGTTATTGTTTCCATTATGCATAAAACCCAATAAAATCAACAACTTGTGTCTGAAAATAAATTGTAAGTTGTTGAAAACATTGGAATCAAAAGGTTGACAAACTTCCACTTGTCACGTATAATTATATTATAGACAGTTAGGAAAGGGCTCAAAATGCAATTCAACAAACGCAATCTCCCAGGCTTCCGCGCCGAAATCGAAAAAGCACTCGCCGCAGTAGAAGCTAAACATGACGTAAAATTTGACCTTGGTCGAATTACGTTTACTTCTGATAATTTCCGCGTAAAGTTGGAATGCACCTCGACCGCTGATCGCAGCGGCAACACGGTTGATCCGCGTCAGGTCAAATTCGACGCTTGCTCTTTCCGTTACAACATTGCCAAAGACGCATTTGGCAAGACCTTCACCAAGGGTGGTCGCAAGTACAAGATCGTCGGCCTGAACCCTCGCGCTAAAAAGTATCCTCTGAACTGCGAAGCTCCGAACGGACAGCAGTGGAAGATGCCGATCACGGCGCTGCCGCAAAATCTGCGGGCTCGGTAACATACAACAAAATAATCCTTCAACCCCACAGTTGAGAACTACACAATGAACACCTCAAAAGACAACGTACAAAAGATGATCGCTGCGTTTATCGCATTCGACCAAAATCCTAACAAGGGTGAACAGGAATCAGATGATTTGCTGCGCTTCTTGCTCGACCACTCAAAGCTGCCTACGATGCAGACTAGTGTGTCGAGAGTTAATCGCACACCTGAGCAATTGGCAGAGACTGACCAAATGGAAAGCCTGCTTAATGCGGCTCACGCACAACACACTATTTGGGAAACTCCCGAAGACCTGTACAAGTTGATCGTCACGTATCCGCCAGTTATACTGGAGCAATTGCTTATCACAGCAATCGTTATCCGTATCTTGCGTCATGACGACATAGACATGGATTCCGAAACCGACGCCTTTGAGGAGTTTTATCAGGGTTGGAAGTCGGTTGTAGTTTATTGCTAGAGGACCAGCATGAAGAACCAGAAAGTAGTATATGCCAAGGACGATGAAGACACCACGATGACCTTACGGGTTTTGGTTGGTGAAACTTACGAGGACACGATTGTAACTGAAAAGTTGTCAATTGATGAAGAGAGTGGTGAGGAGTTTACACACTTCACGCTGGAAACACCCTCGACCGAAGATCAGGTCATTCGGACGCTAGAAGAACTTGCAGCGGAAACCGAAGCTGAGTTGAATGAGACTTTGACTGACCTCACAGAAGACGACACCACACTTCTCGATGAGATTGTGATAGGTGATCCTGAATCTGACGCTCTTGAACTTGAATTGATGAGGGACGAATAATGGCTAGCTATCCGATTAAAC
>Ga0255055_10001737_pt1 | contig 15629 bp, 17 predicted proteins | sample JV7_2_27_MG_FD_188633 | JGI IMG/M metagenome (GOLD analysis project Ga0255055, IMG submission 188633) | Seawater microbial communities from Jervis Inlet, British Columbia, Canada - JV7_2_27 | ecosystem: Environmental > Aquatic > Marine > Inlet | place: Canada: British Columbia | collected... | reverse complement strand
GAGGGAAAAGGTATGGTACGCACCGAAACAAAGGAAAGGTATTATCTGAGGCAGAAAAAAATGTACAAACAGATGACCAAGGAGGGAATTCCCGTTGCTACCGTCAAGAAATTAATACCCCTGTACAAGAAAAAATTCGATGATAAAGGGGAATTCATCCAGGCCATTGAAGCGCTTATCGGAAAAGCCGATACCGATAAGTACAAAGATGTCATTATTAAAATTGGCGGAAGGATCTATTACCACGAAGGAGATCTGATCACTGGATTTGAAGATTATCCCCGGCATGCCGGTAACAAAAAGTTATACCTGTATCGTCAAATGAAAGACATACTCGAAGGTAAAAGAACAAACGGCAACTCAGATGCCATGAGAGGCATAAGGCCTTACATCGAAAATAATAAAATTACAGATGATGACTTTATGAGCATTGCCGAATATTTATCAAATGTTAAAGATTGATAAAGAATAAATACCCATAAGGAGGTAAAATAGTTGAAAAACAATATATTGGTGAAATCCTGCAAGACTCTTATCCCGGTGATTTTAGCGCTTTTTCTGATTGTCATCTCAATTTACGCCGCCGAGGGAGATAAACCCAAGAGTGCCGAAGAGATCAGGAAGGAAGCGGCCGCCAAGGCCGCCGCGCTTGCTAAGCCTCCGCCCGGTGGCAAGTGGCGCGCTACCGCCGAAGAGGCTATGGAAGCGTTGAAGCTTTCAGGAGATGTTGAGGAAGGTGAAGAAATTTATACGGTTTGCGCCGCCTGTCATCAGCCCACCGGCTGGGGTGACCCTCTCGGGGTTTTTCCGCAACTGGCCGGCCAGCACACCACGGTTCTGATTAAGCAGATCTCCGATATCCGGGCTGGAAACCGTGACAATCCAACCATGTATCCATTTGCCATGCAAATAGAAGGCGCCCAGGATATCAGTGATGTTTGCTCCTATATTCAAACGTTGAAAATGAATCCGAAACCCAGGACAGGGCCGGGCGGCCCATCCTGGATTTTGTCCAACCTGCGCAAAGAGGTGTGGCCCATATCTCTTGACAAGATTCAGCAAGAAGTGGGAAATGAAAATTTTAAGAAACTGAAAACCATTGAAGAAAAGGATTTTAAAAGCAAAAAAGAATTCCTCGAGGCATTAAAAAATACCATCGGCGCCGGGGAATTGGAAAAACATCAGGCTGTGATACTTAAAAACGCGGATTGGGAAACCAACCTGGATTTAGGCAAAACACTATTCGAGAAAAATTGTGTTCGGTGCCATGGCGATCATGCTCAAGGCAACTGGAAAGAAGATCCCCCGGTCGTAGAGGGCCAGACGGCCCCAGCTGACAAGTCGAAAAAAAAGGAACCCGCATATTACCCGGTCCTGGCGGGCCAGACCTATCTCTATTTGATCAGGCAATTCAGCTGGATTCAGATAGGCAAAAGGAGAAATGCCAATCCCGATATGATCCAACAGATCAAAGAGTTTTCATTTCTCGATATGAAGAGCGTGGTTGATTATGCCGGTCGGTTCGAAATGCAAGAGGGGGATTGGCAGGAAGTTGGCGGAGAGGAGAAAGAGGGCTGGGATCTCGGTGAGGACAAAGAAGAGGATGATGAGATGCCCGCGCATTTGAAAAAATGACGGCAAACGGACCACTCAACGACTCGGAAATTCTACAACTCAATGAAAATATAGGGTGTTTTTTGAGGCCTGAGTTTTTGCCTTTATTCCGTCATTCCAATTGGGGCGAAGCCCCTTACTTGAGAGGGTAATGAATGGATGACAGTATTAAAAAAAGATTAAGATTAAGCAATATTTTGGCCATACTTGCCATATTGTTGCTTTTGGGAACTTACACGCTGAAGCCGCTTTTTGTATACCATGATCCGGTGGCAATGGATGAAGAGGACGCAATTGAGGAAAACGAGTCTTTTCAACCCTTCGCTTTTTTGGTACCGGAAGGCACCGAATTTCTCAAACCTGTTCGTGAATCTTTGATACCCTTGATGGGAGAAAAAATATGGGAATATCATCCCACCGGTTTTTACGCCTACCTGATCGGACATAAAACCATGCCGGTCTGGAGGGTGTCGCTGGAAGCGCCCCAGTATCCAAAAGCTGCTTTTCCCGACGGCATTCCTGTTTTTTTCAATTTAACGGATTGGAACGGCAAAGTCCATGAAATGAATATCATCAACCATTACATCGGCATGGATCCCATGGAAGCCGGTGCCGTATTTGTCCGTAAAATTGTGCCATTTATTTACCTCTTGTTTTTTATCATGCTGATCGTCTATTTATTTTACAAAGGACCCGGCTGGTGGCTGCTCGGGATTGTGCCCGCTTTTCTTCCCTGGTACTATCTGGTTTTCTATAGCAAGTGGCTGTACTGGTTCGGGCACAATCTGCACCCCTGGGGCGCGTTCAAGATAAAACCCTTTATGCCGACGGTCTTTGGTGACGGGAAAGTCGCCCAGTTTACGACCCATTCCTACCCCGCTATTGGTTTTTATTTTCTGCTTGCGGTTTTTATTCTGCTGATATTGTCTGTTTTGATTCGACGAAAAGCGCTAAGGGATGCGGCTTCAACAAATATGGCTTAAGTTAACATTGTTGCTTCTTTTTAAGTTCTGCAGAAGTTTCCGCCTCGATCAAACTGGCCGCTTTTCAGACCAGCGGCAGGGCTGACACCTCGTTTAAAACTTCAAGGGTCCGGAACAGTGAGCAGATTGAACGTCGAACATCGAACGTCGAACATCGAACGCCCAATATTGATGGCGCTGCGCTTTATCTATCTTCAAACAAGCGATCCACAGAATTTAGAGGGGTTGATTCGTTTTGCTCAGAATTTTATTAAATCGACAGAATACATTATTCGATGTTGGACGTTCAATGTTCGATGTTCGATGTTCATCTTTTTTTTGATACTAAATTTTACTGGATCCCAGGCAGTAGCCGGGCCGGTTGCTTCACTCCAGGTGCTGATTGAACAGACACCGGAAGGTGAAACCGTCCCGCTCCAACCTGGCACATATGCGGGTCCGGTTATCATAGAAAAAGCAGTAATCCTGGACGGTAAAGGTCAGGTTACGATTGACGGCCTGGGTAAAGGATCCGTGCTGTTGCTCAAAGCCGACGGCGTGGTGGTCAAAAACATGATCATCACCCATTCAGGCGATAGTCATGATCGGGTGGATGCCGGTATCTTGATTCGTTCTTCCCGAAATCGGATACGCAACAATAAAATTGAAAATACGTTGTTCGGAATTGACCTTCAGGAAGCCCACGAGAACATGATCATCGGCAATGAGATCTCTTCTAAAAATGCCACCCTGGGATTGAGAGGCGATGGTATTCGCGGCTGGGCCAGCCATCGCAATGTCTTTCGTCAAAACAGAATCCACGATTCAAGGGATATGGTCATCTGGTACTCCAACGATAATATCATCGAAGAAAATGAGGCTTGGAACAATCGTTACTCGCTGCATTTTATGTACTCCGGCGGCAATACGGTCAGAAAAAACACTTACCACCACAATACAGTGGGGATTTTTTTGATGTATAGCCGGGATGTCATCGTTGAACGAAATACGATTAGATACTCCCTGGGAGGCACCGGTGTCGGGATCGGTTTCAAGGAAGTTGACAATCTGACGATTCGAAACAACAAGATCGTCTACTGCACGACCGGGTTATATTTTGATCTTTCTCCCTTTCAGCCGGACAGGTACAATTTTTTAAAAGCAAATATAATCGCTTACAACGTCGTCGGTGCTGATTTTAGCTCGACCCTTTCTCGCAACATTTTCAAGGGCAACGCATTTATCGACAACCTGGAAACCGTGCGAGTCCGCGGCCAGGGCGTTGCTTCCGAAAACCTCTGGGAAGGAAATTATTATAGTGATTATGAGGGGTTTGATCGAGATAAGGACGGATACGGAGATTTTGTTTACAGCCACGATATCTACCTTGATACGCTTTGGATGGATAACGATTGGATGCTTTTATTTTCCGGCTCCCCGGTTGTCAGTGTGCTCAACCTGCTGGCAAAACTGGCTCCCATCTCCGAACCCAGACGCTTAATGACCGACCGCAAACCGGTTTTTTCTCCAAGCGCCGCTGTTCTGTTTTCGAAAGCAAATCTCAGTTATGATCCTCCGGTAATCGATATTGAAAAGGATGATGAAGAAGGTGATGAGATGCCGGCCCGGTTTGCTTCGCATGGCGACGATGACCCGGAAGATGAGGAAGAAGAGAGTGAGGAAGAGCCGGGGGAAAAGGCTAATTTTAATAGATACTTCCTGAAACAATGATAAAAATAAAAAACCTGACAAAAAAATTCGGCAAAACTCCGATTCTTGACGACATCAATTTAACCGTCAAAAGGAGTGACCGCATTGCCTTAATCGGACCCAACGGCGCCGGTAAAACGACATTGATCCGCACGATCCTGGGTCAATATATGTTTAATGGGGAACTGGCTGTTTTCGATAAAAACCCCCGTCGCCACAGGGTGGAAATTCTGGATAGAATTGGATATGTCCCCCAACTGCCGCCACCGATTCAGATGAATGTGGGGGAACTGGTGACATTTTCAGCCGGTATCTCCCGGAAATCCAGTATAGACACTATTTACCAAAAAGCGGCGGAACTGGGTCTGGACATCGGGAAAAATGTGAAAAAACCGTTCCAAAAACTGAGCGGTGGGATGAAACAGAAATTGTTGATCGCTTTGGCCCTGGGCAGACAGCCGGATATACTCATCATGGATGAGCCGGCCGCCAATTTAGATCCCCAGGGAAGACAGGCCTTTTTTCTGCAGTTAATACGGTCCATGGAAACAACGACGATGCTGCTCAGCAGCCACCGGGTTGACGAAATTATTAATCTGATCAATCGAATTGTTGAAATTGATTATGGCAGAGTTGTACAGGATGAGCGGATCGACCAATCGCGTTTTGCAGACAAAATGCTGGCCTGCCGGGTAACCCTGACAAAAAATCACGAAGCGGCAATCAGGATGTTAGAAGATTGGGGTTTTAAGATCGTGAACGGCGGACGTGAATTTGAAGGTCGTTTTATTGGTGCCGAACGATTAAGATTTTTAACTTCCATTTCACATTTTGCCAATCATATTCAGAAATTGAATATCAAATGAATACTTTTTTTCTGGTTACCCTGGCGGATTTTCGAGAGTCTGTTCGTGCCAAATGGTTTCTAATTTACAGCCTGGTTTTTGGCGGAGCGGTTATTCTGCTGTTTGTGCTGGGTGTTACCGAAGCAAGAGTGATGGGATTTACAGGACTGAGCAGATTGTTGATAACCTATATTCAGCTTTGCGTTGCGATCCTGCCGATCCTGATTTTAATTTCAACGGTTCGGAGCGTTGTGGGCGACAGGGAATCTAATATTCTTGAGTATTTCCTTTCCATGCCGATCTCATTGGGCGCCTATTTTTGGGGCAAAATTCTTTCCAGGTTTTTTCTGATATTTATTCCGATCAGTGCGGCCCTATTGGGAGCAATTGTCTGGGGAATGGTTAAGAGTCTTGCCATCCCCTGGCAGATTGCCGGCTATTATGCCATTTTTTTAGGAACACTTTCCTGGTGTTTTCTGGGACTGGGAATGGTTATTTCAACGCTTGTCAAGAAGCAGGAATGGGGTCTGGGGCTTTCCATCTTAATCTGGCTGATTTTATTGCTGTTCATAGATGTTATCCTGATCGGCCTCATGCTTCAGCAACAAATCAAAGAAAGCGTGATTGTGGCCGTGTCTCTGCTGAACCCAATCATGGTTTTTCGTGCCGGGGCGGTGCTTTTATTTGATCCGGAGCTGACTTCAATGGGACCGGCTTCCTATGTCATCCTGGACAATATGGGATATGGCGGTTTTCTGGCATTCACTATACTGTATCCTTTATCTTTAGGATGGCTCTTTGCTTTTTTGGGGTTTTTTCGTTTTAAAAAGGGAGATCTTGTATAAATTCAAGGCGGGATCGATATGAAAAAATATTCGTTAATATTGTCCCTGATCCTCTTATTTGGAATGACGAATTGGGCTTTCTCTCAGTCCATAAAAATCGAATCGCACAAGGAATGTCCCATATGCGGTATGTCTCCGGCCCGTTATCCACAGTTCAATTGTCAGATTGTCTTTAAAGACGGCAGCGATGAAGCATTTGACAGTGCTATCGACCTGCTGGTGTATCTGCTTTTTCCCGACAAGACCGGGATAAAGTCGAAACCCGCCGCCGAGATTTATTTTAAGGATTATTTGAAAGAGGGCTGGCTTGAGGCCGGCAAGGCCTTTTTTGTGACCGGATCAGAAATCAGGGGACCGATGGGGGTCCAGTTTCTGCCGGTAGACAGCGAACAGGCCGCTGAGGAACTTAAAAAACAGGGGAAAGGAAAAGATATTATCCATTTTAAAAAGATAGACCGGCAGTATATGATCAACGCCGCTAAAGCCGGATGGTTACATAATCTGGCAAAGAAACTGGTACTTAAATGAAGGCTGAAAGGCGCTTTCTAGATGCATTCGCTTTTTGTTTTCTTTTCCTTTTAATCATTGCCTGCAAGGGTGGAAATGAAGAACAGCTTCCGGTCGATTTTGTCTGGGACCGCGAGGCATGTGAAGAGTGCAAAATGGCGCTTAGCGACCCTCATTATTCAGCCCAGGTGATAGATCCCAGCGGCAGGGCTTATTACTTTGATGATATCGGCTGTGCTATTTTATGGCTGCGACGGCAGCCTTGGAAAGATAAAGCCCGTACCTGGGTCAATGACGTCAAAACCACCGAATGGATTGAAGCGCAAAAAGCCAACTGGATATCCGGAGACCCTCAGACCCCGATGGGTTATGGTTTTGCAGCCACGCTTTCTCCGGTTGAAAACGGGCTGGATTATGAAACGGTAAAAAAATGGATGGTTAACGGCCAAACCCTGGTCAATGAAAATTTGGAAAAACATCTTGGCACCGGCAACCAACAACCTGGTTTTGGGAAACAGCCTGGTGTCAGTTCCGGCGAAAAAAACTGAATACCAGATCTCTTTGAATGTGAAAAATGGCGGATAAGCAAAGTCAAACAAATATATCAAGGAGAACGTTTCTTAAGACCTCGACTCTGGTTGTGGCCGGGAGCGCCATTGCCTTTGGTGCGGTCAGCGTTCCGCTTTTAAGAAAAGAGCGGCTCCTTCTGCGCCCGCCGGGGGCTTTGGATGAGGATATTTTCTTAGCCTCCTGTATCAAATGCGGTCAGTGTTTGCAGGTCTGCCCCCCACAGGTCATTAAACTGGCCGGGATCGGTCAGGGGTTTGGTATCGGGACCCCTTATATAATTCCCAGAGAGGGCGCCTGTATTTTATGCAGCGGTTTACCCTGTGTCCTGGCCTGTCCGACCGGTGCGCTGGCTCACGAACTTTCACTGGGAAAAGATGCGGAAATGGGTCTGGCCGTGATCAGCAATCCGGATACCTGTCTTTCAATTCGGGGCGTTAATGACCTGGTTTATCGGCTGGAAAATTTTCAGAAAAAGAAAACATCTTCAGCGGATCAAACTGAATTAAAAGATATTCTGGCGTCCTTGATAAAAAGACTGACCGAAGATGAAAAAAGAGCATGGCAGAACAGATTCTCTTTGACGGAACTATCTGATAAAACCCTGTTAACAATTTTAAAACAGTTAGAAAATTCTGATTTAAAATGGATTATTAATTTTGTCGGATCTTCCAGTCAGGCGCAAAAGGCTTGTCAGATCTGTCTGGATGAATGCCCGATTAAAGATGAAAAAACAATTGTTTTTGTCCCTAGAACCCATGCGGATACGGGTCAAGATTACGTCTGGCCCTCAGTCAGGAAAACCTGTGTCGGCTGCGGGGTTTGCGAGGAAAAATGTCCAACAGCGGTTGCCTCCATAACAATTACGCCGCGGCTAAAATGGTCTGAAAAGCAGGCAGGTAATCAACCCCGGACAAACAAGCAAGCATGAAAAATAGTCCTGATAAAAAAGACAAAAAGCAGGAAAAAGTAAAGACCTTCAAAGGGGCCGGTCTGCGTTCTCAAAATATCCCGCAGCCGGGACACGCCCAGCACAAATGGCGAAATATTCGTTGGGCAATCCTGTTGTTTTTTAACTTTTTGTTTTTCGCCTCCTTTTTCTTCGATATTCAAATTCTGGAAGGGAGCCTGAGCGGCTCCCGGTTGCTGGGATTTCATCTGATCGATCCCCTGGTGGCTTTGCAGGTCATCCTGTCCAGCCAAATAATAATGGTAAACCTGATCATTGGAGTGGTTACGATTATTCTGATTTACCTGATGTTCGGCGGGCGCTCATTTTGCGCGTGGATCTGTCCTTATCACTGGCTGGCCGAACTGGGGGAAGAAATACATCAAATCCTAAAAAAGAAAAAAATCATCAAGAACCACATATTTGATCGCAAGATACGTTATTATTTTTACGGCTTATTTCTGCTGCTGGCACTGATTACCGGATATATTGTTTTTGAAACCATCAATCCGGTGGCCATTATCAGCCGGTTTATCGTGTACGGACCGTCTTTAATGCTGCTCTGGGTAATGGCACTGCTGATTTTTGAGATATTATTCAGCCGCCGGGCCTGGTGCCGATATTTCTGTCCGGTGGGCGTCTCCTACCAGCTTATCGGCCTGCTGGCTCCTTTGCGAATAAAATGGGACAAAGAAAATTGCTCAAACTGTAAACGATGTCAAAGTGTTTGTTTGGTTCCCCATGTTCTAAATGATTCTGTCAATCAGGGTACGTCTGATTTTGTAAACGCATCGGACTGCACCCGCTGCGGGCTTTGTGTGGATATTTGCGATGATGAAGCGCTTAGTTATGGCGTTAAGTACCTGGATAAACTTATTTGAGCCTGAGGTTAAACGGTTCAACGTTCAGGGTTCAAGGTTGAAGAACCCTAACCAGCACCGCTTTAACGGATTTCGCATCCAAAGGGGCGGCAAAGGCTGTTACACCCGACCCGTCCACCGAAGTCATGTACGGCGGAAGGTGGGTGAAAGAGGCTACTCAGGGCATCGTGTTGAAACATAAGCAATGTCAGGTTATTACAACCTCTGAACCCAGAACCCTGAACCCTGAACCGATCATCTTAGGTTGAGTAATGTTATTTGCTACACCCTATAGGAGGTAAATCATGAAAAAAACAGCTCAAATATGTGTGTTATCTTTGCTGACTTTTTTTATGGCCGGCTTATCAGCCTCGGCCCAGGATGGTGAAAGACTTTATATCTATAAGTTTTGCACAACCTGCCACGGGCAAAAGGGGATATCTGTTGCTCCCAATTACCCAAATTTGGCCAAACAGAACGAACGGTATCTGGTCAATCAGATGAAGGACATCATTGCAAAAAAGAGATCCAACAAACTCACCCTGCTGATGACCGAACACCCGGTCGTCACTAGTCTTAGTGAAGAAGAAATGGCCGCTATCGCAGCCCATTTGACAAATATCAAGTTAGGGGATTCGCCCAAATTGGAATGATGGAATAGTGGAATAATGGGTTCTGGGATAGTGGAATGATGGGTTTAAGGAAATGAAGAATCGAAGCGCATATGGCATCTTCCGCTTTTCATACCCAGTTTTCCAACATTCCATGTGGCTTACAGAAGAAAATAGCCACCAAAATAACCATAATTCCAATATGTTGTAGAAATTCCGAGACATTTAATTAACCGCGTCGTTGTTTAAGCCGAAAAGGAGCTTCGCCATTTTGGCAACAGCGGGGTAAAAAAGGGATACTTCCGCAAGATGACCCATTCTTCCCATCAGGGCATTGCCGGAAAAGGAACACAAAAAAAGCTGTTTGTGGCCTTTGGTTTGGTAACGCTTGTCTTTGTTGTACTTTTTCTGGTCATCTTGCCCTATGAATTTTATAATCGGGATGTTGATGAGGCCAGGCTCAACGCTCAAAATATCTCCAAGCTAATCAGGACCGCTGTTCTTTCCCATATGATTGAAAACGCAAATCCGGAAAGTATGAGAGATTTGTTAACAACTTTTCAAACTCAATTCAAATTTAAGTTCAGGTTAATCCGCAGCAATCATGTAGAGAAGCAACACGGGTTCAATGAAGATCCGCAAAGCAAAGATGAATTGATTGATGAGGTTTTGCGGACGGGACGCGGACGAGAGGATTGGCTGGACAATACCCGATTTCGCTATGTTTCCCCTTTTGTCGCCGATCAGAGCTGTCAGCTGTGTCACCGGGGAGTGAACAATCTGAAAATTGAAATTGGCAGTGTCTTAGGCGTATCTGAAATCATTTTCGAACTCAAAGAAATACGCAATACTTCCATACGACAGATCATTGAATTTACGCTGATCATGGTCGTAGGTCTGATAACTTTAGGACTCAGTCTGTTTTTTATCGTTAAAAAAGGAATACTTGATCCCATGGGGATTGATTGAATATTGTCGATTGAATATTGAATATTTATGGTCCGCCTGCGGCGGATCAATTATAAAAAGAAGATCATAAAAAGTAACAGAGCGAAGCGACATCCACAAATATTCAATTTTCAATAATCAATTCCCCGATAAACCGGGATTTCCGCTTCGCTCCAACCCCGCGAGCGGGATCTCCGCTCCGCTACGACCGGCTAAGCTTGTCCGGATTAGGGACTTCCATGAACATAGCCAGATTCCAATGGGGATCCATAATTGTTATCGGATTGCTGTTATTCTTCGGGGTAAATGTAACCGCGGAACAACTGCCAAAAGGGGACTGCAATGCTCCCAAACCGCGAACTGATTTAAGACATTGTGTTTTTTGGAACCAATCTTTTTCCGGAATTGATCTGCACGGCACTTTGCTGGATGGCGTGTCCTTACGCGGCACAAACTTGACCGGTTGTAACCTCTCGGGAGCGAGCCTGCGCCGGGCCGATCTGCGCTGGTCGGATTTCAGCAAATGCCAATTGAATGATACAGATTTCAGCAACTCAAACCTGTTTCACGTGACTTTTGATGGCGCAACCCTGGACGGCGCAAAACTGAATAAGGCCTATTTGTTCGGGTCCAGGTTAAACTCCATTCAGGCGAGACAGGCTGACTTTACAGACGCTTTTATGAAGGACCTAAATATTGCGAACAGCGATCTGTCCGGCAGTATCTTCAAACGTGGAAATATGTTTCGTGCGGTGATGATTGGCAGCGACTTATCAGGCGCTGACCTGCAAAATGCTGATCTCACCGGAAGCATTCTGGAAGAAGCTGACTTTACCCGGGCAAACCTCAGTGGTGCCTCGTTAAAGGGGGTCACACTTGACGAAACAATATTTTCAGAAGCGAATCTGGATCAAGCTGATTTTACAGGCGCTGTTATTGAAAATATGGATGGCACCTGGTTTCAACACGCAATTAATCTTCCGATACATCTGCAGAAAATGCTCAATCAGTAATTTAAAGTTAATCCGACCTAAAATCCTCCGGGCAATGTGCCGGTTATTCCCAGTCGAGCAGCCGTTGCTGCCCTTCAAGTTTGCGGATTTGGGTCAGGTCCTGGCTGACTTCAAGGCAGCCGCGGTAGTATCCGTCGGTATCCCGCACCGCAAAATAGCGGATGTAAATAAATTTGCCGCCCAGCTCGATCCAGAATTCCGCCGTGTTGCGTGAACCGGACTTGAAGGCATCCAGGATCTTATTGACCAGATGAACGCTATTAGGGGGATGGCAGTTTCGGACCTCCCGTCCGATGATCGCGGAGCTGCGAGGGAAAATCCGCTCCGGCCCTTCGGAGTAGTAGGCGACCCGGTCGTTTTCATCGACGAAGGTTAAGTCCACCGGCAGGTGGGTCAGCATCAGGTTGATCTGCTCCAGGGACAGGCGTCCCGTATCCAGGCCCAGGGCCCCGGCGATATCTTTGAGGACCTCCGCCGGTTCGGGGGGCACGTCCTCGGGCTCCTGAACGATATCTTTGGGCCAGCCCGTATCCGGGACCACCCAGGCAAAACCGATATCGCTTTCACCTTCTTTGACCTTGATCCATTCCGGGTCGGAAAGCATATCCAGACTGGCAGGAAAAAGGATGTGTTCTTCCTTATAAATCATGTCGCGGATGGCCTGGATGGCTTCTTTCAGAGGCGTGAGCGTGCCCTCCGGATCGGAATCGGCAAACGCTTCGCGGGCTTGCTTAAGGCCGGCGCGGATATCATCGTGGATGGACCACATCACCTGGGAAGGTCCCGTAAAATGGTGGGCTTCCAGCATGGGAAAGAGCTGATTCTCCTTGCGGGTGTAATGAATATCGATTTCGGATAAGCGCTCAATAAGGGATCCCAGCATCCGGCTGTTCTCCTTGAAAGCCTCAAGTCCGGGTGGTTGCCCGATGCGTCCCATGAGCATACTGGTCTCACTCATGACCTTCTCGGAAGCCCGGTTCTCTTTCATGAAGGTGTGGATGGGATGTCCCAGAGGAGGCTCCGGCCGGTCCTGCTCTTCAAGCGCCTCTTTAAATATTTCAACGTGGACATCGCACAGGCGTTTGATTTCTTCGGCGGGCAGACCCTCATCCATCAGGGCTTGCTCCATTTTTGCGATTTCGGAGGCCTCGACGCCACTGATCAACTGAGAGAATCTTTGTTTGAGCACCGCCATGTCTTCGCCGGCGTGGAGGGCCTTGATGATTTCCTTGAGCGCCGCCTGCTTTTCCTCCGGATCAATGATAACGTCGCCGGCCCCATCCGGGGCGGATTGACCAGGCCTTGTGGTTTTGTCCGTTTGCCGGGTTATTTCGTTTGTCAGGGCCTCAATCAAATTATCCGGGTCCAGCCCGCCGATACCGGCGACCTTGCCGAGGGTGGCCACCTTGCCCAATGTTTTGCGCATGATCGGGTTCTTGAGGCCTTTAAATTTGGGAGACAATCCGACTAAAAAATCCTCTAAAAATGGGTATTCTTTCAACAAACTGTCGATTTTGGTACTGGCGCTGATATCCATGGTTAATTCTCCTTGCCGGATTAAATATAATTAATTTTGGCAAAGAGCATAAGGAAAAATCACCTGTAAGTCAATTCTGGAATGATCTTACTTTGCTTATTTGTGCGCCAGGATCACTTCTGACGGGAACAAACACTGTTGATGATATTCGCGCAGTTTTATATGGAAGCCATGTTCTTTTAGTTTTTCCGACAACCGGATTCCGCGGCAGCCGCCCATTAACCTTGGTGATATCCGATAAATTAAATCATAAATACCGCTTCCAAATTTTTCTCCCAGGGTCATATTAACCAGAACTAATTTACCGTCCTTTTTAAGTACCCGTTTAAATTCCATTAAGAGCGCATCCATCCGGTCAAAGGAAATCAAATCAAACATGTAGTTATTGATTAAGACATCAAATTGCTCATCTTCTGAATCAAGATCAAAGGCGCTGGCTTTCTTCAGCTCATAGTGCGCCTCTGATAACAGGCTGAGCCGTTTTCCAGCTTTTTTTAACATACCTGCGGATAGATCAATGCCAATATTGGTCCCGTCCGGGTTTCTTTTTACGATTTCAAAAAAAGCCAGACCCGTACCGACTGCGACTTCAAGGATATTTTGGCCGTTTTTAATTTCCGCCAATTCTAATGCCCGGTTTCTGGCTTTAGATTCCGTCAGATTGCCCCAGATATCATATACGTTTGCCAGTGAATTATAAATCCCGGCAATTTCAGCCTGAGATACCCGCGCATCTAATTTTTTTTGCCGGCCCCCGCAGCATTTAATTCCTTGTGATGAAACAGTTTGTACCATTTTTTATCTCCTTATCGCATCATTGTTTAAATTCAAAGAATCCGGATTTAAGATTGTTCAGCTTCACCCTGGAAAACGCTGCAGCGGCAACCTTTGAGAAGCTGCTGGAAAGCCTCATTTTGCGGATCGAATAGATTTGCCAAATCCTCCATGGCTTCAACAACCGCAATCCGGCGGTTCTGCGGAATCAGATCCAGCAATTCAGAGATCATTTGCGAACTTTGCTCCTCCAATAGTGTGTGCACCTGTTTTCCAGCTTCTGTAATCTGCACCTCGACGGTGCGTTGATTGTTTTCCTTGCGCCTGCGGATCAGCAGATTTTGTTTTTCCAATTTCTCAACAATTCGGGTCAAGGTGCTCTGATGCAACGCCACTTCCGCTGCTAGGGCACTCATAGATTTAGGGCCGTCGATCAAGGCTTCTAAGGTATAGCACTGCTGCACGGTGACCGGGCCGCAAAACAGCTGCTCGCGCATGAGCTGGTTGATGAATCGGGCCAGCCGGGTAAAGGATTGTCTTGACCTTTCAACAAGTTGATTGTGTTTCATAATGCCCTCCAAAGAGCGCGCCTTATATTTGCTTTTAGCAATATTTGCTAATAACATAACATGCTAATAGCAAATGTCAAGCCTAATTTTACCCTTTTTAAAAAATTTGTTTGATCGGCAAGTTTAAAGCACTACTTTTAGAGAACGGATAAGCAATTTTGGCTTCACAATCGCTGTTTGAAATTTTGTAATTTCAGGTCAATATTAGACGACTAATTAAGGTCTAAATCGTGCTAAAGGAGGGGAATAATATGGCCATTGATGTCATGATTAAGAGAAGGGTCAAGCCGGGTCGTCAGGCCAAAGAATTGGTTCCGCTTATCTTGCATTTGAGGGCCCTTGCCACCTATCAGCCCGGCTATATCTCAGGGACGACGTTATGCAATCTGGAACACCCGGACGAATGTCTGGTGATCAGCAGATGGGAGTCGATTGACGACTGGAACAGATGGCGCAACAGCCAGCAAAGAACTGCAATTGAACAAAAAATCGAAATGCTGATCGGTGAAAAAGCCGAATACACAATGTATGCGCCCATGGTTGCCCACCCAGACCAGAAAGAGTCATTATCTAATAAATTAAGTCATTAAAATAAGCTGTTGACAAAATTTTATTCAGTTATGTAATATGACCCGATTTTGCAGACTTGATCTTTATATGGAGGAGCAGATTGGAAAAAGATTCTCAGCCGACCGTTCGGCCCCCCGCCTCTGAAGAGAAGCCAGCCAAAACCTTACGTCCCAAGCGGGTGCGTATCACTTTTATCCTTTCGTTTCTGATTCTGTTTATATTGTGGATCGTATTTTCCGGCAAATTCGATGGATTTCACATTACCTTGGGCCTTATATCCAGCGCCATCGTCGCCGCAATTTCAGGTGATCTGATGTTTACGTCTCCCCAGCCCCGGGGGCTTTTTTCGCTGTGGCTCCGGATGTTCGCTTACGTTCCATGGTTGATGTATCAAATATTTCTAGCAAACCTGCACGTTATGTATCTAGTGTTCCATCCTAAGATGATGGAACTTATCAATCCAAAGATAATTGAATTTGAAAGCCGGTTAAAAAGCGATTACGCCAGGACAGCTTTTGCCAATTCCATCACACTTACCCCCGGCACGATTACCGTGAATGTGACCGTGTTAGGTCGATTTTCGGTCCATTGTATTGACGACCCATCGGGTCTATCTCTTCCAGGTGGAATGGAACAAAGGATCGTGAAGGTTTTTAGAGAATAATTAAATAATGGACAGCGTATTCTTTTACAGCGGTTTCTATTTGAGCCTCATTATGTTGCTCCCTCTTTACCGGGCGATTTTCGG
>Ga0255055_10001736_pt1 | contig 15631 bp, 12 predicted proteins | sample JV7_2_27_MG_FD_188633 | JGI IMG/M metagenome (GOLD analysis project Ga0255055, IMG submission 188633) | Seawater microbial communities from Jervis Inlet, British Columbia, Canada - JV7_2_27 | ecosystem: Environmental > Aquatic > Marine > Inlet | place: Canada: British Columbia | collected... | reverse complement strand
TATCTAAATGAAATTGTTATCCCACTAGCTGCAAAAAATGAGAAAGAATTCATAGAAGTTAAACGATTTTTTTCGGATCTTAAAATCCCTCATTTAATTATGTGGTGTAATGGGCCTAAAATTGAAAAATTACTGAACGAGTTAAAAAGAGAAGGCTTGAATCTTTTAAGATATAGCGGTAAAGGTCGAGACGTATGGCTTGCTATAGGTATTGCAAGCATTCAATCATACGCAATTGCGCTCCACGATGCAGATGTATTGGGGTACACTAAAATGATGCCTGCAAAGCTGTTATATCCTATCGTTGAACCTGAGCTAGATTTTAAGTTTAATAAGAGTTATTATGCCCGGATAAATCTGCAAAAAAAGACAATTTATGGAAGGGTGTATAGATTATTTTTATATCCCCTACTAAGATCGTTTGTAGACTTAATAGGATCTGAACCGGTTTTTATTAGATTTTTACGTTCATTCAGATATCCAATATCGGGAGAATTTGCTTTAACAAGTGATCTAGCGCTTGACGTTGATATCCCTGGTGATTGGGGTCTTGAAATTGGGATAATGGCAGAGATGTATAGAAATATACAATCAAAGAGAATATGTCAAACTGATTTAGGTTTTTATGATCATAAGCACCAAAAGATCGGCAGTTATGATATAGGCCTTACTAAGATGACTGGAGATATTTTAAAGACTCTACTTCGTGTTTTAATTGAGGAGGAACACATTGAAATTTCTAAGGAATCCTTGATTTCATTAAGAGTTTTATATCAGAGACATGCTCAGGACGCCATCAGGAAATATCATGCTGATGCTCATTTTAATAGTTTAAAATACGATAGACATTCAGAAGAAACTATGGTAGAAAAGTTTAGCCGGCAAATTATGAATTCTGGCATTAGTTATTTGCATAAACCAGTAGGTACGCGTATACCCGATTGGCTAAGAACGATTTCTGCTCGAAGAAAAATAAGGGAACAATTATTAGATATTGTAATTGCGGATAACGAGAGCTGATAAAATAAATTAAAAAAGTAATATACATTTAAAGCTCCAATTAATTGAAAAATATAAGAACATTGAAATCTGTTGATTTATTATTTGCAAGGTTCAATGTTTTTATGGACTGAGATAAAAAGGGAAAAAACCGTTATAGTTATGTTTTCACCTCTTTGAATATTGTAATATAATCGTTCGCAATTTTCTTCCAGTTATACTCTTTTTCAAGGATATGGTATGCTCTTTCCGCTAATTTTTTCCGCTCCTCTTCATAGGTGAGGAGATATACTATTTTTTCTGCTATGGACTTAATATCCTTTGGTTTAGATGTTAGTAACACACCTTCTTTTTCTAATTTTCTAACAAAAGAACCAAGTTCACTAATAATAACGGGTCGTTTCATCCCGAGGGCTGTAAACATTGTACCACTCTGACTGATCCCTATATATGGGAAAACGACAATATCAGCAGCTTTGTAGAACGATTCCATTAGGACATAGTCTTCGACAAACTCAGGAAATAGAAGAAATTTGTTTTCTAAGCCTAATCTGTCTATCTCTTTATGATATTGAGATGGGTTTTCTGCTAATTCTAATGAGCCTGCTGCTATAAACAATGTCCCCGGTTTTTTCTCCAGAACGTATGGTGCAGCCCTGATCAAGTATATCAACCCTTTGTAATCTCGAATAAAACCAAAAAATAATATCACACGTGTCTTGTCACTTATCTTAGCGGAGAGATGTTTACTAATAATTGCTCTTGCTTCGCTATCATCAACCTTGTTTTTATTCATCGCATGATAGTGTCCATGCAAAATAACATTAATTGGAGTAGTAATCCCTGCTTTCCTTAAATCAGATAAGGCATCCTCTGTCAAGACAACAATATGATCCGCATAAGCATAAGCATCAGTAAAGAGCTGTAAGTCACCTTCCTGAACTAATTGAGGATAAGCTTCATGTAATGTTAACACAATGGGAATGTTTTTCTTGTTCAATATTTTTGAGTATTCCTTTAAAAACCAGGTTATTTGTCTACCCGCCCACATAACAAAATAAACATAATCAGGTTTTATCTCATCTGTGAGTTTAACCAGATTCTCCAAAGATTTCTTGTTGTTATATTCTATAATATGATGTGGTCTTTCAGGGTTTATTACCTCTAAAATAAAATCATCAGTAACCCTTGTAAATGGTTTAGTGTCATCTTCTTTCCGTTTTCTTTTGAATGTTACTATTGTTATATCAGCTAATTTATCTAGCTCATCTATCAAACATCTACTCCAATGACCAATTCCACCCCGTAATGGGGTGATACATAATATCTTAAACTTTTTCATGACTTATTTCTCATCTCCGTCTTCATTTTTTATATAGAAATCCTGTAACAGAGTTTTTAGTTAAAAATATTTATATATTTTACTTAAAGGTATCTTTTTAATAAATCTATAGAGCATAAAGCAAAGATTTAAAATGTCTAATTTTATAACCAAAACCATAATAGGATGAGACGCACAACTGGAGAGCTATACCTTTAAAACAGAGATTTTATCAGATACCGCATAACAAAAAGTACATTATAAGAAAAACAATTGGGGTCATGGATATTAAAAGAATAGGCTGAAGTCAAAGTTTAGTCTATAAAACCATTTGATAAATAAGAAGATTTGATAAAAATGAAACAAGAATGGAATAAGGGTTTAGATTTAAAACCAGAATTAGTCGAAAAATGTAAGGAAATAAAACCAGTAGACATATTGGTGGGCGTGCTTTGTAAAGATGTTGAGGCTACTGTTTTAAATGTTTTAAATGTAGTAAATGAAGGACTCTATAGCCACTTTCCAGACTATAATAAGGCAATTGTTGTCTGCCTCGGAGAATCTTCCGACAATACTGATAAAGTAATAGATCTTTTTCAGCCATATAACAGCATAAAAAAGATTGTCACCAACGATATCACAAAGGGAGGCAAAGGTGCTGGTGTAATGACCATTTTTGAGATAGCTCATGAAGCTGAAGCTAAATCTGTTATTTTAATGGATGGAGATCTACTAAGTGTAAAACCTGCATGGATACAAACCATCGCAAACCCTATCGTGTACGGAAGGACTGACCTCACGGTTCCTTATTATATAAGAGACAAAAATGACGGTGTCATAACAAATAACTTGGTCTATCCTTTTACAAGAGCTCTTTATAGAATAGATATCAGACAACCAATAGCTGGTGAGTATGCTTTATCAAAAAATCTCTATGAATTATTACGTGAACATCCTCTGTTTCCACCAGATTTTGGTGTTGATATTTTTATTTTAACTGTTGCAGCAGCAGAAGGAATGTATGTAAAGGAAGGCCTGTTTTCTTTGAAAATTCATGAATCTACAACTCGTTATCTTGAACCTGAGAAATTTTTAATTCCAATGTTTAGAAAAGTGACAGGATGTATGTTTGAACTTGCTAAATACTATGAAGATCATTGGAAATCAAAGCCAGCCATGTGGCGCCCAAAGTATTATAGGAAATCCTTTAGTCCGAAACCTATACCCGTAAGAGTCAATATTCCTAAAATGAAAAAAACAGTTGAATCAGAGTTTATATCCTCAAAAAATACCATGAAACATTTTCTGCCTAAGGGTATCGTTGCGGATTTAGAAAAGATAATTACAAATAATAAAACCATTGACCCCGAACTATGGGCTGAAATAGTTTACAACTATACCGCGGCATGGAAAAATGTAGAGAGTGAATCTGATAGATATCTCCTTCTTGATTCATTCAAAACATTATGGATAGGGCGCTTCGTAAGCTATGCAACCGAAGTGAAGGACATGGATATAAACGAGGCAGAGATTGTTATACAAAAACAAGCGGAGATCTTTGAGGGGAAAATTGATTATCTACGTTCTATTTACGAAAATCCCATAGTACCAACATAAGTGGTCCTTACAATGAAAATTCTTGCAACAGCAGATATACATGGTGCACAATATCGGTTAAATCTTGTTTTGAAAAACATTGAGATATATTCACCGGATCTTGTAGTTATTTGCGGTGATGTCACACAGTTTGGCCCAGGTGAACTAGCGAAGAATCTTTTGAATCAAATACAAGTTGAAACATTAGCCATAACTGGTAATATTGATACCCCTGATGTCAGTAAAGGAATAAATGAAAGCAAGGCAACAAAAATCGAGACGAAAAGAGTAGTAAAAAAAGGCATATCTTTTGTAGGAACAAACGGCATGGATGAAAACCAATTTAAGATTATCGAAGAAAAAAAACTACTGGAAAAAACAAGTGTATTAGTATCCCACGTTCCACCCTATGGAGCCCAAGATAAAATTTTTCTTGGTATGCATGGAGGAAATAAAGAATTAAGAGAACTTGTGGATAAATACAAACCACGTCTTGTTCTGTGTGGTCATATACACGAAGACCCAGGTATCACAAAAATTGGTGTAACAACAGTTGTTAATTGTAGTATGGGTAAAAGAGGAGAAGGTTCTTTAATCGAAATAAATAATGATATTTCTGTGAAAATGATTGGGTAAAACACAATTATTGCCAATTTTCCCAAAAAAGTATTTATAATTAGTTTTCACTTTATTATACAAAACAGAAATATGAGTTGATAAGATAAAGGTGGATATTGTTGGCGGAAGCCTAGCAGGACTGATTACAGCAATTTCATTAAAACAAAGGAACAAATCATTACAAGTAGTTGTTCATGAAAAACATAAAAAAATTGGTTATAATCCTGAAGGAAGACGATGTGCAGAAGCCCATTCTGTTTCTGATGAATGGGCTAAATGGATTCCTAAAGGTAAAAGCATTTTTAATAATATAACAAAAGCATACGTAGAAGTTGGTAATTATAAAAGAACTGTTGAAACAGAACTTGGATTTGGTTACATCTTAAATAGACAAGAATTTATTTGTCAACTTGGAAGAGAAGCAGAAAAACATGGAGCAATAATTCAGTCAGGTGATAAAGTTAAATCAGTATCAGATCTTGATGGTGATTTTATCGTTGATGCATCAGGATGCCCAAGCACTATTAAAAGAGAAATTGGAATTGACAAAGGAATGAAAGGTCTCACCTTTCAACAAACTATTGAAGACCCAAACAGTTTTGTCGCAGATACAATAAAAGTATATTATGATGGAAGGTTTGGTTATTTTTGGATATTCCCTAGAGATCCAGAGAAAAAAGAGGTAAATGTTGGATTAGGAGTCTTTGGAGATATTAAATATAAATTAAAAGATTTACTTGAGGATTTTAAACAGGAAAAAAATATTCATGGAAAGGTTAACTATGTTTTAGGAGGATTAATACCACTTGGATTGCAACGACCATTTATGTATAAAAATATTTTATTTGTGGGAGATGCTGGAGTAGGAGCTTTCCCATTTACCGGACAGGGCATTTATCGTGCTCTTTTAAGTGGTGAACTTGCAGGAATCTGTATCGCAAATGGATATCCTAAAAGGTATCCGTTTAAGGTAAATCAAGCGTTTATAAAATGGGAATTCATGGGCAGAGTATTTGCTTTATTTAATACTAGATTTAGAAAAATAAATCCAAACCTAGTACTGGCATCTTTAAAGAATTTTAGTAGATTTGTAGAGATCACTCACATATAGTTTATTTATTAAGATTTATTGTTTGAGTTGGGAATGCCATTTCAATACCTTCTTTTTCAAAGGCTTCTTTAATTGCTAAGTTTATTGATTGTTGGGTATCTCTATATTTGACATAATCCTGGGAGGTCATATAATAAACAATGTCGAAATTAAGACTGAAATCACCAAATTCTGTGAAATGGACCCTATCAAGTTTATGAACATTTTCAAGTTTATTAGGGTTAATTATATTATTAATTATATTAGGTATTTTTTCAAGTTTCTTTGTTGGTGTATCATATGTTACTCCAAATGAAAAATTTATTCTTCGCCTTTTCATTTTTTTGAAATTTCTTACATTTGATTTCGTCAATTCAGAGTTTGGTAAAACAAGTTCTTCTCCTTGAAGTAACTGGACTCTTGTTGATTTCATCCCAATTTTTTTTACGATTCCAGAATAATCACCAACAATAATAAAATCACCTATTTCAAAGGGACGATCAAAATATATTGAAAATGCACTGAAGAAATCACTAAGTACGGATTGTAACGCAAATCCAATAACAATCGCAGTTGCAGCTCCCCCAATTGCTAAGCCTGTTAAATCGATTCCTGCAAGAGCCATAAAAACAAAAAATGCAATCAGATAAACAATTCCGTTAAAGATCGCTCTAAAAACGTATAAAATATGTTGACTTGCTTTCTTTTTTTGTTTTTGTCTTTCTGCGTACCATGCAAAAAGCACATTTGTTACTCTTGTGAAAATATAAGCAATCAATAAAATTTCAATTAGCAAAAATATATTATTTATCAATATAGAGTCGACATATTTGTCGATAATTGTAAGATTATTTATAAAATAAAATAGACCCAAAAATATAACTAATACATATATTGGTTTTTTTACGTTTTTTAAGATTTCATCATCAATTTTTGTTTTTGTTTTTTTTGCCCATTTCATAAAATAATGTTCAAAGATATGAACAATTATCCAACCAAGGACAATAAAAGCTAAGAAAAGGAAAGTCGATATTATCAATTCTCCAATTAATGGATCAGAAAATCCAAATCTTTCGCTTATCCATTCACTTGCTGATGAAGATAATTCAGAAATATCCATATAAATCGCTTACCCTAAAAAAACAAGTTGTATTTAAGCTTTAGTTCTATATCCTGCCAACAGATTATTGGAAAACTTAATACATAATCATTTGATACATAGAATCTGAGTTTTTCAGATAAAAAAGGGAGGAAAATATGACCATTGTTCTAGATGGTTCCGGATTAACAACTGAGAAATTGGTTGACGTCGCTCGTTATAATAAAAAAGCAGAGCTTCACCCAGATGCAATTAAACGTATCAAAACCTGTAGAGAGATGCTTGAAAAGAAGATAAAAGCCAAAGAAATAATGTACGGTGTAAATACAGGAATTGGAGAATTATCAGAGGTAATATTATCTGATGAACAAGTAAAAGAATTTCAGAAATATTTAATTTATAATCATGCTGCAGGAATTGGTGAACCAGCTCCTATTGAGTACATTAGAGGTGCAATGGTCTCAAGGATTAATGTTCACGCACATGGCCAATCTGCTTGCCGACTTGAAATAACACAAACACTTGTTGATATGTTAAATAAAGGAGTCACTCCCTATGTTTGTCAAAAAGGATCTGTTGGTGCATGTGGTGATTTGGCACCAATGTCCCAGGTTGCATTATTACTACTTGGTGAAGGAGAAGCATATTACAAAGGAGAACTCCTTGATGGAAAAAAAGCTATGAATAAAGCAGGAATTCCAATTCCTGGTTTAAAAGCAAGAGATGGACTTGCAATAATAAATGGTTCTAATGTATTGACAGCAATGAGTACAATATTTCTGTATGATGCAAATCTCTTTTTAAAGCAAACTGAAATTGCTGCTGCAATGTCTCTAGAAGCGTTAAGGGCAAATATGAAACCATATACACCTAGACTACATATTGCAAGAGGTTTTCCTGGTTCAATAAGAACTTCTAAAACAATAATGAAACTAATTGATGGTGGAGATCTAAAAGATAATAAAATTGAATGTAAAATACAAGACGCATATTCTATGAGATCAACTCCTCAAGTTATTGGTGCAGCTCATGATGCACTTGATTGGGCAAGGAAACAAGTTGAAATTGAACTAAATGGAGTTGGGGATAATCCTGTTTTTTTCCCAGAGGAAAATCTTCAACTTTCTGGAGCGAATTTTCAGGGTACACCTGTATCACTTCCTATGGATATGGCCGGAACTGCAATTACAATGGTTTGTATAATGTCTGAGAGAAGAATGAATAGATTAAATAATCCTGCACTTAGTGCTGGTCTGCCGGCATTTCTAACAAAAGGAGCAGGAATGTTTTCAGGTCTTATGTTAAGTCAATATACTGCAGATACTTTAATTGTCGAACAAAGGATACTTTCAAGTCCTGCATCTATTCAATCAATTCCAGCCGCCGCAGATCAGGAAGATTTTGTCTCAATGGGAATGAATACCGCGATAAAAAATTTCCAAATTCTTGACAATGCATATGGAATTTTGGGAATTGAATTTATGGCTGCAGCTCAAGCTCTTGATTACCGTGATTATATATTTGGAAAGGGTGTGTCAAAAGCAAAAGAAGTTATTAGAAAACATGTAAAATTTTTAGATGAGGATAGACCGCTTTATCCTGATCATGACAGGATGAAAGAGCTTGTAAAATCCTGTGAAATACTAAAAGAAGTGGAGAACGTTGTAGGAAAACTTTGTTAATTTTATTTTACCATTGGATTACGAAGATCTGTTTTTTTTATTAGATCAACTGATTCTTTATATCCTGCATCAGCATGTCTTATTACACCCATCCCTGGATCAGTTTTAAATACTCTTTTAATACGTTCATCAGTCTCTTTTGTTCCATCACAAACAACTACCATGCCTGCATGAGTCGATAGGCCAATTCCAACACCTCCACCGTTATGAATTTGTACACTATCTGCTCCCGCAGCACAATTTAAAAGAGCATTTATAAGAGGCCAATCAGCAATTGCGTCACTACCGTCAAGTAGATTCTCTGTTTCTCTATAAGGTGAAGCAACACTTCCACTATCCAAATGATCTCTTGTTATCGCAATCGGACCAATTTCACCATCTCTAACCATCTTATTTATTTCAAGGGCAAACCTTTCTCGCTCTCCATATCCTAACCAGCATACACGAGCTGGAAGTCCCTCCCATGGTAGAAATTTTTCTGCCAGTTCAATCCAATTGGATAATACCATATCGTCTGGAAACATCTTAATTACTGCTTTATCAGTTTTAATAATATCATTTGGACTGCCTGTTAGTGCCAACCATCTAAAGGGACCTCTACCAACACATAGCATTGGTCTTACGTAAGCTGGTACAAAACCTGGATAGTCAAAAGCATTAGATAGACCTGCTTTAAGTGCTTGTCCTCTAAGATTGTTTCCATAATCAAAAACGACAGCACCATGTTTCATGAAGCTAATCATGGCTTTACAATGATTTTTCATACTGTCCATTGATTTTGTGATGTACTCTTTTGGTTTATCTGCTCTAAGTTCAAATGATTCTTTCAAGGAGTCTCCGTAAAAACCAGCAGGAACATATCCATTGAGTTCATCATGAGCGGACGTCTGATCTGTTACAACGTCTGGTTTGAAACCATCTGAAACAAGTTTTGGATGAGTATCAGCACAATTTCCAAGAAGCCCAATTGAAAATGCCTTTCCTTCTTTTTTTGCATCCCCAGCTATCTTTACTGCCTCAGAAAGGTCTTTTACTTTTTCATCACAAAATCCAGCATTTATCCGCCTATCAATACGTTTTTCATCACATTCAACAGCAATACAGACACCACCAGCCATTTTTACTGCAAGTGGTTGAGCACCACCCATACCCCCAATACCACCAGTAAGAACTATTTTACCCTTTAAATTACTATTAAAATGTTTTTTTGCACATGCAGAAAATGTTTCATAAGTACCCTGAATGATACCTTGTGTCCCTATATAACACCAAGAACCTGCTGTCATCTGACCATACATTATTAATCCAAGTTTTTCAAGTTCATGAAAATTTTCCCAATTACTCCAATGAGGAACAATGTTAGAGTTAGCCATAACAACTCTTGGAGAGTTCTCCCATGTTTTAAAAACAGCAACAGGTTTTCCTGATTGAATAACTATCGTTTCATCATTTTCAAGATTTTTCAAAGTTTCCACTATTTTATCATAGCTATCCCAGTTTCTTGCAGCCTTTCCAGTTCCCCCATATATGATCAATTCTTCTGGAATTTCAGCGTTTTCTAAATTGTTCTCAAGCATTCTAAGAATTGCTTCCTGTTTCCATCCTTTACATCGAAGTTTATTTCCGGTTGTAGCTTTAATTTTTCTCCCCATAAAAACCGTCTCATTGAATCTATAGTTTATACTTAAATCTTTTTTAGAAAAAATTAACTAAAAAGGAAGGATTGGCTGGCCTCACTAGGAGGGGATGGGATGCACTCTAACAAAAACTACCAGCCCGATTCCTTCCATCAATAACAAATAAATATCGCATATATATGCTTTTCGCTAAAATAAGTCTATAAAAGAGATATACTTACAACATTATTCCCTCTTAGTATGATAGTTCCAAGACGTCTTTTGTTATCCTCGTAGTTTTCCTCAACATCTGTTAAAACCATATTCATATATTCATCGTAACCTGTAAGTTTTCCTTCGACCATTCTACCGTCTTTTAACAATAAAGCTAATTTCTGATTCAAACTTTTTTCTAGAACATCTAAGGGTAATGCCATGGAGTAAGTGAAATATCTTACCCTTTTTAAATTATTCCCTTATAATCTAACTTGGTATAAATGGTAAGAATTAAATGGTATATGCTGATTACGAAACTGCCCTTAATGGGGAGGCGGATCCCGTGTCAGATGGAAATATTGTTCATGTTGTGGGGACAGGGACTATAGGAGAACCCTTAATTGGATTGCTATGTGATGCTCAGGACGAGTTAGGAATCGATGAAATTACTTTTTATAAGCATAGTCCAGTTTTAACAGATAGACCTAAGATACGAGGATTAATAAATAGAGGAGCAAACCTAGCTGTTGCTGAGTCTAAATTAAAAGACTTCGAGGAGTTAAGTGTTGATCCAACTTATGAAGCAGAAGAAGCAATAGAAAGAGCTTCTGTTGTAGTTGATTGTACTCCAAAGGGTACTGGACTGAGTAATAAAGAGAAATATTATAATAAATACAAAAACAAGATTAAAGGATTTATGGCTCAAGGTTCAGAATTTGGTTTTGGAAAGATGTATGCAGTTGGAATAAATGATGAAGCAATCACTTCAAAGGATAAATTCATTCATATTGTAAGTTGTAATACACACAATATTGCAGTATTGATAAATACACTTGCTATTAAAGGAAAAACAAATAATTTGAAGGAAGGTAGATTCCTCTGCATCCGAAGGGCAAATGATATTAGTCAAGCTAAAAGCTTTATTCCTTCTCCGGAAGTTGGCAAACATAAAGATGAAAAAATGGGAACACACCATGCAGTCGACGTGTATCACCTTTACAAAACATTAGGAATCGGCCTTAATGTATTTTCTAGTGCTCTCAAATTAAATACTCAATACATGCATTGTATATGGTTTGATCTTAAACTTAATAATAAGATTACTAAGGACCAAGCGATACAAAAGTTCATTGATAATCCACGAGTTGCGGTCACCTATAAACAAGCTGCAAATTTGGTATTTTCCTTTGGACGAGATCATGGTCATTATGGTAGAATACTTGATCAAACAGTAATTGTGATTCCCACGATTCATGTATTAAATGATAATGAAGTGATAGGTTTCTGTTTTACACCACAAGATGGTAACTCTATACTTAGTAGTATTACTGCAACAGAGAGATTTCTTTATCCTGATTCATACAAAGAAAAGCTTAATATTTTAGGTGCATTTTTACTACAAGAAGTTTAAAAAAACTATTTCAATCTTCCTTTTATTTACTTTTAATTTGAAAGATAATTGATATAATGAAAACTAATAGTAAGACAATTCGTGATCCAATTCATGGTGATATAAAAATTGAGGGATTATTTCTCGAATTAATAGATACACCAGAATTACAACGTTTATATAATATAAAACAACTTGGTTTTGCACATCTTGTTTTTCCAGGTGCTCATCATACAAGGTTAGAGCATTCACTTGGAGCTTATTATTTGGCTTTTCAAGCTGCAGAAAAATTAGGTTTAGACAAAGAAGAACAAGAAATTTTGACCTGTGCTGCAATATTACATGATATAGGTCATGGGCCTTTTTCACACACACTAGAGTCTATTCTCAGAGATACATTGAATGTTGATCATGTAGATTTAACTGAAAAGCTAATCAATGGAGAACATACCATTTTTGATGGTAAAGAAAAGGACTATATTGAATCATCTAGTGTTTTTGATATTCTTAAAATCAATGGCATAAATCTAGAGGAATTAAACAGTATTATAAGAGGAAAGAATAAGGAAAAACCATATTTGAGTCAGCTTTTAAACAGCTCAATTGATGTTGACCAACTTGACTATCTTGTCAGAGATGCTTATTATACTGGAGTATCTTATGGTATGATTGATATTGAGCGTTTCTTGCAAACTTTATTAATCGTTAATAACAACTTGGCTGTTAGAAAAAAAGGAGTAGGAGTTGTTGAAAATATTTTAATGGCAAGAACTCTTATGTACTCATCTGTATATTTTCATAAAACCGTACGAATAGCTGAATTGATGCTGTCAAAAGCAATAGAGATGATTGATGATACAAAACCTTTTGAATTTTTTAAAATGACAGATGCCGAGCTGATCAATGAATTAAAGAAAATGGGATCATATCAACATGAAATTGCTACTAGGTTGAAATACAGGAATTTGTTTAAAGTGGCATGTTCTTTTTCAGATTCAAATTTAGATAATGGATATCTTGAGATAATTAATAAACTTGAGAATACAGAATTTAGAAGAAAAAAAGAACAAGACATTGAGGAATTACTCAATATACCATCTGGTCATGTAATAATAGATGTTCCAAGAAAAGAGCTATATCAAGCTGAGCCTCGTATCGATCAAACAGATATTACTATTGTAGATGAAAAAGACCAGAAAAAAATAGATTTTTATACACCTGTTGCAAAAGCAATCAGATCACGAGCTATTCCTGAATGGATGGTTATGATAGTGACAGATGAAAAATACAGAGATATTTTATCTGAGAAAGCAGAGAAGATATTATTTAATTAAAATTTTTAAACTTTAGGTGCTAATCTAGTATGCCAGAGAAGTGCATTCATTCCGACAAAATAAAAAATGCCAACAAGCAATATTATTGTAATTTCTAACAATCCAATTATTGGAATTAAAATAAAGGATAATAGAAAAATGCTAATAATTTCTTCAACAGCCATATCTCGTAGAGCCTTTTTTCTATCCCATATCCTTTTTCTTGTAAGCCTATAACAAAATAAAATAGCCAAGATAGCCCAAACACCAAAAGTAACTATAGTATACCATTCCATTGTATATTTATAAACAATATAACCAGCTACAGCTAATCCTGCTAATTTTAAAATCCATGGATAAATAATTGAACTACCCATTGAGAAGGTACTACCCTTAATTTTTGTTCCAAGCTTTCGAAGCATGTTACTTTCATCATCAATTTCAATTTCCTTAATTTCTCCTTCTACTCCGATTTGAAACCAAATAAGCAATGCAATATATACTGCGATTAAAATTATGATTTCATTAAACTCTTTGGCAATTAAAAAAAAGGAAAATAAAGATAGAGATGTAAAACATATTGTTATAGGAACAAAATCCCATACAGATATTTTTGATATACCATTGTTATAAATAAAGCCCCCTACAATAAATAAGCTAAAAAATGCCATTGAATAATAAGAGTTACCTGACCCATAATAAACAAAAGTTATTGCTGCAATTGTACAAATAAAAAAACCAATGGATACGACTTTAAGTGCCGTTTCTTTTCTGACTCGCTTGCTGATAAGAGGATGATGTCTTTTATTAGGATCCTTCGAATCCCATCCAAGCATCGTGTCTAAAACTGTGTTATGACCAAATGAAATATGATGAACTAAAATACTCCAAAAAGCTAACGTTAATGTAAACCATGAGAAAAATTCCCCACCTGCTACTAAATAGGGTAATAAAACCAATAAAAAAACATCAGCAGCAGTTTGTGCTCTAAAGATACGTAACCAATCTATGACTTTTTCAATCATGTTCATTTTAAACACATTGTTCCATTTTATAGATAGTATAATTTGTTTTTTTATTTTATATGTATAGAGCCAACTTTACATTAGATATTTACCCTATTATTTAAAGATGTTGTAATTATATTTTTAATAAAAATGTTTAATCATTAGTCTCGTAAGTCTTAACAAAATATTATAAGGAGAGAATGGGGAAGATGAAGGTGGTGAGGAGAGATTTTGTAAAAAAACTCTGAATATCTCCCCCATTCCTATAAGACTAATATCTGAAGTGAGTATATAAATCTTATTATACAATTATCGTTAATAAACGTAAATTAAGGGATATTAACGGATTTCTAATCAAAAAGTTATTTAAAATAAATAAAAAATAATTTTTAATATATATTAGAATTATCTATTACTTAATTTAATATAATCAGCGTTTTTGAGTTAAATTTATTTAAATAATTCCTTTTTCCAATAATTAAAAATATATCATTTCTAATCATTTGTGTTAAACAAATTATATAGAATTTATATTTATATACAAAGAGGATGGTAATATAGAACATCAAACTCTGAAAAAGACAGGTTATTTCTTATATAGCTCTTATACACTTATTTCAAGAGGATTTCACCTCATTATCAAACCTAGACCTATCAAAATTAAACTACATGGTAAGCCAATCAGGATTTTTGGAAAAATACAATACCTTTTATTCTGGAGCAATTGTTATGAGAGTAACACATATAAAATATATGACAAATTTCTCGATATAAATCATTCATATATAGATATAGGGGCATTCATCGGATCGACAACATTATATTGTGCACATCTAGCAAAAAAGGTATTTGCAATTGAACCAGATCCAATAGCATTTTCAGAACTGAAAAGAAATGTTTATTTGAATCCAGAATTAAAAGAAAAAATTGAATTACATAAGAAATGTATAAATGATAAATCTGGAAAAGTAAGATTTGGAAGTATTGCCAAAGGTGGGGATAGTACATCTGGCTTACAGTTTGCAGATTCACAAACTGCATGGATTGTTGATGGAATAACTTTTAATGAATTTATAAGCAAAAATAACATCACAGATTGTAATTTTATAAAAATGGATATCGAAGGCGGAGAAACAACTGTTTTACCATTGATGAAAGATTACCTGGGGAAAAAAAAACCAGTGCTATACTTATCCTTGCATCCATTATTCTTTATAAATCCTATTGAGGATATGAAAAAAATTATTGATGTTCTTAAAGTCTATAAGAATATATATACTGATAAAGGAAAAAAAATCGAGTTACAGGATTTATTATTAAAAAATAGACTAAAAGGACGTTATGCTATTGTTGCTACAGATAAAAGATTTGATTCAAACTAAATTTTTAAATAAAGCTTAATAACCCAAGAGTGGGAGTTCCAAATAAGTATAAAACTTGATAGACCATACAACTTAGATAGACTCCACCACCTAAAACGATATTAAAATAAAATGTATAGCATCTCCTAGTAGGAAAATTACCTTTTTTTGGCCTCAATAAAATAAATCCTAATAATGCAAAAATGAAAACAATTCCAATAGTTACATAGTATCTTGAAGAAAATAACAAGAAAAGAGACATTAAAACTAACAAATGAATAAATGTAAGGGCATTTGCTGTTTTACTTGAAGTATCTAGTCCT
>Ga0255055_10001735_pt1 | contig 15637 bp, 14 predicted proteins | sample JV7_2_27_MG_FD_188633 | JGI IMG/M metagenome (GOLD analysis project Ga0255055, IMG submission 188633) | Seawater microbial communities from Jervis Inlet, British Columbia, Canada - JV7_2_27 | ecosystem: Environmental > Aquatic > Marine > Inlet | place: Canada: British Columbia | collected... | reverse complement strand
AGGCAGATTTTCGATTGTAGATTTCGGATTGGCACAAGTTGAAATAATTAGATCCGCAAATCTACGGTCTGCAACCTGAAATCTAGAACAGCCTATTAACTTAGCTCCGCAAGAATCTCTTCTCCCCTTGGAAACTTTGTCACAATTCGCCGAACCCGTCATTCCGGACGAGTCTGCCTATCTAGCCTGAATATTCCATGAATCACCTGCTGCGACCACGGATATGGACGTCCTTCCTGGCGTCCTCGGGTGTCGGCCCCTGCGACGTACCGTTCAGGTACGCCTTGGGACCAAAACCCTCCGGTTGCCAAGTGGCACGCCCATCTTCGCGGTCTCGCGACTCCAATTCATAAAACATCCAGGCTCGGCGGACGAGATCCGGAATCCAGTGAAAGTTCAATATAATCAGATTATTCCTGGATCCCGGCTCAAGTCCGCCGGCGGCGGACTTGGCCGGGATGACAAATTGCGACACAGTCTCTTGAAGGGGAGGGGGAAATTATTACAGCCAGGCAAACCTTTTCCCGACCTACCTAGTAAACCAGAGTTGCGTTCGCACTGAGAATCTCTTGGTTAAGTCTCGCTGCAGCAATCAACTCGGATCCCTCGATCAAGTCAGATTCTTCAATGTTTCTATCTCTGACGCAGGGCGTACAGATGAGTAGCTTGCCTCCGGACTCAAGGTAATTGTTCACCAAGTCCTTGAGTGCGGGCAAACCGGCTGCTAAGACGTGCTCCAGATAGCCTTTCTTGGCGAGAAAGACTGATACTCCCTGTAAAGCCACTACGACCTCGACTTCCATGGCCTGGGCCGCAGTTGCCAGCATGAATGGAAAGGTCGCTCTTTCCGGGTCCTCTCCCGCGTGCGTTACGATGTAGACCATCTTTTCAGTTTCCGCCATCTTCATTCTCCTTTCTGTTTTTTGTTATCAAAGACTTTCTCTATCTTGGAGTGTGGACTTGACTTATGTTGTCATACTGGTATTGCCGCAGGTGAATCTTGACGCTATGCGCTTTGCGCCTTGCGATTTCAAGCGCAGCGTGCAATCAAGGTTGACAGATCTTCCACCTCAACGCCGCCCTTCTTAAGATGTGTCATACATATGGGGCACATTGCCACGATGGGTGCACCAGTGGCCTGCAATTCTTTAACCCTGCGCTCCAGCACCTCTCTTGAGAGCTTTGGAGAAATAGACTCAGCCGGGCCGCCACAGCAGTTGGTGAATTTGCCTGAATTCCTTACTGGCACGCATTCAATGCCCAGGTTTTCCAAGACCTTGGTTGGAACATCCGACATTTCCAGGTATCTTCCGTACATACAGGGATCGTGCAGGGTGACCTGCTTGGTGCCGTTCTCTCCCCGGAAATTGACCAGCTCAAAGTAGGTTTTCACTTCAAAAGTCTCGCCCACATATTTAGGGTAGAGAACCTTCAGAGCGTACGTTGTATGCGGATCCACCGTAATCAGTTTCTTAACACCGTGTTCTCTTAATCTGTCAGCAACAAACCGAGCATGGCTCATGAAACCGTCTATATCACCCAGGTCATAAAGTAAAACGCCACTGTAATGGTCGAGTTCGGGTTTATAGCAGAAATCAACCTTGGACCTGGTTAGAACTTTGACAATGCTATGCAGCATATCGTTGGATTTCTTCTTCTCTTCTTTAGAACTGAGCAAGGCTAATCCTAGTCCCACCAGAGTCTTGGGCATGTACTTGCCATATTTAACATAGTCTGCAACAGCGCTGTCCTCATAACGTTCGAGATGTCGCGTTGTCATTTCTATGTAGGGTACGGACTGATACATAAGTCCAGTAAAGAGTAGGACATCTCCTTCTGTACTGAGATCCACACCTTTCCACCATCTGTTCATCAAGACGTTGGGCACCCCGAAGGGATTCCGCGTTTTCCTGACGTTGTCCGCGATGAGCTCAATGATATCCCTTGGTTTAAACATGAGCAGTCCCCCTCCAGTTGGCGATTACGTATCGCCTCAACCCTAAAATGAGTTCTCCAGGGTTGGCTTCTCTTGGACATGTATAGGAGCAGAGCCCACAGTGGAGGCAGCGCCAGAGTTCGTCAGACTCCTGCAGTATTCGATCCTTGGCGCCTAGCTGAGCATAGCGAATGATCTTCCTTGGGAAATGTTCATGTATGAGCGGACAGATTGCCGTGCAGGTGCCACAATTAAAACATTCCAAAGTGGTATCTACACCAAAGCGCTCTAATTGTTCTGGAAAGTCTAGATCTACCAAAGCCATTCTCCACCCTCCGTCAAAGGGAATAATGGGAGTCCACTATTGCCCTCTTACCATTCCCCTAGCTCGCAGCATCCGCCAAGTAGTAGCGGAAATAGCCCCCGTCCTTATCTCCTTCAAGGATCTCTCCATACTTTTTCAAGGTGGCAATAAACCACAGCACTTCAGATGAGGCGATACCTGTGGCCTCGGCGATCTCAGGTACTGTCCTGGCCTCAGCTCTAAGTTCCTCTTTGATGGCCTTTACTGCCTTTCTATTTTCCTTCACCCTGGTTGAAGTCGCCTTGATTATGCCTTTCCTGCTCTCTCGGAGCTTTTTCATTCCTTCTTTTTTTTCTGTTTTTTCTTCGCTAGCTTCACTCATTGGTCATCCTCATACCGCAGGCTCTACACCCCGCTAAACAGTTACTGCTGTGGGAGCGGCTTTCCCCGCCCGCCTCGCAAGCGAGAGCGTTGCGGGCAGGCAGCCGCGATACTCTCTGGGCCACCAGCACTCATTGCATCTGATCAAGCCGCGCTCTCCTCTGTGACGATCATATCCACCATGGCCTCATATTGTTTCAGCGTCCATCCTTTGACATTAACGGCGTTTTCAGGGCAGACAGCAACACATGCTCCACATCCCGTACAGAGGGCAGCATTCACCTCGGCCTTTTGTACCTTCTTGCCATCCTCCTCGATCTCCACCATATGCAAAGCTCCCTCCTGCAGACAGGCTTTTACACAGCTTCCCGTGCCCGCGCACAAGTCCAGATCAACTTCTGCTACAAAAGGATCTAGTTCCACGTAACCGCGAGTCAGCAAAGAAGAAGCCTTCGCTGCGGCGCTGGAGGCGCCATTGCACGCTTCGCCCATGTCCATGGGCGACTGGCAGGTTCCTGCCAGCAGCACCCCCGCAACCGACAACTCAACCGGGCGCAACTTCGGGTGGACCTCTTGGAGAAATCGGTCGGCCCCCACGGGAAGCTTCATCATTCCCGCCAGGTCAGAGACATTGTTGGGCTCCGTTCCCACGGCAAGGACCACCAGGTCAACCGGCACCTCGACCTCCTCGCCAAAAGTAAGGGTATCTTTTACCAGGATGGAAAGTGGATGGCCATTGGCTCCACCGTTTTGTGTAACCACCGGAGCTTCTGTAGCCTCAAAACGTAGAAAGAGCACTTTGTTTTTTGCGGCCTGCTCGTAAAGCTCTTCCTGGCCTCGACCGTAGGTACGGATATCCCGGTAAATGTCGAAGACTCTGGTCTCCGGGTATTTTTCGCGCATGGTGTTGGCAGCATTAAGGGTGGCTGAACAGCAGGTCCGTGAACAGTATTCGTTCATATAGCCGGTCTCATCCTCTTCGTGGATCCCCGGTATCTGCCTGCTCCCCACACAGTGGATCATCGCGACGCTTCTGATTGTCCTGCCGTTTAATTCTAGAACAGTGCCGTTGTCCTTCTTTTGGGCCATGTTTTTTATGAGTTCGGGCAGGGTGATTACTTCCTTGAAATCACCGAATCCATATTCTCCATGGCGGGGTGCATAGGGTTTAATTCCTGTTGCCAACACAACAACACCAGCTTCGACGGTGTGTTCTTCACTGGTCTTAGGTATTTGAGCCGGACAAATACCGACAAACGGTACAAATTCTCCAAATCCCTTTCCGGACTCAGCCATTTGTTTGATGCGGTCACGATCTTCCTGGGACTCCGGCGGCTGCCTTCTGAAACCAAGCTTGAAGTTCCCCACGTAGCCTTCGGACTCTATCACCTCTGCACAGGTGTATACTGTGATCGCCGGATCCGCCAAAACCTCTTCTGCCAGTTCAAGAACAATATCTGAGGCCAGTTCCCCTGTCGGTGCCACTCGATGGAGTTGGGCAGCCCTGCCGCCCAGGAAAGGCGACTTTTCGAGCAAGGTTACCTTAATACCGCGAGTCGCCAGGTCTTTGGCGGCTCTCATGCCTGCAATTCCTCCTCCGATCACCACTGCCTGCCGTTTGGCTTCTACCCGGATGGGTTCAAGCGGCTGCAACTGCTTTGCCTTAGCTGAGGCAGCTGCTACCAGCCGGGCTGCTTTATCGGTGGCTTTGTCTCCGTGATGGACCCAACTTACCTGTTCACGGATGTTGGCGTGTTCATAGACGTAAGGGCTAAAACCCGCCCGAGAGATGGCATGTCGAAAGGTCATTTCATGGAGGTCAGGAGCGCAAGAAGCCACCACAACCCGGTCGATGGTGCCATTTTTCAGGTCCTCAATAATCAGATCCTGACCTGGGTCGGAGCACATAAACATATCTTCCCGAGCAACCACCACTCCCGGAATCTTTCTTGCCTGCTCGCATACCTTCGCCACATCCACATGATCGGAAATGTTGCCGCCACACCGGCAAACGTAAACTCCTACCTTCCGTTCTGATTGCATCTCACTCGCTTTTTCTGTATCAACCATCGGTGCATCTCCCAATTGTGATGCATAGAACTTTAGGCCACAGCTTTGTGTGTAGAGTTGTTAGCCGTCAGGTACTTAGCCGCCTCCATGGCCGCCGCTCCAGCTTCGGCGATACTGTCCACGATGTCCTTTGGCCCTGCAGCCGCGCCGGCAACAAACACTCCTTCCATTTCAGTTAAGCTTGGAGTAATCTTGGGCTTAATCGTCTTGATGAAACCATCCGACCCGGTGGATATCTGGCAATAACCATCCGGCTTCCAATCAGGAATTATCCCCAGGGACAAAACTACCAGATCATGCTGTGTTTGGGTCACACCGCCACCATCTTCCTGGGACTCGTAGTGCACCACCACTCCCCCATTCTCGCCTTCGCTTAAGGTGGCCACCTTTCCCCTCACAAACTCGATTCCCATGGCCATGGCAGTTTGGAAAAATTCCTCATAGCCTTTACCAAAGGCCCGGATGTCCATGTAGTAGATGGCGATGTCAGCCAGGGGCAGGGCGCCCGACAGCAACATCCCTTGTTTAATGGCGTACATGCAGCAAACTCTCGAGCAGTAAGAAACTCCCATACTCTTGTCTCTGGAACCGGCGCACTGAATGTAGGCGATGGAGTCAGGCTCCATACCATCCAATGGCCTCAAAACCCGGTTGTACGGGCCGTGCGGCGCCAAGAGCCTTTCCATCTGTAGAGCGGTGATCACGTTTGGAATCTTCCCCTCCCCATACTGGTGCTTATCCTGGACAGGGGTTGTGCCAAAACCGGTGGCGAGAATAGCCGTCCTCGCCTCTACCATGAAATCCTCTGGCTCTTGGAAATAGTCAACCGCCTGAGTGGGACAGACCTTTTCACACTTGCCGCAGAGGATACAGTTATCCACGTCCCTGACCGCAACCGGCGGGATGGCGTTGGAGAAAGGCACGCAAATGGCTTTACGGGCTGAAAACTTTCCTTGATCAGGATCTGAGACATACACTGGACACTCATATTCACACTGTCTGCAACCGATGCACTTGGCCTCGTCCACGTATCGGGACTTTTGCCGTACGGCAGCGGTAATGGTATCCCCGTTTCTCTGGAGAGATTGCAGATCACAATAGGTGAAAATGGTGATATTTTCGTGGTGTGCTGCGGCAGCCATTTTGGGAGTGGTGATACAGCTTGAACAATCTAGGGTTGGAAACACTTTGGAGAGCCGGATCATCTTGCCGCCAATGGAAGAATCTTTCTCCACTATGGCCACTTTGAAGTCCTGATCGGCCAGGTCCAAGGCAGCCTGCAGTCCGGCTATGCCGCCGCCAACGACCAAAGCATCAAAACTCAATGATTCTTGAGGCATCTTTCTTTCCTTCCAACACGATTTGAGCGACTGTGCTCTAACAACTCACCGCTCTTTTCGCACCGGTGCCTAGTGCCTAGTTCTTAGTGCCTAGTTTCCTTCACTATGCTCCATGCCTTTTCATGCCTCTCTTTTCTTTTTGCAACGGACTACGGACCACTGACCACTGACAATATCCTTCATGCCGCCTTCTCTGAGCCTGGAGGCCCCAGTTCGGTCACCACCTCATTCATTTGCTTAACTTCATTAATGAAGGCTCGGGTGCACACAGTGCAAATGGCGGTGAGTCGAAGTCTCCTTATGTCGAGCTCCTCTTCTCTCATCATCTTGTAGACCCGGTCGATTCTGGACGCCAAGGCGTGATAGGCGCCTTCATAAGGGCACTCCTCGCCGCAGGACATGATGATGATGCCCCCTATACCTTTGGCAAAACAGTCAAGATAGAACTTCTCTGGAAAGAGAACCGGAGAACGAACCCTGAGAATGTAGGTGTTAGCGGGGTAGGACATATGCGCCTGTCCCACCGCGTTGGCGCCTGGGTAGGCGCAGGTCTCCGTGGCCAGAATCAGTATCTTTTGCTCATTTCCCTGCTCTGCCATGTTGCCATCCATATTATTTCTTGCGCACAACGAAGATTCGATCGTAGCCGTCTGCTTCAAGATGGCCGAGAAAATCGTGCCCTACTTTGTTGGCCCAGATAGGAATATCGTTCTTGGTGGCTGAATCGTTGGAAAGAATCTCCAAAACTTCCCCGACTTTAACCTTGCCGATCCCCTTTTTGGCCTCCAAGAGAGGACCGGGGCAGGCGCTGCCGCGTGCATCCACTACGCTAGCCGCTTCAATACTGTTGAGATCCTGTGTTGTCATTGCTACCTCCTTTTGGTTTTGTTCTTATCAATACCAGTCTGACAACCGGCAGCCTTACTATTTTTTTCCTTTTGACCCCTCCGGACATAGAGTCGTGAATATCCCTGCTGCTCATCTATCTCAATCAAGTGATGGCCGCTTTGACCGAGTACCTTCGGAAAATCTTCAAACATCGTGGGATCGGAGGCTAGTACCTCAAGAACCTCACCTGGTTTCATATTGGTGAGTTGGCTTTTGGCTTTGAGAATCGACCAGGGGCAACTCACCCCTCGAAGATCTATGATCTTGTCTGCTTCGGATCTTTTTTCCAAGAGTAGCTCCAGTGATTAGCTAGAAAACCAGTTGCTATATTTGATTTGGCAATATGCATGCCAACAAGTTTTGGTTGCTATGTTTTTGATATATATTCGTTTTTATTATATAAAATCTCCAAACACAGCCCCATTGATTGTTAACCCTCAATAGTTTACACTTAACACCTGTTTATCTTCAGGTTAGACTTAACAGTTGTTTCAGGAGTAATTCTCCCATCGTTTCGCCGGACTAATCTAGCCTACTGAAATCATAGAGTGAGGTCGGTAATGTTTGAGGAAGAGTACAGCCAGTATTGGAAAACCATCGTCGATACCATGGCCGATGGGCTCATGGTAGTGGACTCTGAGGGGATGATCGTCTCCATCAACCAAGCCATGGAAGAAATCAGTGGCTACAGCAAGGGAGAGCTGATCGGCAAGTCTTGTGAATTATTGGAGTGCGATACCTGTTTTAAAACTAGGGCTGATGGGCACGACAAATACTGCGCTCTTTTTAAAGACGGTGTAGTAACACGCCGTAAGTGCACCCTCCGGAAAAAGGACGGCAGCCGTATACATTTATATAAGAACGCAACTATTCTTAAAGATAGATCTGATCAGGTTATCGGAGGTGTCGAGACTTGGACTGATCTTACCGAGGTGGTGGCCAAGGATCAAGTTATATCTCGTCTGCGGAAAGAACTCAGTAGCGAGGACGCTTTCCATGGAATTCTGGGAAAATCCGCGGCCATGGTTCAGGTTTTCGATCTCATCTCCAGCGCGGCCCAATCCGAGGCCCCGGCGATCATCTACGGAGAGAGTGGTACCGGTAAAGAGCTTATAGCCTCAGCCATTCATAAACTGGGGCCGCGGCGCAAGGGCCCTTTTATAAAGGTTAACTGCGCGGCCCTCAGTGAATCCCTCCTGGAAAGCGAGCTATTTGGCCACGTTAAAGGCGCATTTACCGGTGCTGAACGCACTCGAGTAGGGCGATTCGAGGCAGCTAATGGCGGCGATATCTTCCTAGATGAGATTGGCGACCTGCCTCTCTCCACTCAGGTCAAGCTTTTGAGAGTCCTCCAGGAAAAGGAGATCGAAAAGGTTGGGGATCACCGCCCTATTTCTATAGATGTCCGTATTTTAGCCGCGACCAATCAAGATCTCAGCACCCTCATGGAAGAGGGTCGTTTTCGTGAGGATCTTTATTATCGCATTGGCGTCATTCCAATCCATCTTCCACCCTTGCGAGAGCGGCGGGAAGACGTTCCTTTGCTTATAGAGGCCTTCATCAACAGGATCCACCTCAAGGCAGACAAGCCCATCAGTGGCATGAGCAGGGAGGCCTTGGACCTGCTTTTCAGCTACGACTGGCCCGGTAATGTGCGCGAATTGATCAACGTTATTGAATATTCATTTGTTCTCTGCCACGAAGGCGAAATTATGCCAAACCATCTCCCTGCCAGGGTCACCGGTACACAGCCCAGCGTTGCACCAAGGCGGCGTGCTGTGGAGAAGCAAAACGATGATGCGGAGAGGAAGCGGATTTTAGAGGCTTTAGCAGCCACAGGTGGGAACCAATCTAAAGCCGCCGAGATACTTGGGATCAGCAGGGTAACGCTATGGAAAAGGCTCAAAGCCTTTGATATCCAAGTGGACAGGAAAGTCAGGGGCTAATGAAGCAGCAAGTAGTAGTCAAACACAAGTTAGTATTTCATCCGCAAATATATGCAGGTGGTACTTTGAACCGCAGAATATCGAATAAGGAATAATGAATGTCGAAGGAGGTTACAATAATTGATCTTGAGAAGCGTCAAATTAATTTTGCCGTCCGAACTTATTCGTAGAGCGGAATCCTTGCCTAAACAAAAGGACAATAAGACTTCATAATTCGAAATTTCTTGTTCGATATTCGATATTCACGAGAAGGCATAATGGTCTGTTCGAATTAATTCTAACTAGAGTCCATCTAGAGTCTCTGGCTGGACACTAATCAGTAGAGGAAAGCCGATTATGGCTAAGCACAAGGTGGTATTTCAACCTGTTGGCGCTAAGATAGAGGTGGAGAAAAAAAACAGCATCCTTGAAGCGGCTGCTGAAGCTGGTATTTATATTAACAGTCTCTGCGGTGGCGAGGGAGTTTGTGGTAAGTGCAGAGTGCAGATTACCCACGGTGAGGCCAAACCCACCAGTCACAGTATGAGATTTCTCAGTCGCGAAGAGATCAATTCAGGATTTGTCCTTGGTTGCCAGACCGAGGTTAATGACAACCTGGAAGTCTGGGTACCTCCTGAGGCGCGTTTGGAGGAGGAGCAAATACTTACAACCGAAAGCGTGGTTTGTTATGATCAACCGCAGGACCTCCAGGTGCGTGACAATTTTGATCTCCCTTCACTACTCTACCTGCCCGTGACCAAAAAGCTTCACCTCTCTTTGCCAGAACCGAGCCTCTCTGACAATATCTCTGATCTTGATCGGATATACCGCGAGATTCGCAAAAAGATTCAGGCACCTTATCTTGAAGTCTCACTGTCCACTCTCAGAGGACTGGCTGAACTGCTGCGGGACAACAAGTGGCAGGCTACCGCAACTTTGCATCCTCATGATGAACATTGTGTAGAGATTTTATCGCTGGAACCAGGCGACACCTGCGCAGAAAACTACGGTGTTGCCTGTGATATAGGCACTACTACCATTGTCGCTCAGTTGGTGGATCTGCGCAGTGGTGCTATCCTGGGAGTGGAGGCAAGTCACAATCAGCAGGCCAAGTATGGTGAGGATGTTATCTCGCGGATGATCTTTGCCTGTGGTCGGGGCGGATTGTCTCCCATTCATCACGCGGTCATCGACTCTATTAATACCCTTATTGACACTCTTCTGGAAAAGCACGGTGTCGAAGCCAGCAACGTCACTGCTTTGACCGTTGCTGGCAATACCACCATGACTCATCTTTTCCTGGGCCTTGAGCCATGCACCATTCGTTTGGAACCTTATATCCCCACCGCCAACTTTTTGCCCTCCACCTCTGCTGCCGAACTCGATCTCCATCTACACCCCAAAGCGGTGGTGAGCTGCATGCCCGGGGTTAGTTCTTATGTGGGCGGAGATATCACCGCCGGGGTGTTGGCCTCTGGCATCAGCAATAGCCCGCAGGTTTCGGCTCTCATAGATATCGGCACCAATGGCGAGATCGTAATAGGCAACGATGAATGGCTGGTTTGCTGTTCGGCCTCAGCAGGACCGGCTTTCGAAGGAAGTGGCACCAAATGCGGTATGCGGGCCACTAAAGGAGCGATCCAGAAAGTCCGCTTAGAGGAAGATCAGGTACGTTATGAGACCATTGGTGGGGCCAAAGCCAGAGGCATCTGCGGCTCTGGACTGATTGACATTATTGCCGAACTATACCGAAATAGGATCATCGATCCCAATGGCAAATTTCCACCAGATTCACCCCATCCAAGAGTCCGCAAGAATGAGGACGACATGGAGTTCGTCCTGGCCCGAGGAGAGGAGACCGAAACCGGCAAGAGTGTTGTTATTACCGAGAGTGATATCAGTAACCTGATAAAATCCAAAGGCGCCATTCTGGCAGCAATGCGACTGTTGCTCAGTAGCGTTGGCATGTCATTCCATGATCTGGAGCGCATATTTGTGGCTGGGGGCTTCGGCAACTTTATGGATGTGGAAAAGTCCATCTTCATCGGCCTACTCCCAGATGTTCCACCTGAGCGAATTCAGTTCATCGGCAACAGTTCCCTCACAGGGTCGCGAATGGCCTTACTCTCAAGACACGCTCTTGAACGCGCCAACACCCTGGCACGACAGATGACCTATTTCGAACTCTCGGTTGATCCAAAGTTTTACGATGAGTTCGTCGCCGCTCTTTTTCTACCCCACACCGATCTGGACCTTTATCCCTCGGTGAAGAAGGTAATGGGGAGATAACAGCGGCAACGGGCAAATTCAAATAGTTTTAGCCCCCATAGGCACCTCGTTTCACCAACTTCCACAAGACTCCTCTCTGTCTTCCTATTTCCTTATCAAGCCCAGCCTGAACAATTGTTAACATAATTAACACCTGTTAACCCTGGCCCAACATAGCTCTCCCCCCTAAGTAACTGTAATCAATGTTAATTTGTCGATTCCCTAAAATGGCATCCTTTTTGCCATTCCATAGGGGTCGCACCGGTTGAAAGGTGCTCAGAGAAAACTCACACTAAGAGTTCCTGAAGAAATTCTGAGGAAAGGAAGGGCCATATCATGGGTAAGAAAGTACTTCTAACCGTTTTCACCATCATCATGGTGCTGAGCTTTGTTAGTGTTAACTTCGCAGCCCCTGAAGGAAACAAACGTAAAGGCAAGTACCTTTTCCGCAAAAGCTGCCGCTCTTGCCACCAAGAGGCGGGTACTGCGATTGAGCTAAGCCCAATAAGCAAAACCCAGGCAGATTGGGAGAAAGTTTTTTCCAATGAGTCCTACAAGGACCTCCCTTGCCAGGCAGAGTGGGCAAAGCAGTCTGACAAAGACCTGCTGGACATCTACACTTACATGTATAAGCACGCTTTCGACTCACCCTCGCCGCTGAAATGTAAATAACCTAAGTATTGGGCGGTCTTTCCTTTAGAGTTCGTTGCTGTCTGCAACGCTTTTGGGTCGTCCAGGAGAACCACTATGTCAGCCAAACTGGAGACGGCCATATCACGCCGTAGTTTTCTGAAATGGACTGGAGCTGCCACTGCAGCAACTGCGGTAGGCGCCAGAACTCCGGTTCTTCACGCCTTGGTTCCATCTGAGGAAAACACCGCCAGCAGTAAGGTGGAACAGCATTTCTCTGTCTGCGACATGTGTCTCAATAAATGTGGCCTCATTGCCAGAGTAGAAAAGGGGGTAGTCACCAAACTTGATCCCAACCCCAAGTTCCTCAAATCCAGAGGAATGCTCTGTGCCAGGGGTAATGCTGGCATCGCCCAGTTGTATGACCCAGACCGGCTCAAGTATCCCCTCCTGCGTAAAGGAAAGAGGGGAGAGGGCAAGTGGCAGCGCTTAAGTTGGGATCAGGCCTTGGATTATGCGGCAGAGCAACTCAAGACCATTGCCGAGAAATACACCCGCTGCGGAGTTCTTTTCTCCCCCGGCTCTGATATGCAATCCACCTTTGTCCATTGGTTTGCCGAGGTCTTTGGCTCATACAACGTAACAACCCATGAATCCGCCTGCCTGCTGAGCAGAAACCGAGCTTATCTGGATACCTTTGGCGAGGTCCCTTTCTCCGATGTGCTCCACACTAAATACATCATCATGGCGGGAGCCAATCGCTTTGAGGCCTTAATCACTCCAGACAGCATTGATCTAATGACCGCCAAGAAAGACGGCTGCAAGCTTGTGGTCCTTGATCCTCGTTTTACCAAAACGGCTGGTTTGGCAGATGAGTGGTATAAGATCAAACCAGGCACCGACATGGCCTTTTTCCTGGCCTTGATGCACGTGATCATTTCTGAAAAGCTTTATGATGCTGATTATGCTGCCGAAAAGCTCTTTGGACTCGAGCAACTTGCCGAGCACGTAAAACAGTACTCTCCCGAATGGGCCCAGGGCGAGTGCCAGATACCAGCCCAAGATATCAGACGCATCGCCCGCGAGTTAGCAGCGGCGGCCCCCACTGCCATTGTCTACCCTGGTCGGCGCACCTCCGACTATGTCAACTCCAGCCAGATTAGAAGATCAATGGCTATCCTAAACGGACTGCTGGGTAACTGGGATAGACCGGGCGGGCTGCTTGCCGCAAGACAAGTGGGGCTAAGCAAGCCTGAACTTCCCGAAGCACCTTGGTATGAGGACAACCCGGAAGACCGGTTGGATATGGGCAGGGCTCACATGATGTTCGAGGAAGAAGGCTCGTTCAAACATATGCGAGATGCCATCATCGAGGAAAAGCCCTACCAAATAAAAGGCTGGTTCGTCTATAAGCACAATCCTTTACAGTCTGAAGCCAATCGTCGAAGAACCCTGGAAATGATGGACAAGTTGGATTTTATTCTTACCGTGGATATCGCCATGAGCGACACGGCATGGATGTCTGATTTGGTCCTGCCTGCTCCCAGTTATCTGGAAAGGCAAGATCCAGCTAGTGGCCTCCAGGGTTCATCTGCCTGCGCTTGTGTTGTTACCCGAGACCCAGTGGTGCCCGCTTTATTCGAGTCCAAACCGGTATTCTGGATTCTCAAAGAGCTCGCCAACAGATTGGAGTTAGGAGAGTACTTCGATTTAACCATCGAGGACTACCGAAAACAGCAATTGAAAAAGTTACCCGACGGAGAGCGGGCCCTTAAGGAAAATGGTGTTTATTACAATCCCAGCAAACTCTATGGCGTCTACGAAGGTCGGGTCTATAAAACCAAGTCCAAACGGATTGAGCTCTACAATGAACGTTATGCAGAGATGGGCGTGGATCCCATGCCGGTTCATCGGTCTCCCAGAAACGTTCCCCCGGGCCGATTCCGCTTGGTGGTTGGACGAAACGCCTATTTCACCCACTGCACCACCCAGAATAATGGTTTGCTCCACGAATTCATGCCAGAAAACACTCTCTGGATAAACCCCAAATCAGCTGCAGCACTGGGAATAAAAGATGGTGATCTGGTGAAAGTTAGCAGCGCTGCAGGTAAGGGTGAACTCAAGGCTAACTTTAAGAGCGGCATTCGTGAGGACACTGTGTATATGGCTAGCGGCTTTGGTGTTCTTTCAAAAGACTTGACCAATATTTACGGCAAAGGTGCCTGCATTGCCGAAGTACTCGAAGACTATGCGGATGAGCTTTCCGGGAATATGGCGATGCACGAGACCTTTGTAAGAGTTACCAGTACTTCGATGCGAAAATAGAGTCCATTTTATTGACCGGAATATATCTGATGGACTTTCTTACTCAGCACTGGTCCTGAGTATAGGTTCTGACAAGAACCTATGAATCGAAGGACCAGGAAGGTAGCATAATGAAAAAACAATTAGCAATGGTGATAGATTCCACCTCCTGCATAGATTGCAAGGGTTGTATGACCGCCTGCAAGGTTGAAAACAAGGTGCCTCCTGGAAAGTGGCGCAATTGGATCAAAGAGCAAGATCCTGATTTTGAAAATTTGAGCCCATCTGATAATTCGCAATCCTTGCATTTCCAGCCGGGCAACTGCATGCATTGTGACAATCCCACCTGTGTGCAGGCCTGCCCCACCAGCGCTACCTACAAAAATGATAAAGACGGAACCATTAAAGTAAACAAGAAGCTCTGCATCGGTTGTGGAAGCTGCATCCCTGCTTGTCCTTATGGTGCAAGATATCGCCACCCCGAAGAGAAAGTTGTAGACAAATGTGACTTTTGTGAGCGCAGGCGTGCCCGGGGGGAGCTGCCGGCATGCGTAACGACCTGTCCCACAAAAGCTCGAACCTTCGGAGACTTGAAAGATCCCAACAGTGAAGTTGCCCGTCTGCTCAAAAGCAACAAGACCGTTAAGGTATTTAATCGGCAAACAGACACCCAGCCCAACATCTATTACATGTCGATGACGGCCCCCCTTGACTGGCCGCTGAAGGCGGAGACACCTTCGGCCATTCAGTTGTGGAAGGCCATAAACCCCTTTGTCTGGGGCTTCGTCGGACTCAATGTGCTGGGTGTTTTGGCCATGCTTGGCAAGCAGTTACTGATCAAAGACGAACTCCCCGAGGCCGAGCACAAATAACGAGAGGATGTCCATGAATAGCAAAGTGATTAAACGGCATACAAAGGTCACCATTTTCATGCATTGGTTCAATGCCTTCTGCTGGTTCTTTCTGCTTGCTACTGGCCTGGGCTTGATCAAAAACAAGGATCTTCAACTCATGGGGGGTTGGTGGTCCAACTTGATGTACTCCATTTTCGGTAGCGGAGAAACTCTACTTCTAGTCCATGAAATCTGCGGTCTCATCTGGCTGGTAGTGTTCATTGTCTATATAATTTTCGGATCGAAGAAATACGTCATCCCCTTTTTGAAGCAGGTCTTCACCTACTCCCCTGCCACGGACTTGAAATGGCTAATCAAGAAAAATATTCAGATGACCCTGGGAAACAAGTGGCTCAAACGGCTGGGCTTCACTCCGGATATCCCTGAGCAGGGATTCTATAACGTGGGCCAGAAGCTTTTCGCGGTTGCTTCGATTTTAGGCGCAATTGTGATTGCTGTTACCGGGCTTATTATGTTTCTGTCGAACATTCTCTTGCAGAATACGGTAATCGTGCAATGGGCCATTGTAACCCACTTTGTCGCAGTCGGTGTGGTTACTGGTGGATTGCTTGTTCATATCTACATGGCGGCAATCTCCCCGGATGAGCGTCCGGCTTTCTTTTCCATGTTCACCGGCACAGTACCGGAAGACTACGCCGAGCATCATCACAAGCTCTGGTATGACGAGATTAAGAGCG
>Ga0255055_10001734_pt1 | contig 15640 bp, 14 predicted proteins | sample JV7_2_27_MG_FD_188633 | JGI IMG/M metagenome (GOLD analysis project Ga0255055, IMG submission 188633) | Seawater microbial communities from Jervis Inlet, British Columbia, Canada - JV7_2_27 | ecosystem: Environmental > Aquatic > Marine > Inlet | place: Canada: British Columbia | collected... | reverse complement strand
AATATTGAAAGAGGATGTTACTGCATATTTAGATAATCACCTAACATTACTGAAATATAAGGAAGGTAAACTTATAGAACCTAAACTTGCAGAATTAATTTTTAAGATTACCTGGTGATCTGCAATAGAACAATTCTGCTAAATAAAGAAAAATAATAAAAAAGGGATAAAATCCCTATCTCTCTCCCAGATAAATTGGAGCCCTTGCCCCAAAAGTAGAATTATACTTCTTGACTAACTTCTATTTTCTCCTCGACCAGAAATTCGAAATTCTCTCTGATTGCAGGATCTAAATAATAGAACACACTACGCATGTCGCTTAAATTGGACATTTTCTTAAGGATACCCTTTTCTAGTAACCTTCTGATACCGTAACGTATGGTCCTTTCTGGTTGGTCAACAGACCCTAATATCTGCTTTTGAGTCATAGGACCACCAACATCTAAGACTTTAATGATGTCTTCTCCACCACGTGGGAGTTTTCGTCTTTTCATTTTTTACACCTTTTACTTTTTTTTGCATTCAATCAATTGTATTGATTGTCGTACTCTTTAGAGCCTTTCTAAGAGTCGATTTTTTGCCAGTGATAATCACCCCTAACTTCCATCCTTATAAAGGTTTGGGAGGTCCAATTACCACTATTTAACCCTAATTCAGTTGGTTTCCATACATATTGAAAATACGTATTTCATTTACCAGTTTATTCTGGTATTTTTCCGACTCTAACGTTCTAGTACTATTATATGGACATTTTCACTTATATAGTTTTCTCATTTCAGTGCTAGAAAATTAAAAATTAGTAAAATATCTTAAAAAATTTGTATTTTATGATTATTGATAGTTTTCAATAAAAAAGACAATACGTTAACTTTTTAACAACTTTTACCAGCTCAAACTTGTGACCGAATTCAAAAGAAGAGAACTATTGTATTTCTATGGTTCTGCATACTTAATAATCGCAATTCTTGAAACAATACTATTTTCTCTTATATTAGGAAAATGGTCAGAAATTGATTTATTATTAACATTCAGTTTATGGGGTTTAATTTGGTTAGTCTCAATGTTTGCTTATCCAATGTTTTTTACTGATGCAAGAGCAGATTTGTTAGCACTAAATCCTTATTTCACCCTTTTCGGATATGCCATAATAATTGGAGTATATGTACTAGCCTATTTTCTACACAAACGCAATGTCGAGAAAAGATTGGGTAAGAAAATCTCTTTCTCAAGACTTGTTGATGTCTATTTCACTCCAAAAAAAGAGCAGTCGAATGACTAACTGTTACAATCTCTTTAAAGTCACTACCGCTTGACAAAAAGGTTAAATTAACTACAAATAAAGTCACTCTTGTGACGCTCAAAATAGGCTTTCTTGTTAATCCCATTGCAGGTTTGGGTGGAAAAAAAGCATGGAAAGGAACAGATGACATAGAATTAGCTTGGGACTTCTTTGAACAAGGTGAGGAATATTCTTTCGAAAGAGTTCAACAAGCATTTAAATCCATATCCTCCCAACTTCCTCTTTATTTCTATTATTGTGATAATCCAATGGGTGCGAATCTTCTTAATGATTCTAATATTAACAAGGAAATTGTTTATTTCCCAGCAGCAAATAGAACATCTGCAGAAGATACGAGAAGCGCATGTAAAGTGTTCTTAGAAAAAGAAGTAGACTTGATCCTATTTGTTGGAGGGGATGGTACTGCTAGGGATGTTACGTCAATTATTGGAGAAAAAATACCTGTGCTTGGAATCCCTTCTGGAGTGAAGATGTTTAGTGGGTGTTTTCTCTATCGACCTCAAGATTTAGGGGAGATTCTGGATGAAATGGTTCATGGAGAGACTGTATTAGCTCCTGAAGATGTTATGGATGTTAATGAAGAGTTGTTTAGAGAAAATAAAGTACAAGCTAAATTATATGGACAGCTGATGGTACCCCAAAAATTAGGTTTAATTCAAGGGGGAAAAGTATCTTCATCAGTGTCTTCTCCTGATGTTTACTATTCTATATCTTTGGAGCTTAATGAAGAGAAAAATATATTGAAAGACTTTGTTGTTTTAGGAACTGGTAGCACGGTATACCATGTGATGAAAGAGCTTGGAGTGGAAAAAACTCTTCTTGGAGTAGATTTTCTTTCAGAAGGTAAAATAATTGCAAAAGATGTTGATGAAGAAGGATTATTTCAGTTAACAAAGGGAAAAAACATCAAAATACTATTAACACCAATTGGGGGGCAAGGTTTTCTCCTAGGGAGAGGTAATCAACAAATCAGTTCAAGGGTTTTAAAGAATGCACAAAGTTTTGAATTCTTGATTGTTTCAACAGAAAATAAACTTGATACTATCGAAAAGCTTGAAGTAGATTTGGATGAACAGGTAAATATCCCTGATATAAAATATAATTACATTAGAGTCTTAACTGGATATCATCAGTATACAATGAAAGAAATAAATGTTCAAGAACCTAACTAAATCTCTCGACGAAGTCTCATTTTCAATTCATGAACATCATCATCATATTCTCTCTTAATAACATCTGTTGAATTTAAGAATTCAGCACTCTTTATCTTCTTCTTTACTTCTTTTATATTGGCCAATACTTCTTTCTGGTATCTCTCATATCTTTCTTCATCTTCGACTTGTTCGTGAATCATTCCACCAAGTATGAGTGCCTTTTCAACAAAGATGATGATAGGAAAGCACAAATCATAAACAGAAGCTCGAGCTTCTTCAGAAATACACTGTTTGAGTGAGCGCGAAATGTCAGGTAGAATCACTTTATCAAAAATCAGCTTCTGACTCTTCTTATTTTCAAGATATTCTAACATTTGTATTAAGTTATTTTTTAATTCTGGACCAAAAATTCTGAAATCCCTTGGCTTCAAAGTTAACATATTATCTTCATCATATGCTGTTGGTAGTTCAAGATCTTCCTCAACTTTGGGGATTTCTTCTTCTTTCACCTTTTTAGCTTTTTTGGTTTTTTCTTTTGGTAATCCTTTCGGTAATTCAATATCCTTTGATAAGTGAAATATTTTTCTTAGATCTAAGAAGACGCCTTTCCCTCGAAAAACGATATTGTGAGCTTCTCCTGGTTCATAGATGTATTTTCCTTCTTTTTCAACAACAGCTTGAAATGTTCCATCTTCCCAAATTGGAAAAGTAATTGTGAATGCGCTACCTTCCTTCGTTTTAGTAAAAACAATTGCTTTTGTAATGTCTGAAACTAAATTGTTCTTTTTTCCAATTAGGAATACATTATCTATTCCTGCGCTCTCTCCTTGGTAAACAACTTCAAGCTGAACATCCTCAGCTTCTTTCACATTAACAGAATACATGTATAATGGAAAATCATCGCCATCTGAACTACTCATATCTATCACTTCTATTTCTTCCTTTGTTCAAAAAAGGTTTTCGGAACTGATAATCATCAAATTGAAAGAAATTATATTGATTTTGAGTTCCATTTTGAGTTATAAATCACTCAAAGAACTTCTGAAGGGATTTAACAATATAATTTATAGATTCCTCTGTTAATGAAGTGACCATTGGTAGTTCAAAATGTTTTGAAGCAATGAATTCTGCATTTGGACATGATACTTTTGAATAATCTGGATAATCAATAACCTTTGAAAGATGCCATCTAGATAGATCTTGATAAGCTGGTTGTTGATATGATAATATGGAGTAGATTGATCTTGAACCTATGTTTTTGGATTTCAGATACTCAATAATTTGTTTTGGATTGACTTCTTCTTTTAGAACCAGTGGAGCCATTATGTAATCTGAATGCTGATGACCTGGTAGAATCTTTTGTAGCATTAAATCATCAATATCATCCAATTCTTGTCTATACTTATCTCCGTTGTGGTGTCTTTTAGATAGAATTTATTCAGCTCTGTCCATTTGAACATTCATAATAGCTGCAGTCATATCAGTCATTCGAAAATTGTAACCAATAAGGTAATGAGCATACCCTCCTTCCGGACTTCTTCCATGATTTTTGATGCTCTTAATTCTCTCTGATAATTCTTCATCATTAGTCACTACAGCTCCTCCTTCACCTCCTATCAAATTTTTCGTCCCATAGAAGGAAAAGCAACCTATATCACCAAAGTTGCCTACGTGTTTCCCATCAATTAAAGCACCATGTCCCTGAGCACAATCTTCAATGATAATGAGGTTATGGTCTTCTGCTATATCTCCAATCGCTTTCATATCACAGGGATTTCCAAATATGTGAACCGGCATAATAGCTTTTGTTTTATCTGTGATTCTCTCCTCAATTTTTTCGGGATCCATGTTGTACGTTTCTTTATCTACATCTACGAAAATTGGTATTGCTCCAGTAAATAGAATTGAATTTGATGAAGCAATGAAAGTATATGGAGTTGTCAAAACTTCATCTTTAGGGCCAATATCTGAAGCTAAAAGTGCAAGGTGCAGAGCACATGTACCATTAACAACAGTAGTAGTAAATTTAGATCCTGAGAACTCTGAGAATTTTCTTTCAAATGATCGCGCATTATTTCCCTCAATCAGAAATTTACTCCTTACAACTTCCTCTACTGCTTTAATCTCTTTTTCTTTTAAATCAATGTCAACTACTGGTATTATATCTGCCAAATTCTAACACCTATGTATTTACTAATTTTGAGTAAAAATAAGTCCTTATTAATTTTGTGGTTGTATTGGTGTGTCTAATGACTGAATAACTATTTGAAAATACTTCGGGTTTTGTATGCAAATCCTTTCAATGTTAAATTGAACATCAGTCGTTTTAGTTGGATGTTCTTTGCATCAATATCCACAAAAGCCCACTCACCATTAACTAAAGGACCTGGATTAAGCAATATTCGATTATCTGTTTTTTCATAATTTTGGGATTCATGAATGTGTCCAGAGAAAATGAAATCATATGGAATTTTCACAATATGGTTTCGAATTAATTCACTACCTACATGAGATTTATGAGATATGTAATCCAGCTTGGTTCCAAATGGAGGTTCATGAAAAAGACCGACAAGAGTATAATTATTTGATTCAATATGCGTTAGGATTTCTTGTTCTAATCTATTCAAATCCTCGATTATTTTCTTATCTTCTTTCTCCCCTGGTGTTTCAAATGGAGTTTTATACTTTGATGGCGAACAGTATCCATATCCTGCTACTAGCCATTTGTCATGTATTTGAATAGAATTTCCTACATAGTGAAGATTTTCATTTTCTTTGCAGATTTGAGTAAAAAAATCTCTTGCTTCTTTTACATCACTGTTGCCATGAGTAAAGAAAATAGGTTTATCTATTTTCAAAAGAATTTTAGTAATCTTCTTAGCAGATTCTAATTGATGTTCTATGAACTCAGGAAGATAATCGTTATAGACAAGTTCAGCATATTTCTCTCTAGAAATTCTCTTGCTTTTGAGTATAGATTTAATAACAAAAGGATATGAGATTGTTCCAGTGATATCTCCAGTAATGAAAATCAACTGAAATTTATTTAGTTTTTTAGTAATTCTCTTTAAATTTAAAATACTTCCATGAATGTCACCAATAACAGCTATACTCACTTAATATCACCAAGTATTTCTCCAACCTCTTTATTTGCAAGCTTGATAAATGAACGGTCTTCGATTCTATTTGAAATCCAATAAACTTCTTTGTCAAATTGCTTGTCTTCTTTTAGAGGAGGAATTTCATTTCTGATAAATTGATAAACAGTGTTTAGAACAGCTGATAGATCTTTATTTTCAAGAAATTCTAGTCCTTGACATGATGTGTATATTTCTATACCTATCATTTTTGCAACATTTTTAACGAGTTGGTAAGCTTTCTTACTTGCAATTAATCCCATAGATACATGATCTTCTTGGTTTGCAGACACCGTTGCATTATCTATAGAAGCTGGTGTTGCTAGGATTTTATTTTCTGCTGATAAAGCAGCATCTACATACTGAATCATCATCAAACCAGAGTTTAATCCAGGTTTTTTTGTCAAGAAAGCTGGTAGTTCAGATATGGATGTGTCCAACATAAGATTTACTCTTCGTTCAGAAATGTTCCCTAAATCAGTCATAGCTATACCCAAATAATCCATCGCAAGTGCAATAGGTTCTCCATGAAAATTACCACCAGAAGCTACATCTGAATTTTCTATGTTTATCAAAGGATTATCTGTTGTTGAATTGATTTCAATTTCCACTACTTTTTTGCAGTGTTCAACAACATCTATGACCGCTCCGTGGACTTGTGGTGAACATCTAATTGAATAGGGATCTTGAATTCGTTTAGGCTTTTTCTTGAGTAAACCTCCTCCTTTTAAGACCTCACAAACAGCTTTTGCAAATCTCATTTGCCCTTTATGAGGACGTAAGATCATGATAAACGAAGAGAACGCATCAATGTTTCCTTCAAATGCTTCCAAGGTTAAACTAACTGCAAGAACTGAATTTCCTAAAACATTAAAAGCATCGAAAACAGTATGAGCAGCATAAGAAGTAAGAACATGCGTTCCATTAATTAGAGATATCCCATCCTTAGCTTTTAAATCAACAGGAGTTAAATTTAATCTTGCTAGAATTTCAGAACTATCTAGTACCTCATCATTTAGTTTTGCTTTTCCTTCTCCTATGAAAATTCTTGCAATGTATGCAAGAGGTGAGAGATCTCCACTAGCTCCTAAAGAACCTATACTAGGTACTAGCGGTGTAACTCTTTTGTTGATAAGCTGTTCTAACATTTCAACTATTTCAATTCGGATTCCACTACCTCCTCTACAAAACGAATTAAGTTCAATTATCATTGCACCTAAAACGATTTCATCAGGAAGATTAGGACCAAAACCAACGCTGTGTGATTGTATAATGTTCTTCTGTAGAACCTCTCTCTCTGAAGGAGATATAATTGTGTTTGCTAATTTTCCAAAACCTGTTGATACACCATAGATAATCTCGTTTTTCTCAAGCTTTTCATCAATGATTCTTCTAGCTTCCATAATTCTGTTTTTTCCTTCATCGCTAATTTTTACACCTTTTCCAGAACGAGTAATCGCAATTAAATCACAGATAGTAAGAGATTCTCCATCTAAAACTACAAATTCTTGGTCCATATTTATCTAATAATTTTAGATTCTGAAATATTTATTCATTGTGCTTTCCCCAAATTCTAATTCTTTGAATTGAAATTGGATACATTTGACAAGAATTTTAAACTTAGTGCGAAAAGATTTTTAAAAACCAAATTGAGCGATTGAATATGACCTATGTAATTACTGGAAAAGAGTTAACAATAGATGATGTTGTAAAAGTTGCTAGATATAATGAAAAAGTTGAACTGCATCCAGATGCAATTGAACGAATGCAAAAATGCAGAGATATGCTAGAAGAGAAAATCGAAGCAAAAGAAATTATGTATGGCATTACCACAGGAATAGGAGAATTTTCTGAAGTGGTCTTAAATGATGAAGAAGTTTTGTTATTTCAAAAATATTTGATTTATAATCATGCTGCTGGTATTGGAGAGGCTGCTCCAATAGAGCATATCCGAGGAGCGATGTTAGGGAGGATAAATGTTTTAGCAAAAGGATATTCCGGAAATAGAGTTATTATTGCCCAAACATTTGTTGAAATGCTAAATAAAGGAGTAACTCCAGAAGTTTGTCGAAAAGGATCTGTGGGTGCCTCTGGTGATTTAGCTCCAATGTCACAAATCGCTCTATTGTTGATGGGTGAAGGTCGAGCTTTTTACAAAGGTGAATTACTTCCAGGAAAAGAAGCTTTGGATAGAGCCGGTATTGAAGTACCTGGTTTGCAAGCAAGAGATGGATTAGCTGCAATTAATGGATCCAACCTTCTTACAGCAATGAGTGCCATTTTTCTATATGATGCTTTACGTTTTATGAAACAAGCTGAAATTGCATGTGCTATGTCAATTGAAGCATTGATGGGAAATTTGAAACCTTACACTCCAAAACTCCATGAAATTCGTGGATTTCCAGGAGCTGTAAGATGTGCAAACTCACTCACTAAATTGTTTAAAGGTGGGGATCTTTTTGAAGGTAAACTCAAAGTAAAAGTACAAGATGCCTATTCAATGCGTTCTGCACCACAAGTTTTAGGTGCTGTTCATGATACTCTAGCTTGGGCTCAATCTCAGGTTGAGATTGAATTAAATGGTGTTGGTGACAATCCTGTTTTCTTTACAGAAGAAAAACTTACACTAACCGGTGCTAATTTCCAAGGTACTCCAGTATGCTTACCAATGGATTTGGCAGGAGCTGCTATGACAATGGTTTGTGTAATGTCTGAACGTAGAATGAATAGGTTAAATCATCCCGCTTTGAGTGTAGGATTACCTCCATTCTTAACAAAAGGCGCTGGATTAATGTCCGGTTTAATGCTAAGTCAATATACAGCAGATATGCAAATTGTCGAAATGAGAATTTTATCAATGCCTGCTAGTATTCAATCTATTCCTGCAGCAGCCGATCAAGAGGATTTTGTTTCTATGGGTATGAATACCGCACTCAAGAATTTCCAGATACTTGATAATGCTTATGGGGTTTTGGGAATTGAGTTAATGGCTGCAGCACAAGCTTTAGATTTCAGAGAATTTGAGTTTGGAAAAGGTGTTACAAAAGCTAAAGAGGTTATTCGAAGGCATGTTGAATTCTTAGATGAAGATAGACCCTTATTTGATGACCACAACGCTATGAAAGCTCTTGTCAAATCATGTGAAATTCTTGAAGAAGTTGAGAAAGAAGTAGGAAGCTTGGGATAAATTCTATTTAGATGAGTTGAAAAACTCATACTCATTTTATTTCAATTTTTTTAAATTTTTAAGTAAGGTTTAAAAGTCTCCTCAGATAGCGAAATATTGAGGTTTATGTATTCGGAAGAGAAAGAAGGAATAATAATTTCTGATGCGGGGGATTTATTTCTAGGTCCTGTTACAAAGTATGAACCAATCTATTCGAATGAAAAACTAGATTGTATTGTTATTAAAGACGGGAAAATAGAAGCTATTGGGGAAACTTCAAGAATTTTAGGGGAATACCCTCGAAGAGATTTTGAAGTAATAGATTGTAGTGATAAGACTGTATGTCCGAGTTTTGTGGATTCTCACACTCATCTAGTTTTTGCGGGAGATAGATCGCATGAACTTGAGCTCAAGATTCAGGGAAAAACCTACAGAGAAATTGCTCAAAGTGGAGGAGGGATAATGTATACAGTCAACAAAACTAAGCAAGCTCCAAAAGAAGAGTTAATTGAGTCAGCTATCCATAGGTTAGATCAAATGCTTCTACATGGAACTACAACTATAGAAGCTAAATCTGGATATGGTTTAACACCAGAATCAGAATTAAGAATTTTAGAAGTAATAAACGAATTAAATGAAATACACCCAATTGAAATTATTCCTACTTTCCTAGGTTGTCATATTAAACCTCCTGATTTTGTTGGCAATGAATGGGAATACATCGAAAGTATGGCTACTCTACTACCAGATATTAAGAATCGAAAACTTGCAGAATTTGTTGATATATGGGTAGATCAAGGAGCTTTTACTGTTGAAGAATCTCGAATGTTTCTTGATAGAGCTGCTAAATATGATTTCAGCATTCGAATACATGCAGATGAACTAGATAACGTTGGTGGAGCATTATTAGCAGCTGATTTGAAAGCAGCTTCTGCTGAACATCTCCTCAAGTCTGAAGCAGTTTCAGCTAGAGCTATGGCTGATTCAGGTGTAGTAGCTAATCTTCTCCCAGGTACTCCTTTTGTACTGATGTCCAAAAACTATGCAAATTATCAAATGTTCAAGGATGCGGGTGCAACTGTAGCTTTATCTAGTGATTTCAATCCTAATTGCTACATATTAAATATGCAAACAATTGTAGGTTTAGGCTGTTTTATGATGAAAATGCTTCCAGAGGAAGCAGTAAAAGCTGCAACATATGGTGGAGCTAAATCTCTCAACCGTGAGAATGAAATTGGTACTCTAGATTTAGGAATGAATGCAGATTTATTGATATTGGATATACCAAGCTTATCTTCCATACCTTATCAATTTGGCATAAATCATGCTGACACAGTTATCAAAAATGGGAAGATAATTGTAAAAAACAAAGAAAGAGTAAGTAAGTAAATTTGTTATTTTCTTATAGGATGGGAGAAACGAAGAGAGCTATTGATAGGAGAATTGAAAAAGAAATGCATGTTAGAATCGCCATTGCTAATGATGGTATTAAAGCCAGATAATCGTCATAGTTCTTCCATAAACCAATAGAAGCTTTAATCGGTAGAGGAAGTGATATTAAAACTATCAGACTTATCAGAGGAAGAATTTCTAAGAGAACATACACAATTAGAAGCGAATAAACAATCGCCATTGCTGCAATAAACAAATAAACAGAAATTTTCTTTCCCATTCTGATAACTAAATGTTTTTTCCCTGATTCTTTATCTGCTTCGTAATCTGGAAATTGATTAATAAAAAGGATAAGTGTAATCAGTAAACCAATTAAAATTGATACAAAGAGTGGATTCCAGGAGAATTGTTCTGTTTGAAGATAATAGGAACCAAATACAATTGCTGGTCCAAAACTTAAGAAAATAGCAATTTCTCCTAAACCATAATGAGCTAACTTAAACGGAATACCAACATAAAAAATACCAAAAAATGCACCAGCTAAACCAATATAGAGAATTACATTCCCTTCTACTCTGAAATTTAGAAAAAGACCAATAGCGATACAACCCATTAAACTAAGAATAGCTCCTGCAAGTACTTTTGCAGGCGACAATACTTTTGATTGTATCATGCGAGATCCTCCGGAAAAGGGGGTTTTTTGAACGTTTATTTCGTCACTACCTAGCAGATGATCAAAGAAGTCATTAAAGAGATCAGCACTTGCATGAAAAAGAGCAATGCCCAGAAAGGCTAGAAGAAAATATCTTCTTGAAAAAGTGCTGTTTTCAGCGAAAGCTACTGCTGTACCCACAAGAACTGCAAGGACACTTACACTCAGAAAAGGAAATCGAATAGCATCAAGCCAGAGTTTGATCTGAGAAAATAGTGTTTGAATCAAATTAGAAAGAATTGAAGGTTTATTTTCTTTGATTTCTTCTCTAAAATCCTTCTCTGGAATATGAATTTCAATAGGAATAACTTTGATAAGTACAATACCAAAAATACCTTGTGGAGATAAGGAATCTTTTTTTGCAAGTTTTTCTATGAACTGCCTTTTTTTAGGATGAGATTTAACAATTTTAGCAATACCAAAATACTCTATTGTTGTATTTGATTTTTTTATGGTTAAAACAACTTTAGGATTATATTGAATTTGTTTAACAAAGATGCTATTTTGAACACCTGCTATGAAAAGATTCAATCCTTCGCTAATATAAGAACAATCAACCAAATTTGGATTTTTTCCACAACTGGTTGTAAGTAACAACGAATTTTGTTCTTTGAGAAAAACTTCTACTTGCTTAAGCATCAAGTTATGAAGTTAAACTGTTTATTAAAAATTTATCATTTGTAAAAAGAAAAGAAGAAAAGAGAAAAGTAAAAATTACATCATACCTGGTGGCATTCCACCCATTCCACCCATACCTGGAGGCATACCGCCTGGTGGCATATCTGGTCTTTCAGATCTTGCAATAATTACATCATCAATTCTTAGGATTAAGATAGAAGATTCACTTGCTGATTTAATTGCTTGAGAAACCACTCTTAAGGGTTCTAGAATACCTACTTTTTGCATATCAGTAATTTTACCGTTTTGGAACAGATCAACACCATGATATGGATTTCCTTCTGCATGTGCTACTCGAAGTTCGTTTAAGATATCCAATGGATCAATTCCTGCGTTTTCTGCTAGTGTTGATGGAATTGCTAATAATGCTTCTGCAAATGCTTTAATTGCTAGTTGTCTCTTATCTTTGAATTCATCTGCATATTCATCTATTCTAAGAGATAATTCTGTGTAAATTGCTCCTCCTCCTGGAAGATAGGTTTTATCTTCTACTACATTTCTAACTACACAGAGTGCATCATGTAAAGCTCTTTCTGCTTCATCTGTAACATATTTTGTACCACCATATAGAATGATAGAAACTGACTTTGGATTTTTGCATTCTCTAATGAATACATGGTCATCATCTCCAAGTTTCACTTCTTCAACTAATCCAGCGTAACCTAAGTCTTCTTCTTTAGCATCTTTCAAATTTGAAACAATCTTACCTCCAGTTGCTCGAGTCAGTTTTTCAATGTCGCTTTTCTTGACTCTTCGAACAGCTAGGATATTCTCCTTTGACATAAAGTATTGTGCCATGTCATCAATACCTTTCTGACAGATTACAACATTAGCTCCTGTTGCAACAATTTGATCAACCATTTCTTGCAAAATTTGTTCTTCATTATCTAGGAAAGATTTCATTTCGAGAGGATCATTTATTCTGATTTCACGATCCCATTCACCTTTTTGAACCTCAATGTTTTGATTTAAAAGAAGAATCTTTGCATCTTTAACAGATTTAGGCATAGCTGTATGAACTACTTCTTTATCTACAATAACACCTTCAATGAACTCGGATTCTGTTAGATTCTTACCAGTCTTTTGTAAGATCTTAACATTGTCCAAATCTACAACATTAATATCGCCTTCAACATCAGTTACCTTCATAACACTGTCGACTGCGATAGTAGCTATTTTCTCTTTAGCGGCATGAACTGCTTTGCTGTGCAGAGCAGTTTCTGCAATCTGAAATAGAAGTTTTGTATCTTCTTGGAATGGTTCCAATGTTTGTGCAAGCTCTTCAAGAATCTCGTGAGCTTTCTTAGAAGCTGCTTTATATCCTTCAACAATGAGAGATGCATGAATTTTCTTATCGAGAAGTTCTCCTCCTCTTTTTAGTAATTCACCAGTAATAACTACTGAACTTGTAGTTCCATCTCCAGTTTCCATATCTTGTGCCTTAGCAACTTGGACAATCATCTTAGCAGCGGGATGTTGAACATCAATTTCATCAAGAAGGGTTGCACCATCATTAGAGATAAGAATATCGCCAAGACTATCAACCATCATTTTATCCATTCCTTTTGGACCTAATGTGCTTTTAATTGTATCAGCAACAATGGTGGCTGCCATAATGTTGTTTTTTTGAGCATCCTTACCTTTGGTACGTTCAGTTCCTTCTTTTAGAATAATAACAGGGACTTGTCCTTGACCGATCATTTTTTCACCTTTTAATTTAAAGTTTTTAGTGATTTAATATCTAAATTTCAAGCAGCTCTTCATTCATTGATATATAATCTTTACGATTTGAAAAAAAAAGTTAAATTTTCCTCTAAACATAAATAAGATTCTTTCTTCTTTCATATTGGATTTTAAGAAAAGGTTTTTATCATTTTGTTTTAGTTGTCATTTACTGGAGTTATTTCGATATGTCAGATGAAGACCCTATCCAAGATACAGAAAAAGTTAGGTTACTCTTCTTTACTAGCCCTACCTGTTTTGCGTGTCCTGAAGTTGAGCGAGTGGTTGAAAACATTGCTGGAAGTTCGATGAAAGGCATGTTACATGTAAGTACAATTGATATCACGGAGGAACAAGAAATAGCTGCACAATATGGAATTAAGAGCGTTCCTGTTGTTATGATGAATGAAGAACGAATTGCAGAAGGACTTATCACAGAAGATGTAATTCGTGAAAAGCTCTGGTCTCAACTTCTACCAACCATTATTAGTCGTGAGCGAGATACAAGACGAAAAGAAAGTATGATGATTCTAACAAAAAACACCATTAACAGTATCATCTCACAAGAACTAGTTCGCAAAAATATTGGTGATTATGTACACATAGGTGTTTATCAACAAGTAATGATGTCTTTGCAAGCTCTTGATCCCCTTGTTCCCCAGCTTCTTTATAAAAGTGGACAAGAACTAGGAATGTATGGAGCTGCACCTTATTATCTAACAGTACTTAATCCAAAAGTTGGTGCAGTAAAACCTGAGGAAAGATTTCAAGAGACACTCATAGCTTTAGCTCAATTATACAGCAGAAACAATATTGTTCCGCTTTACCAAGCTACACATTGTGATATAGCAAAAATGGAAGGATATACAGCAACTCTTAGAATTTATGAACTAGCCAATAGTGCTGGTGCAATAAATATTGGAGAAACACTATGTCATTATACTGCTGGTGAAATTGCAGGCACTGTTGAAGCGATGATAGGTTCAGCAACAAGTGTTGTTGAAACAAAATGTAAAGGTCTTGGAGATGAATTCTGTGAGTTTGAAATTGAAGTATTTCAAGGTAAAGAACCAGGTAAAGCACCTTATCGTAGATTTGAGCTAAAAGAAGAGGATAAAAAATTGAAGTTTCTTGGAGATTTTCCAGCCGATGAATATCGACGCCAATTATTTTTTGAATTTATTCACGAAACTACACAACATGGGTATAATTCTCTTTTAATGACAGAAGCATTAAGACCAAATTTCAGAGACTATGTTCATATTAGCTCTTTACAACAACAGATAATGTCTCTTAAGTTTAGAGACAAGTTCTGTGGAGCCTTACTTTATTCTGCAGGTAGAGAATTAGGTGTAATTGGTCCAGGAAAAAATATAATCTATGATCTCTTAGCTTCAGAATCACTTCCAATTGAATCACTCAAGAAAGCTACAGAAATAATACAGCAATATTTGACTCATCCAACAAATTATCTAAAACGCGAATATTCATTTGTTGAAGTTCTAGATGGTGAGGACGAGGATGAGATGATCTTGAAAATCCATGAGAACGCATATGCTTCAGGAGCTAATTTGTCAGAAACTAACTTAAACGAAACATTGTGTGACTTTACTGCTGGATATCTAGCAGGTCGTTTAGCTCTTATTGTAAAAGATCCACCCATTGTTTCAGAAACTAAATGCCATGGAACTGGACACAGTCATTGTGAATTTAAAATTGAGAAGGGATATTCTTTCGATGAGACTGAGCATTAGATGTTAATCATTATCTGTTTATGATTTTATTCTCCAATTCATGAAATTTAGACTGTGAAATTTGATTATCCATCAAAAAAGTTATAATTAAACGATTTTGTAGGTTTCAAAAAGAGAGTTAATAGATAGGAAGATTCTTATGAGTACACAATCTAAATTGTTTGACAAAGGGACTGCATGGCCTAGTTTAATTGCAGTTTTCTCAATAGCACTCTTAGCACAAGTTCCACATTTTTATTATTTGCATGATATAATGGAATTCAACAATTGGGATACACTAGCACTTCTTATTGCTTTTCCAATTTTCGGTGCAATAGGATTAAGCGCTGTATCACTGTTGATTACAGATTATTCTCTCAAAAGAGTAAGAGAAGCAAAAGAGAGAAAAATATTCAGATATCTAGTAAGAGGATCTTTCTTTGGTATTCTTATTTACTTTATTGTTCAATTTTTATTGATTTTCTTTCTGTTTGAAGCAGTTGGATCCATTAAAAATAACTTACCTACAAATCCAATAGATAGCGTTGCATTCAAAGAAATTCTTGGAATGTCGGTAATGCTGATTATTGGTGTATTTATCAATCCACCAATTCAAATACAGTTTAGACGTAGAAGAAAATAAAAA
>Ga0255055_10001733_pt1 | contig 15648 bp, 15 predicted proteins | sample JV7_2_27_MG_FD_188633 | JGI IMG/M metagenome (GOLD analysis project Ga0255055, IMG submission 188633) | Seawater microbial communities from Jervis Inlet, British Columbia, Canada - JV7_2_27 | ecosystem: Environmental > Aquatic > Marine > Inlet | place: Canada: British Columbia | collected... | reverse complement strand
CCAAGGGGACCCGGTGCTTGGAAAACTAGCATCGACCGGTGGTTTCCGGTGGATGGGCAGCGGCGTGCGGCCTGATCTGGCTGCGCCCTCTGAGCTGCCGTAGAGAAGCCGCTTCGTAATCAGCAGGTCAGCGGTTCGAGTCCGCTCGTCGGCTCCATAACTTGTTTGAAATTAGAATCTTACAGGCACGGTCCCTGGGGTCAGAAAACGCCTACGCTATGGGTCACACCCCCGTTCGGTCTCGGACGCCGTCTGCACCTGGGAGCAACGCGAGCGCCCCTGCGGGAACTGGATCGCCGGTGGCCGAAGCTGGGGATCTGGCTGCACCAGATCAAGCAGGGGCTCGAACGGACCTGGGCAAAGGATAGAGATTCATGCGAGGATTCCGCTGCGCTAGAGCAGCGTTGCCAGGATGATGCCGTTGTCCGTGCACGGGAGTACACAGATTACAGCCATGTTACCGGCTGTGAAACCTGCAGTCTTCGGCCAGTCTGTGACGGCGTCTATGGAGACTATGCGGACCTGTTCGGCGTGGAAGGTATCCGCCCGGTCAGGCTGGGAATGGCAATCGTGGATCCTCAGCACTACACGCGTCACCAGCGCAAGGTGATTCACCCTCTCGACCAGGGATGGCTGGAAGGGACCGACTCATCCGCTCTTGAATCCGGTGCGGAAGCAGAGGTCGCCGGAGTGGACCAGTGAGCACCTGGCCGAATTTCTTCGTCATCGGTGCCCATAAAGCAGGTACCACGTCTCTTTATTACCAGCTCAAGCAGCACCCGGAGATCTTCATGAGCCGGATCAAGGAGCCGAAGTTCTTCGCCCTGGAAGGGCACGCTCTGGACTTCAAGGGGCCATATGACGAACGGATCCGCAGGGGAACGACGACTGATCTGGTGGACTACCTCGGACTTTTTGAGCAGGTAAGAGAGGAGAAATCCATCGGGGAAATGTCAACGATATATCTCAGCGACCTCAGGGCGCCGGGTGCCATCGCACACCGCGTTCCCGACGCTAGGATCGTGGCCATTCTCCGCCACCCCGCAGAACGGGCCTTCTCAGCATTCCAGCACCTGTTGAGAGAAGGCTACGAACCCCTTCCCAGTTTTGAGGAAGCGCTCGATGCCGAACCGCAAAGAGCCGCCGACGGTTGGTACGCGCAGTACCACTATATGGGCCGTGGTCTCTACGGCCGGCATTTGCAACGCTATTTCGATCGGTTCAACCCGGCCCGCATCCGCATATACCTGTACGAGGACTTCGTCGAAAAGCCCCGCTGGTTGCTGGCCGACCTGTTTGGTTTCCTGGGTGTGAATACCGGTTTCAGGCCTGACATATCCGCCCGTCACAATGTATCCGGTCGGGCGCGCAGCGCCAGGCTTCAACGCTGGCTCACACGCCCCCACCCGTTAAAGGAAGCCCTGAAAACCTGGATTCCAGAACACTGGGGTCATCGCGCCATTTCCTGGGTACAGCCCTTCAATGTGGTCCGTGCCGAGTTGAATCCGGGGACACGACGGCGTCTGATCGATGTGTACCGCGATGACATCGAATCGCTCCAAGTCCTGATCGGCCGCGATCTGTCCCACTGGCTTGCTTGAGCCCGAGGCGAAGCGCCCGACCTGGCCCCCAGGTTCGCGGCTTTCTTCGAGCTGGCGCTCTGAGCTTGGCACAACGCCTCTCTCCCGGCACCACTGCCGGGGGTGCGGGAGCAGCCGCTCGATCATCTCTTCATCAGTCATACAGGCTTAGTCTCACGAGCTGGCGATTCGTACACTCCCTACCCGTTGGAGTGGTGCATTCGGGCTGAGCAGGGGTGTGGTGTCCGATTAACGCCCGACACTGAAGCGGCAAGGGGCATCACATGGCGACCATGACAGTTACCTTCGAAAAACTGCATCAAGACTCGCAGGACTATGGGAGTGATGAAGAGCACATGATCTCGCGTGCGTTCTGCGACATCAGCTTCCAGGGCAAGACCCTCTCCGAGTGCACCGTGGATTTGAAGCAGACCGTAGGTTCTGACTTCGAGAAAGATCCGCTGGAGGTATCTAACCTTCGGGGATATGAAGGCCCGATCGACTCTTCAGAAATGAGGAACTGCGCGGAGAGTTACTTCCGCTTGGCAGTTGGCAGGTATGGGACCGTCTTCCGAATCGAAGGCGGATCTAACGTGCGTATGAGAGACAATTGGATTCACATGCAAGAGACCTACACGTTTGAAGTTGATCCGCATGCGCAAGTTGCGGGCTGGTAGAACGGTCTGTCGAGGGGTCTAAGGCCCCTACTCCCCCAACACCCGCCACTGCCGCCGCCGCTGCCGCCCTGGGCCGGAAGTTCAGGGGCCCAGGGGGAAGGGGGCCGGGGTGGGGCCTGATCGCGGCTTATTCGGGTGATTCCGCGCGATGGGGCTACTCCCCCAGCACCCGCCTCAGCGCCGTCTCATCGACGGCCGCCTCACCTTCACGCCCCTCGACGGACACTATGAATTCCAGGGGATCGGGACTGTCGAACCGGTTCTAGGCGGGCTGGTACAAGAATTGGTGTCCCCAAGGGGACCCGGTGCTTGGAAAACTAGCATCGACCGGTGGTTTCCGGTGGATGGGCAGCGGCGTGCGGCCTGATCTGGCTGCGCCCTCTGAGCTGCCGTAGAGAAGCCGATTCGTAATCAGCAGGTCAGCGGTTCGAGTCCAGAGCCTTCAGGGCATCGGGTCGGACTCGTCTGGGGTCGGGATTGGCTCAGCACCCCTTTCCTTCAGCGCCTTTCTCTGCTCCATCTTCTCTTTCTTGGCTTCGCGTTTCTCCCTCTTCTTCTGCTCACGCTGGCGCTTGGCTATGGATTGAGGTCCTGATTTTGCCATCGAAACGGTCTCCGTCCTGTGAGATCAACAAACCTGGCTGAAATGGAGGCTCGTAGAACCATACCAGGGCTGGCACAGTCTACCTTGTGCGCGCTAGGTCTCGTCTTTGCCGCTATTTGCAGCAGCCGGTTTGGAGAATCCCTATTCCGCACCCCTGCGGTCTTGGCTAACGGCAAGCGAAGACCCGTTGCTTTGTGCCTCAGCCTTTCGGCTGGCTTACCCTTGTCGAGGCAATTTCTAACGCTACTCCTGCTCAGAGCAGGTGTCCATAAACCCGGTTAACGATTGCCGTTCGTACGCCTGAGAATCACCCAGGATGCGTGCGTTTCCCGCACTCAGTCTCGGCAACACCGACCGCAGAACGGGCGTTAGAGCCGCGCTGAGCAAAGAAAAGGCCGGGCGAGAAGGCCCGGCCCTCATGAAGATCCTGGGAGTTAGTTACTGGCCGGTGCTCGGCAAAGATCCCTCTTAACCTACTAATCTGAGAGACCTAGGCCTCAAGCACCGAGATCATCTGATCAACTCGATCTCACCCGGCCGCCAGGTCTTGTCGAACCAAGGCTCCGTCGGGCTGTAGAGGCGCAACAGGCAGAACCAGCCCTTGTTGGGAACAGTCTGAATCCAGTTCGACTCTCTCCCCTTGGGTGCCTCGGGGCCGAAGTAGAGATCAATTGACCCGTCGTCGTTCGCGATCATCTTGTCGCGTTTGTTGTTCTTGTTCGGGTACGGCTGGCTGGTCTGCAGCATGGAGCGGGTCTGAGAATCGTAGACCACCACTGACATGAACTTTTCGGCGGGCACATCCCCTGGCAGGTTCAGCTTGTAATCTTTGCCGCCGTCCAAATAGTTGCCATCGCTGTCCCGATATCCCCAGGCGTATTGCGAACCCTTGCCAATAAGCTTCCATACCATGGCCGGAGAGTTGAAGGTCGCCATGTAGAAATACTGTGCCCTTGCATCAATATTGCGCCCGCCCAGACCTTGATCGCTGATCCACTCATGCGAGTTGCCGATCATTCCACGCTTCCAGTAGCTGCCCTCGTAGAGGAATTCGTCCTGATTCCGTTCGTACCAGAATAGGGCGCGTGCGGTCGCATTTCCTAACTTCGCGGCTTGCTTCAGAATCTTCTCCATCCTCTCGTCCGGGGCAAAGGGCTTGCCTTTCTGGATGCCGATGGACGCGAAGAGGCCGCGCAGCTCGGGATCAATAAATTCGAGCGGCTCGCGGTCAATCACGGTGTGGAGCTCCTCGAAAAAGCGGTAGTTCGCAGCATGAACGGTATTGAAATCCTTTCCTGTTCCCTCGATGAACTCCATCTTGGGCGGGTTCGCTGCGGTGCTGAGTGGATAGATCTTGATCCCCTTTCTGAACAATTGGCTGGAATAATCCGGTTTGCCATCCTTCAGGAACCCGCGCAGCAGGACCCAGACCGCATAGCTGCGTGACTCTGCAATCGTATATACGCCCAGCGGAACGAGCCCATCGAAATCCGCTTTCTCATAGCCGGGTGGCAGGATCAGGAACTTCCCGCCATTTCCACGATGAGGACCGGGAGGGCCCATATCGACAACGTTTCGCGAAAAGGAATCAATCATGATCCCCGGCCCCGAACCGGCGGGGATTTCAACGACCGTCGGCCCGTCTCTTTCCAGATCGAGAAAGGTCGTGAAGTAGACCGTGCCTGCATTGCCGGTGAGAAACAGCGACTTGCTGTCCATCAATCCGTCAAAGATAATGGCCTGGTTCGCCTTCTCCAGGCCAAGGGCAATGTGACCAGCGCGACCGGCCTCGAAGTTTGAGGCTGGCATTCCGTTCAAGATGGCCTGCAGAGCGCGGTTGAGGTCCAGGTTGACAAAGAGCGCCTCGGCAGCCTCCTCGTCGGGAATCCCGTCAAAGAACTGAAGCGTGCCGAGCTTCGTCTCCACCTTGTCGGGCGTCAGTACCCACTCGGGGATCTTGGTGTTGTAGCCAGGCGTCGGTTCTTGGGCAAGAACGGCCGGCACGATGAGCACGACAGCAAGCGCCGCCAGAACCACAGCCGTGAACACCTTGCGCACGGTTTCAACTAGATTCATCGATCTCCTCCTCTTCTTAGATTGGCCGAAACTCTAGCTTTTCGGCTGGTTTACCTTTTCGGGGCAGTCAAACGCTACCATTGAAATCTCTAAGTTGCACCACCCGAACTGGTGGCTACGCTACTTGGGTGCTGGCAACTCGTCCGCCCGCCCATCCCACTCCAGCAGCCAGGGCCTCAAGCCGAGCCCGCACGGATCTTGCACAGCAGACCCACATGGAGATCCTCAAGCAAGGCCGCGTAGTGGGCATCCTCACCCAAGGCCAGCTCCAGGACGCACAGCCCGAGCTGGCGAGTCCGCCTCCCGGCGATTCACCTTCCTAGCAAAAGCTGAGCCCCATACGGCAGCTCGGTGAACCGGCGAACAAAAGGCCCCGTCCTATGTGCCCCGGGTGTGCCCCAAGTTATGCGGTGCCCCAAGGCCGCGAGAGTGGGTTGCTGTAAATCTCTGATTCTGAGGGAGTTAATGGAGCCGACGAGCGGACTCGAACCGCTGACCTGCTGATTACGAATCAGCAGTCTTGTGAGAACTGCTCAAAGAGGTCTCTTGGCTATCTAGAGCCTCCTTCAGACGATCTCGTTGTTTGGGGTAGAAAGGGCCCCGAGGGTCACGGCATACGCCTTGCGCGCCATCTACAAGTGCCCTGAAACTCGCCATGCACTCGCGGCAAGAAAGACTATGAATGACTCTGTTTCGCAAGTCTAGCTGTGCACCAATCCGACGAGGAGAATTGGATTCCCCGCGACCCGCATATCATTCAATAGTTACCCGCAGGACTTCTCTACCCTGGCCAATTCTGCCGTAACTCATTGAAATCAAATGGTGTCCCTCAAACAGCCGCTTTCAAACCCCCTCATCGTACAACTGACCGCTTTCGAGTCTCTGAGAACAGCCGTTGGCTGAGTCTCGGAGGCAGCTATATCCCGTCAGAGTCTCGAACATCGGCTCCTCAAAGAGTCACTTCTCATCGAGGCGGAAGAGGCCCGCAAGGCGGGCGCTATGGGCTTTATAGCCCGTTTGCTCGTCCAGACCACCCTGCCCCACAGCCGGCAGCGCTCGAAGACCATTGTGCGCACCAATGGCGCCCTCCAGGTTTCGATCTCGGCTCATCCGCTGCTGGAGCTCCCGTACGGCCGTTACCCGCGACTCCTCATGGCCTGGGTGACGACCGAGGCGGTTCGAACCCGAGAGCCTGTCCTGCAGCTCGGCCCATCGCTTAGCAGCTTCATGGCGCAACTTGGGCTGCTCCCGCGAGGTGGGCGAACGGGTTCGATCGGCCGCCTTCGAGACCAGATGCAGCGGCTTTTCGGAGCCACCATCGCCTTCACCTGGGACAGGAGGGCGGCAGGTGAGTGGCACGACAGAGGCTTTCGGGTTTCTCGCGAAACTCACATGTGGTGGAACCCCTTGCGACCCGAGCAGACAGTCTCCTGGCGCTCCACGGTCTCGCTGAGCCCTGGTTTTTTCGAGGCCGTGTGTGAGCGCCCTGTTCCAATCGATCTTCGCGTCCTCAAGCTGCTCAGAAGCCCGATGGGCATCGATCTGTATTGCTGGCTGACGTATCGAAACAGCTACCTAAGAAGGCCCACTCGCGTACCCTGGGCCGCTCTTGCGGCCCAGCTCGGCGCCGAATACAGCGACCGAAAGAACTTCAAGCGCAAGCTCCTTGGTGCCATGCGCCAGGTCCTCGTCCTCTACCCGGCAGCACGAGTGAGCCAGGTCCGCGGAGGCATCCTGCTGAAGCCCTCTCCCAGCCATGTCCGGAGGCGTCTCGAGTCGTGATCGCGGCCTGTGGGAATGAGAAGTCTTCCACACATAAACGGTACCCAGCCCCACGCATAAACGGTACCCCTTTGTCACGCCTGTCTGCGCATAAACGGTACCCCCATCCCTGTAGTTGTTCCTGTAGGTCTTCTCCTGTAGCAGCTAGGCCAGCTGTGGAAGGTGTGCCTGCACCGACGCAATCCGGTCACTGAATCCAATCGATTCCGGTCAGTGATTCCGAGGGAAACCGATCACCGATTCCGATCGAATCCGGTCACCTTGGCCGTGTCATCGGAATGGGTGACCGGAATGAATCGGAATCGAGTGTGAAAGCGAGTTTGACGCTGCGGTGATCCTCAAAACCGTGTATCTCTGCTCTGGAAAGGAGCCGAGATGCCGAAAGCGAGGACATTAGTGCGCAAGATTCGAGAAGTACTGAGGCTGAGCAAGGTCCTGGGCCTGTCCCAGCGCCAGGTAGCCCGCAGTGTTCGCCTGGGCCAGTCGACGGTGTGGGACCACCTGGTGCGTTTCAGGGTCTCGGGCCTGAGCTGGGAGCAAGTCGAGGCTCTGGACGACGAGGCGCTGGAGCGGCGTCTATTCCCATCGGAGCAGGTGTCGACCGAGCGTAGCCGGTCGGTGCCCGACTGGTCGGAGATTCACCAGGAGCTCAAGCACAAGGGTGTAACGCTGTCGCTGTTGTGGCAGGAGTACCGCGGGGGTCATTCGGACGGCTACGGCTACAGCCGTTTCTGCGACCTGTATCGATCCTGGAAGAAGAGGCTCGACGTGAGCCTGCGTCAGGACTATGTCGGTGGCGAGAAGCTGTTTGTCGACTATGCAGGTGAAACGGTCGAAGTGGTGGACCCGAGGAGCGGCGAGCAGAGATCGGCACAGATCTTTGTTGCGGTGCTCGGTGCCAGCAACTACACCTTTGCCGAAGCGACCTGGAGTCAGGATCTCCGGGACTGGATCTCCTCTCACGTGCGCACCTTCGAGGCGATCGAAGGCGTCGTCGAGATGGTAATCCCCGACAATCTCAAAAGCGGAGTGACGAAGCCAAACTGGTACGAGCCCGACGTCAATCAGACCTACACCGAGATGGCCGAGCACTACGGTGTGGCGGTCCTGCCTACCCGGGTCCGCCGCCCACGCGACAAAGCCAAAGCCGAAAGCGGTGTGCTCCAGGTCGAGCGTTGGATCCTGGCCCGGCTTCGGCACCAGAAGTTTTTCAGTCTGCGGGAGCTGAACGCGTCGATCCGAGCGTTGCTGGTCGAGCTCAATGATCGGCCCCTGAAGGTGCTGGGAGTTTCCCGTCGGGAGCTCTACGAGCGCCTGGATCGTCCGGCACTGCGGCCACTACCCGAGAATCGTTACGAGTTTGGCGAATGGAAGAAGGTGCGAGTCGCTCCCGACTACCACGTCGAGCTTTTCGGTCACTACTACAGCGTGCCCTACCAGCTGGTCCGCGAGCAGCTCGACCTGCGCTTCACCGACAACACCGTCGAGGTCTTGCGCCGAGGCAAGCGAGTAGCGGGTCACCGCAGGAGTCGCCGGCGTGGGAAGCACACGACGCTGCGCGAGCACATGCCCAAAGCCCATCAGGCGTACCTGGATTGGACACCGACCCGGCTGGTGCGATGGGCGCAGAAGAGCGGGCCCTCGACCGCCAAGCTGGTCGAGGAGATCCTGCAGACGAGGCCCCATCCTCAGCAGGGCTTTCGCTCGTGTCTGGGTCTGATGCGCCTGGGCAAGAGCTACGGCTCAGAGCGTCTCGAAGCGGCCTGCCAAAGATCGCTCAAGCTCCAGAGCTACTCGTACCAGAGTGTGAAGTCGATTCTCAAGAACGGCCTCGATCAGCAGCCGTTTCCCGAGAACGACAAGCAAGACGCGGTGATCGAGCACGCCAACGTGCGGGGAGCCGAGTACTATCGTGGCACCGATCCTGAGGAGGTATCGCCATGCTGAAGCACGCGACGCTGGACCAGCTCGCCGAGCTCAAGCTGCACGGCATGGCCAGAGCCTTCGAGGAGCAGCTTCAGATGTCGGAGGTCGAGAGCTTGAGCTTCGAAGAGCGGCTCGGACTCCTGGTCGAGCGTGAGGCGACCGAGCGCGCCAGCCGCCGACTGACCTCTCGCCTGCGCAAGGCCAAGCTCAGAGAGCAGGCCGCGATCGAGGACGTCGACTGGCGAGCCCGTCGAGGCCTGGACAAGCGCCAGATCCTCACCTTGGCCTCCTGCCAGTGGATCGCCGATCACCTCAATGTCCTGATCACCGGCAAGGCCGGCGTCGGCAAGACCTTCCTCGCCTGTGCGCTTGCCCACAAGGCCTGTCGCGAGGGCTACACCGCTTTGTATCTGCGCGTGCCCAGGCTGTTTCGAGATCTCGCCATTGCCCGGGGCGACGGCAGCTACGAGAAACTGCTGAAAAGCTACGCCCGGACCGATGTCCTGGTGCTCGACGACTGGGGACTGGCTCAGATCGGCGCGCAGGAGCGCCGAGACCTGCTCGAGATCCTTGAGGATCGTTACGGCTTGCGCTCGACCGTGGTCACCAGTCAGCTGCCGCTGAAAAGCTGGTACGACTCGATCGGTGACCCGACTCTGGCCGACGGCATCCTCGATCGGCTCGTTCACGGCGCCTATGAGATCTCGATGGAGGGCGAGTCCATGCGTCGAAAGCGGACGAAGAAGGCCGCCGTGGCTGGAGGCCGCCAAAAGTGAGGCGCTCAGAGGCCCCAGGGACGACGATCTCGACCGCCCCGGCCCAGAGGCCACTCCCGGCTACGGAGGGTCATGGAAGCTGCCGCCGTCTGATGGAAATCGCTCCGCGATTCCCACAGCCGACTTGCAAAACGCTCCCCCCGACCACCCACCCGGCGTTTCGCACAGCTCCCACCACCCCGACGACGAGACCATGACGTATAGACTCGACAGCACAAGAAAAGGAGGACTCATCACGAACCCTAACCGGTCACCCTAAACTGAGGACACCGCGGCGTCGCTTCGCTCCGACTACCGACCGGATTCAATCGGAACGACTGACCGCTTTCGTCGGAATAGGCAGAAGGTGTCCTCCCCTGCCCCCAGCCTGGAAATCCGGAAGGGATTTCCACACCTCCCACAGCGTCGACGACTGCGAGACCGATTCAGAATCACGAACCCGAAGCACCTGCGCTTCGTCGGAGCAGGAAGGAATGGCAAGTCATACGCGCCGAGGGCGCTCCTGCCTTGCCCGCCTGCCACTTTCCCGCAGGAAAGTGCAATCTTTCGCGACCCTGGCGGGCGCTCAAGCGGAGAAACACCAACCATGGTTGAGCAGAAGCCGTTCAAGACGGAAGTCATCTCCGTGCGCATGTCGCCAGAGGAACGGCGCGCAGCTGCCGAGCGTGCCGACCTCTGCGGCCAATGCCTCTCCACCTACATGCGAAAGGTCGCTCTTGGCAGCATCCCGCGTGCGCGGCCACGGCGGATCGAACAGAAAGCCGTCTACCAACTCGGCAGAATCGGCAACAACCTCAACCAGCTCACGCGGGTGGCTAACCGGACAGGCCAGGTAGACACCACCCACCGACTTGGACAGGTTCTCGCCGAAATCATCGAGGCCATACGAAAACTCGCCTGAATCGACGGCAGGTACGGTGAGATTGAGATTCAAGAGCCAGGAGACCGGGAGAAGACCGGCGAGGCCAAGTCAGATCGGGTCCCGAGACTATGCACTCATCGGCAGCCAAGCAAGCAAGATAGTGCGAGCGATTGTCAGGAGTTGTGGATCAGAAGTGGCGTCTCTTATCCCGGAAGGTGTCATGTTGTCGTCTTCCTCCCGGTGAAGGAGGCAGTGGGATCAGGATCTTAGGCCGCTCGAGATCTCGGCGTGGCACGTTCTCTGGTGGATTGCGACACGGCGAGTCGAGCTTCTGCGCGGTCAATGCTCCAAACTATGAAACAACGGCCGAAGGCGCGGCCTCCCTGGCGGACTTTGTACCTCTTGGCGAACTCGAGAAGTTCGAGTATCTGTGGACGGCAAACCCTAACACTGCGAAGGACAGTCGGGTTGATGGCGCTGGTGGAGGCCGCGCGTTACTGATAGGGAACCGACAGGTACCGATATCTCTGCTACCAATCGACCTGCTTCCTGGTCTCATACTTGAGTGTCGGCGCCGGATTGTAGGGCCGCTCAGGTTGCCTTTGGTATGCCGTATTCGGGCGATGAGGGAACTTCTTGACCAAAGCCATGTGCTCTTGAACCAAGCGCGTCAGGCCGTAGGAATCGTAGCCACCATAATACAATCCGTCTGGATAGCGTTCCGCCGGGTCGTGCATCAAGTTGTAGTACCAACCATGAAATTCCTCGGGTACGAGACGGAACTTGATCCAATCCTTCCGTACTGCTTTCAACTCATCATTTTTGTACATGAAGACGTAGTCACGTCGTCCCTTGTCCTCACCCATCAACAACAGGGCCGATTGATCAACACCATCGGTCACGACGTCGTCGGGAATCTTGTCGTACACTCCGGCGATGCTGGCGAAGGTGGTGTGCCAATCGGAAACGTGGAAAATGTCCAAGGGTTCCTGCCCCTCTTCGATCATGCCCGGCCACCACGCAATCGCCGGAACGCGAACCCCGCCTTCAAATGTTAGGCCTTTCTCGCCCTTGTCGAACATGGAGTATCCGCCCGCTGGATGAAAGTGGTACATCGGGCCATTGTCCGAGGACCACACCACCAGCGTATTCTCAGCAATGCCGGCGTCCTTGACGGCTTTCAGTAGTCGCCCCAGATTGTAGTCGGTCTCTGTCATCTGTGCGGCCGTATTGGTCTGGGCCGGTGTGTCCATGAAATCGGGGTGCGCACCAAAGAAGTGGTTCGCTTTTCCGCCGACATAGAGGTAGAACGGCTTGTCAGCCTTGGCATTCCGCTCGATGAAGTCAATACTCTGGTCGAAAACTTCTTCTTCATACGTATTGTATTTCTCTAGCGAATACTTGTAGAGAATCTCCGGTTTCTGGCCCTTCTTGGCCTTCAGGACGCCACCGTTATCGTAGTAGCCTCTGAGGTTCGGAGGCCCCGTAACCAGAGCCCGCATGTTGACGTGCCCGACCATCTGTGAACCATCCATGTCCATATCGGCCTGAATCCACGGAGCGGGGTTCCCTTCGCTCCAAACGGCCTCGTCAAATCCATGAGCAGTCGGGGCATACTCGTCTCCAAACCCGACGTGCCACTTGCCAAACATTCCAGTGGAGTATCCGGCTTGGGAAAGCAACTCGGCAGTCGTCACCTCCTCAGCCGGAACTCCTGAGTTGACGGTGCCCGGAAATATCACACCGATCACACCAGTGCGAATCGGATGACGCCCCGTGATCATAGCGATGCGAGAAGGCGTGCAGGCGACTTCTGAGTAGTATTGAAGGAATCGCATTCCCTGCGCAGCCATCTTGTCGAGGTTTGGTGTCGGTGCGCCGCGAAGCTTACCGCCCCCGTAGGATCCCAGTTCGGTGTATCCCACGTCATCCACGAGGATGCTGATAATGTTCGGCTTCTTGCCAAACCGCTTCTGCAATTCAGCAAGTCTTGCCCGCACGACCTTGTCGTCAGCTTCCCACTGTTCGCCGAACCACTTCTCGAGCTCGTAGTACTCGGCATCGTGCTGTTGAGCCATCGCACCACTGGGCCAGACTATTGCCGTCATGAGGAATAGTGCGCCTATGATGGACATCGTCGGATGATTCTCAATATGCATTGAAGTTTCTCCTCTTTGTGATGTACCTGAACCGACATTCGCTCGGCATCTTGTTGTCATCATCGTCTCTCCTCTGTCTGCTTGGTCATCGATCGTCGTGCGCTGCAGTTTCTGTCTCGTTTCAGCACCAAGTACAGCCGTCTGATCTCGGCGGCGAGTTCGGCGCGGATTTCGGTCCATAGCGTCCGATCCTCGGGCCGAGCCCGGCTGTCATTCATCCGCTCGCAGGCTTGCTCATAGTCCTTTAGCGTCTCCATCAATCCAGGATCTGAACCTGCTGCGGCGACAATCTCGTTGGCGAGTTCGGGGAGATCTTGCCTGATTGCCATACTGGTGAGACTATTCACGTGTCGTACCTCTTGCTCACGAGCACAGCACGTACGGCGTACGGAACTCAAGTGAGTCACCGTGAGCTAGGGGTTAGGTGACGTACGGGTTAAGAGGGCCAGATGTGAAATCCGGTAAGAATGTCGGACCGTCTGACGCCGAAGCTCGTGACGCACTTGCTCGGGTGATTGCCAGCGACGCTTTCCACGCTTCGGCCCGCCTGCAACAGTTCCTGTCGTACGTCGTCGAAGAAGCACTCGCGGGTCGGGACAACGCAATCAGTGGCAAGGTGATCGCCATGGAGGTCTACAAGCGCGACCCCCACGATTTCGAAGCCGGGCAAAATCTTGTGCGCGTGGAGGCGCGCCGCCTCCGCCGCCACCTTGCGGAGTACTACGCAGGGCCTGGGAAGACGGATCCGTGGCACATTTGCATCGACCTGGGCGGTTACGCCCCGCGGTTTGAATCCGCAAAATCGGAAGGTCTTTCAGCTCGCGCTTCTTCCTCGCCGACCGCCAGGTTTCCCTACCGCAATCATATTATTCTGGCTGGGAGCGCACTTGTGCTCGCACTTTCGACCATCGTTGTAACCGTCGTTTCGCGCCCTGGCCCAGCTGAGACCAGCGCTTCCGCCGACGGCGCGTCCCGTACCGCACTGCGCATGCGGTCCGTGCCCGCCCTGCAGGCGGTTAATCTTGCCGAACAGGCACGCGGCATGTTTTTTCCTGTGTTTGACACCAGAAGACAGGAACTAGCCTTGGAGATGTTTCAACACTCAATAAAGCTTGATCCAGGACTTCATCATGGATATGCCGGTGCCGCGCAAGTTCTCGCCACTCTCGCACTATTCGCGGCGGACACCGAGGCAGCGACAGCTTTCCAAGATGACGCCAATCGGATGGCCGAGACGGCACTTGAACTCTCTCCGCAAGACGCCTGGGCTCATGGTGCTAACGCCTGGGTATTGGCGGTATACGGTAACCTGGATGAAGCGATGGCAGAGGCACGTCTGGCTGTGGAGCTTGCGCCGCAGGACGGTCACATACTTGACCTGGCAGGCATAACAGCAGTTTTGGCAAACGCCCCGGAATTTGCGGCCGAGACCTCCAGTCCGGTTCGCCCCCGGTCAGGTGTTGGTCGCTTCGGCGCAAACAGTATTTGGGGCGCTTCGCAATATATGTTAGGAAACTACACTGCCACAATTGAGGCGTTCACCGGTGCTCCCGAATCCGGTGCACCTATGAGTGCGGCAGCTCTCGTTTTTCTCGCCGTCGCCTATGATCACACAGGCAAAGTCGAAGAGGCCGAACGGATTGTCGAAGAGTTTAAAGAAACATGGCCCGACTTCCCTACCCATTCAATCCTCAGTCGAGTCTTCCAGAATGGATCCACGTTCGAGCGCGATATCCTTGAGCGCCTTTCTAAGCACGGTTATCAGAAGGACTGACGAACACCGCCCTCCGCTTGCGGGAATGGGCTGGCTCCGTATCGAGGACGGCAAGATCGTCGAGGAATGGACCATTGTCGATAGTTGGGGTAGGCAGAGGCAGATCGGTGCTGCCTTTCCCGATGGGTGGCTCGGCCCCGGATGGGAATGAACTGGACTTGGTAGGCCACGCCTAGCTCGTGAACTACAAACGCCGACGTTGTCTGCCTTGGCTCGCTAGGAAGGGAGCCAACTAGACCTCGGGTGGGGGGTGGGAAACCGGTCTCAGGAAAGAGGGTGCCGGCCCTCAAACAGCCGCTTTCAAACCCCCTCATCGTGCAACTGACCGCTTTCGAGTCTCTGAGAACAGCCGTTGGCTGAGTCTCGGAGGCCGGTATTTCCCGTCAGAGTCTCGAACACCGGCTCCTCCATGAGTCACTCCTCATCGAGGCGGAAGAGGCCCGCAAGGCGGGCGCTATGGGCTTTATGGCCCGATTGCTGGTCCAGACGACACTGCCCCACAGCCGCCGTGACTCGCTCTCCTTCGTTCGCACCAACGGCTCACTTCAGGTCTCGATCTTGGCTCATCCGCTGCTAGGGCTCCCGTACGGCCGCTATCCGAGGCTTCTGATGGCCTGGGTCACAACGGAGGCTGTTCGAACCCGCGAACCGGTCCTGAAGCTCGGCCCCTCGCTCTCCGCTTTCATGGCCGATCTCGGCCTACTCCCGCGCGGTGGCCAGCACGGTCCGATCGGCCGACTGCGCGATCAGATGCAGCGGCTCTTCGCCGCGACGATCGCCTTCACCTGGGACGGGCGAAGCGAGGGCGAGTGGCACGACGCCGGCTTCCGAGTCGCCCGAGAGACCCACCTCTGGTGGAACCCCGACCAGTCTGAGCAAACAGTCTCCTGGCGCTCCGAGGTGCACCTTAGCCCGGGCTTTTTCGAAGCGGTTTGCAAGAAGCCCGTTCCGGTCGATCTCCGCGTCCTCAAGATCCTCAGAAGCCCAATGGCCCTCGACCTCTACTGCTGGCTCACCTACCGCAACAGCTACCTGAGCAAGCCGACCCGAGTGCCGTGGCCGGCCCTTGCCGCTCAGTTCGGGGCCGACTACGGTGACCAGAGAGATTTCAAGCGGAAGTTTCTCCGTGGCCTCCGTCAGGTCCTCATCCTCTACCCGGCTGCACGCGTCGTACAGGTCCACGGTGGCATCCAGCTAACGCCTTCCCCGAGCCATGTCCGGAGGCGCCTCGAGCATTGACGGTGACCTGTGGAAAACGCCGATTCTCCACACATAAACGGTCCCCCTCGGTGCGCATAAACGGTCCCCCTTTGACGGGATCAACCACGCATAAACGGTCCCCCATCCCTGTAGTGATTCCTGTAGATCTTCTCCTGTAGCAGCTCGGCCAGCTGTGGAAGGTGCCCTCCCCTACCCCCAGCTTGGAAATCCC
>Ga0255055_10001732_pt1 | contig 15650 bp, 16 predicted proteins | sample JV7_2_27_MG_FD_188633 | JGI IMG/M metagenome (GOLD analysis project Ga0255055, IMG submission 188633) | Seawater microbial communities from Jervis Inlet, British Columbia, Canada - JV7_2_27 | ecosystem: Environmental > Aquatic > Marine > Inlet | place: Canada: British Columbia | collected... | reverse complement strand
TAAAGTAATTACTTTTTTTAAATTCTACGAAATGCTGAATTACCTTTTTTTTGTTTTTTTAAAACTTACTTTTTTGGTACTCTAAAATGAGAATCTCGTCCAGCGCTGATATATTCCCCGCCAAGCTCACGAGCGATAGATGCTATTTTAGCGAAATAATCAGATCCTAAAAACTGTTTAGGTTTAATAATAATATAATCCGCTTTTTCTTTAAATTCAAGCATTTTTTCCAAATTTTTTGGAAAAATCATTCGCACTTGTTCTACAGAATTAGTGTTCTCTGTGATTTTCGTTTTAGGAACAAGAGGTGAAGACTGAATAGTTTTTGTACCAATAGCTGTTTTAACTGATTTAGATAAATCACTGACATCTTCTGAAATAGTTTGCAGGACAGTGAGAAGCTCATCTAATCTTTTTGTTATTTTTTCTAACTTCTCTTTTTCACCAATCATACTTATTTCCTCAGGTTTTAAAATTAATTAAGGCGCTTATTAATTATTTGCAACTTCTTATGTAAATGTTAATACCTTATTCTTGTTGGAGCATGGTTTATTGTTTGAAATTGATGGCAGCCAAAAAAGTGGAAGTGGAACAATGCTTAGAATATCTATAGCATTATCAGCCATAAATGGTTGTCCACTTCATATATTCAATATCCGACATAACAGACCAAAATCTGGTTTGAAACCTCAACATCTGGAGGCTGTATTAACAGCTGCCAAATTGTGTAACGCTGAATTAAAAGGTGTAAAGTTAAGGTCAAAAGAAATTTGGTTTAAACCTAAAAAAATCAAAGGAGCAAATATTACAGCTGAAATTGGAACAGCTGGAAGTATATCAGCTCTTATTATGACTGTATTACCAATTTGTATATTTGCAAATAATCCTGTAAAAATAAATATTATCAAGGGTGGAACAGATGTTTTATATTCTCCTACAATCAATTTTATGCGTTTTGTACTTTTAGTAACATTAAAAAAAATGGGTGTTCATGCCTCACTACAAGTTAATAGTTATGGATATTATCCAAAAGGAATGGGTAAAGTTACACTCATTGTAACTCCATCCAATTGTCTTGAACCAATTCAACTGGGACAATTTGGTACCATAAAAAGTGTTGAAGGCATTTCAGTTGCTACTTTTTTAAAAACGCGAAAAGTTGCAGAAAGACAAACTAATGCTGCGATTAATTATTTAGCATCCAAAGGATATGGTGCGAATATTAAAACCGTTTATGACCAGTCAAATCCATACCAAAAAGGAAGTTCAATAACTTTGTGGGCAAAGACTAATACTGGAGTGCTAGTTGGAGCTGATGCAATAGGATCATATCAAAAATCTAGTGAAGAAGTTGGTATAGAAGCAGCAAAAAAACTTGTTGTAGAGTTACAATCAAACTCAACGGTAGACGTGAATCTTTCAGATATGTTAATTCCTTTTATGGCCTTAGCTAAAGGCAAATCAACTTTTTTAACAAGGGTTATTTCAGATCATTTAGAGACTAATATTTGGTTAATGAAAACTCTGCTCGAAACAAATTTTAACATAGACAAAATAGGAAATCTATATAGAATAACAAAGAGTGATCGATAAAATGATTGAAGATTCAATTTGTATAGAAGTGAAAAAACAGCAAGGTGAGTCAGCAATCAAATTATTGAAAAAAATTTACTTAATTAATAAGAGCCTGAAGATCCAGAATAAGCAAGAAACTCTTTACATACCTATAATTCATCAACCGGCTGAATCGCAATTAAAAATCTTGAATAAATTTTTGTTCGATTTTAAGCTTTCAAAAACTTCCTTTTCTCAAAAGCAAAACAAAATAAAAAAAATTAATGAGCACTTGGAAGATAAAATACCTGCTCATCTTTTGAAACTTTTACCTCAATCAATGGATATTGTTGGAGATATCGCGATTATAGACATCCCACTTGACCTGAAAAAATATGATACAATTCTGGGTAAAGCTATTTTAGAAATTAATAAAAATGTAAAAACTGTCCTTTCAAAATCAAGTCCAGTTAAAGGTATTTATAGACTCCGTAGTCTAGAATTTATTTCAGGAATAAATCATACTAAAACAATTCACTCTGAATTTGGATGCAAATATCACATTGATGTAGCCAAGGCTTATTTTTCCCCCAGGCTTTCCCAAGAACACAATCGAGTATCTTCACTTGTTATAGGAAAAGAAGTAATTATAGATCTTTTTGCAGGAGTAGGTCCTTTTTCCATTCTTATTGCCAAGAATAATCCTGAGGTACAAATATTTGCTATAGATATTAATCCTGACGCTATTGAATTTCTGGAAAAAAATATTAGATTAAATAGAGTAGATAAAACAATTGTTCCTCTTACTGGAAACGCTAGGAATCTTATTGATAAACAACTTGTAGGTTCTGCAGATCGTGTAATTATGAATTTACCTGAAAACGCAAAAGAATTTATCGATGTTGCTTGTAAAAGCATAAAACCAAACGGTGGTATTATCCATTATTATGAGTTTATTCGCTATCCTGATTCAATAGAAAATGCTCAACTTCGTTTTACTAAGAGAGTAAAAGACGCTGGCAGAACTGTGGATTGTTTTCTTTTTGCTAAAAATATTCGGGAAACTGCTCCATATCAACATCAAGTTGCTTTTGATGTTATCATTCACTAATTGATAATAAGTGTAATTTTAATTTTCTCTTTTGGATTTTTTAATTTATTGACAAGATCCGTTGATAAGTCACAAGCTGCTTTATTGGCTTTAATTGCTAACGTTCGATCGCATATATACCCACTTTTTCTAATCACTATATCATTGGTGTTGGTTAAAGCTAATTCTGGACAACCTTTAGCTATCACTTTATCTGAAAAACCGTTAACTTCTATTATAATAGTTAATTTTGAGTTGTTTTTCTTTAACCTTCTCTTAAACTCTTCACTTAAATCAGTTACAGATTTATCTGCAGCGACAGCTACTATACAATTTCCATTTTTTGTTAAATTCTTATCCTTTGTGAATTCTAGAGTAGTTCTATGTGTCGATAGAATATTATTATGACCAAGTGCAAAAATAACTTCTTGGATATTAGATTTTTTCACTTTTACTCTCTCACATCTATGGAATCTACTTTTCCATCTCCATCTAAATCAAATCCTTGAACTACCATTCCAAAAGTATCTTTAATTGTTAACTTTGGAAAGATTTTATCATGATATTTTGTTAAAGCTAAAACACATGATTTTGTACCAACCGCTTTGTTCCCTGCTAATACTATGATTCTTTTAGTTTCATCCCAAGGATTTACTATTTTTGCTATTAATCCTATGGCATCTGACATGTAAGTGAGCGAAGTTTTTTCTGATCTTAATCCTCCAAACATAAAACCTTCCCTAGAAGATCGCATGTTGAATCTTATTGGTATGTATTTGTTAACTTCTTGAGTTAGTAAGTTTGTTCCTGGACCTCCAACTAGAATCAGGTTATTTTTTTCCTCTTTTTCTGCTTTTACATCCACGTCCAATTTTATTGAAAATTCTTCAGGCATTTTCATGAATTGGCCCATGAAAAGTGTAAGGTGAGCAGCATAATGTCCATCTCTAGCGCTTGTTTTGAATGGACCATGTGGTATCGGGCTGCCTACAATCACCTTTCCATTGAAAACTCCTTGATTATTGATGAATTCTTTGAAAAAAGTTTGGATATTAAAATTCATATTGGAAAAAGAAAGCGATTTAATTAATTCATAATTCTGGGGGAATTCTATCCCAAATGCGGGAGCTACAGTTTTGAAATATTTTGCGGTTCCTCCCTTCTTTTTTTCCTCTTTTTTTACTACAATTGCTTCTGCTTTCACTAATTTTTTTATATGATAGTAGACTAGTTGTTCATGAATTCCTAGTTTTCTAGCAATTTCTAATGGATACTGTTCTTTTTCTGAAAGTGCTGAGAGAATTTTCCAACTTAAATCTCCTAGTATCATTTTTAGTTTTTTTGGATTTTGTATCATTTTAATTTTTTTTACTCTGTATCCTTCTGCATGTTTTTCTAATAATTTTTTATTCATCTTCTCTCGATTATAAATGTCTGTTAACCATTAAAAATTTTATTGTAGTGCTCTTGGTTAGAGTAAAATTTTTGCAGATATTCTGTTATTGTAACCTTTTTTAACTTTAGAAACCCTTAAAAAAAAATTGTTGGAGTTAATGTTTTTCTCTTAATAATCCTTATTAGGTTGTAACACCAATTTAAAGACTTAAATCTTACGATGCAAGAATTGATGATACAATGTGTGGCATATTTGGGTGTATTTTAAAAGAAGGATCTGCTTCACCACTAATTCACGTTTCCCTAAAAAAACTTGAATATCGTGGATACGACTCGGTCGGGATAGCAACGTTGAACAATGGTGAACTTCGACTTAAAAAAGATCAAGGAAAAATAGATGATGTTCATCATCTCCTAAATCTTGATGATCTGGAAGGAAAAATTGGAATAGGTCATACTCGGTGGGCAACACATGGAGCTCCTCTTAAAGTAAATTCGCATCCTCATTTAGATTGTTCAGGTAAAATAGCAGTTGTTCATAATGGAATTATCGAGAACTATGTTGAATTAAAACTTGAACTTGAAAATAATGGTCATACTTTTATTTCAAAAACAGATACTGAAATAATTCCTCATTTAATAGAGGATATTCTTTTAAAAAATCCGCAAAATAATCTGGCTGATGCAGTTCTTGAAGCTGTAAAAAGGCTAGAAGGCTCCTATGCTTTAGCAGTAATTTCAGAATTGGAACCTGACAAAATAATTTGTGCTAGGAATGAAAGTCCACTTGTTTTAGGGATCAATGAAAATGGCTATTACCTAGCATCTGATATTCCTGCGTTTTTGCCAATAACTAATCGTGCAATAATAGTAAATGATGGCGAATTTATTATACTCTCATCTAAAGGATATGAAATAAAGAAGATAGCTGATTCTAGCACAATTAATAGAAGTCCTAAGACAATTGATTGGACACCTGAAATGGCAGTTAAAAAGGGGTATCCCCATTTCATGATAAAAGAAATTATTGAACAACCTTCCACTCTTCGAAGTACTTTAAGAATTCAAGATCACTACTTGGATTTGATATCAACCTTTCTAGATAGAGCAAAAGATGTTTTTTTGGTTGCATGTGGGACGTCCTATCATGCCTGCTTAGCTGCATCTTATATGTTTTCAAAACTTGCCTTTTTACCAACTTATCCTGTGTACGCTTCAGAATTCACTGAACAACACGGCAAATCTGTGAGTATTGATAGTACTATTTTAGCTGTTAGTCAATCAGGTGAAACAGCTGATACCCTCTCTTCAGTAGCATGTGCTAAACAAAGAGCTTCTACAATACTTGGATTAACAAATGTAATAGGATCCACATTGACTAGGGTTTCTAGAGTATATATAGGTCAACAATCTGGTCCCGAAATTGGAGTTGCAGCCACAAAAACGTTTACATCTGAACTTTCTGTTTTAGCTCAATTAGCCTTAAGACTTTCTAAAAAAAGAGGTAAAATTTCTCAAGACGAAATGGATCATCTATCTGAAAAATTAGAGGAAATACCTGAAACTGTTGAGACAATAATCCAAACACAAGCTGAAAAAGTTAAGCAAATAGCTAAAAAATACAATTACGCAAAAACTTTCTTTTTCTTGGGAAGAGGAATCAGTTCTGCTACAGCATATGAAGGCCGCCTAAAACTTATGGAAATAGCATATATTCCTTCAATCGCTTTTCCGGCAGGAGAAAGTAAGCATGGTCCAATAAGTTTGATTGAACCTGGATTTCCAGTAATTTTTATTTGTCCCAAAGATGGATCGCATAAAACTTTAATTAGTAATATTATGGAAATGAAAGCTAGGGGTGCTTCTATAATATCTATTATAGAAGAAGATGACGAAGTAATTAAAAAAATTTCAGATGACTACATTGAAGTACCGAAAGGCATACCTGAAATTCTATCACCAATACCTTTTGTTATCCCTTTACAACTTTTAGCTTATTATATGGCACTCGAAAAAGGACTAAACCCAGATACTCCGCGTAATCTAGCAAAATGTGTTACCGTAAAATAATATGCATTATCCAAAGATTTCCTTTTCACAATATGTTAAAAAGACTGGTTAACATTACTTTTTTTTGGTGTTTGATTGGAAATTAATGAATGGAATAAACTAATCGACAAACTCATAAAACAAGGGGCCCTGCATTCGCAAAAAGTCACCAAAGCAATGCGCAAAATACCTCGCACAAACTTCTTGCCCTCAGATATGAAATCGTATAGTGCTTCGGATACACCTCTTCCAATTGGTTTTGGCCAAACAATTTCTGCGCCACATAGTTACAGTTTACTACTGAACTAGGCGATACATGGTTTCAATAATAAATGAAGCCTTAGAACTAGAAATTGGTCATAAAGTCTTGGAAATTGGGGCCGGATCCGGTTGGCATTCTACAACAATAGCAGAAATAATCGCGCCTTGTTCTACTCCCAGAAGTGAATGGGGTTGTGTTTTCACCTTAGAAATAATTAAAGATCTAGCTGAAAACGCGAGAAAAAATATTCTTAATTCAAGATACGCAGATCGGATAAAAATAATTAATACTGATGGTTCTGAAGGATACATCGACAAAGCTCCTTACGATCGGATATTGGTTAATGCAGCTGCACCTGCTATACCTCCACCACTCTTAGATCAATTAAAAACAGGGGGTATATTGGTTATGCCTATAGGAAATGTTTCTTTATTCCAAAACCTAATAAAAATTTCAAAAGATTTTCATGGAAAAATCAAAAAAGAAAATTTGGGTGGGGTTGCTTTTGTTCCTTTGACTGGGAAATACGGTCAATAAATCCAATGCAATTTAAATGTTTAATGGAATTAAAGAATTTATCCAAACCATTGCTCAAGGGTCGTTTTCTCTTTTATTTCTTTAGAGCCTTCTTGAATTTTTATTAAAGCTTTGCTTACTCTTTCTTCTGAAAAATCTTTTTCTCTGCAAAGAAAATCAATAACACCATTAATGTCAACTTCTTTCCATTTCAAAATATAATTATCAGTTATTTTTGGATTTAAGAAAATCTCTTGGATTTGTTTAGGATCAAATTGAATTTGGTTATTTTTAATATGGGGTAAAACTTTTGCAAAAGTTCCATATTCTTTAATAAGTTTTAAAGCTGTTTTTGGTCCCAACCCTTTTATTCCCATTGGATTGAAATCTGTTCCAATTAAGATACTTAAATCTATTAACTGCTCAAAAGTAATTTTGTATTCCGTGAGAATTTTTTTTAATTCTACTATTTCTGGGCTAATATTTATGTAACTATTTCTTCTAGCAAGTTTTCTTTTCCCTGAAATGGTTACGTTTCTAATGAGTTTAGGAGCTCCAAAAAGTAAGCTATCATAATCCTGACTTGCACAATAATCTGCTTCACCTTTCTTAGTAAGATATGCCGCTTGGGCTTCTCCCTCACTTGGAGCTTGAATCCAAGGAAGTCCCATTAATGATAATAATCTCTTGCTATCTTCTTGCATGTAATCTTTTAAACGAGATGTTGCTTGTGCATACTTTCGTGCTTCTTCGATTTTTCCTTCTTTTATCGCTTTTTTATATTTAATCAACGCTTTTTCTTTTACTTTTGAACGTCTCTTTATTTCTGCAGATTTAAGAACTGGTGGGGCTCCATCAAAAACATAAATGGGTTTTATTCCTAACTCTAAAAGTTTACTTGTTCTATAGAGCAATCCACTCAAATGACTTGTAACTTTTCCCGTATGATCTTTTAACGGTGTGCCATTAGGTTGACGAATAATTGATAAGAACTGGTATATTGCATTATATGCATCTATTGCGATTGTTTTTCCGGTTAAATATTCTAGTTTGATAGCCCTCTTAGGCACAATTTCCCGAAGTTTAACTCCCAAAACAGACCCTGATAGAATATAGGTTTATAACAACAATAATAAACTTACGAAGAAACAAACATAGAAGATATAAGGAAGGTTTACATTAAAAGACCGTCTCGGAGATAAGCTTGATGTCAGAAAAACCAACATTATCTTTAGTAACATGTACAAGTTGCGGAAAACCTATTCAACCTGGAACACAAGCAACAAAATTCTTCTGCCCTGACTGTGGTGAAATTCAGATTAAAAGGTGTGGAAGATGTAGAAAGTTTGGTCGCACATATAGCTGTCCCAAATGTGGATTTTCAGGACCTTAGGTGAAAATTAAAAATGGGTCATGTTCTTGTTACTTATAAGGTCTTTCCAGAAGATGTAGTAGAAAATTTTGATGAATTAAAGAAGAAAATTGAATGTGTTATGCCTACTTCTTCTTCCTTGGAGGGTTATGGTGAAGAACCTATAGCTTTTGGATTAAAAATTCTTTTAGTTCAGGTGAAATTTCCAGAAGATGAAACAGGAATCGTAAATGTTTTTGAAAATCAGCTTGAAAAAGTCCAGGGTGTTAGTCAAGTTCAGACTTTAATGGTCAGAAGAACAAGTCGATAATATTTCGAGAATAGATTTAAAGTTTATATATGAATATCTCTCTGTTTCATCAAGTTATACGTGCGATAGCACGGAGTGTTTTAGATGAGTGAAATTCAATTACGGGTTGGAGATGCAAGACAAAGAGATGTAGGTAGGGGTATTGCTCGCATTGATCAACGAACAATGCAAAAACTAGGTATTAGTGCGGGTGATGTGATAGAACTTGTTAATAAACGAACAACTTCAGCAATAGCTTGGCCTGCTTATAGCGAGGATCAAAATAAAGAAATTATTAGAATTGATGGGTTTACCAGGAAAAATGCTGGGGCAGCAATAAATGAATTTGTTGTAATAAAACCGGCAACGGTCAAACCAGCATTAACTATAACTCTCGGACCTGTTGACATGAGACTTAATGTTGACGATGATTTCACTAATTTTGTTAAAAATCGTCTAATGGAACGTACTCTGGTTGAAGGAGATACTACTCTTGTAATGATGTTAGGTCATGCAATACCATTTACTGTAACCAAAACACGTCCACATGGAATAACTAAAGTAACAACTGAAACAAGACTTGTAATTTTGAATGAACCTGCCCCTGAAACAAAAGGTTTACCGAGAACAACCTACGAAGACATTGGTGGATTGCAAGAAGAAATTCAAAGAGTTAGAGAAATGGTGGAACTACCTTTAAGACATCCAGAACTTTTCCAAAGATTGGGAATAGATCCTCCTAAAGGTGTTTTACTTCATGGTCCTCCAGGGTGCGGCAAAACTTTGCTTGCTAGAGCCGTTGCAAATGAGTCTGAAGCAAATTTTCACTCAATAAATGGTCCAGAAATTATGAGCAAATTTTATGGTGAGTCAGAAGCTAGGTTAAGAGAAATATTTCAGCAAGCTCAGCAAAACTCTCCGAGCATAATTTTTATTGATGAATTAGATGCTATTGCGCCTAAACGTGAAGAGGTAACTGGAGAAGTAGAAAGACGAGTAGTTGCTCAACTGCTTGCTTTGATGGATGGGTTATCTGGAAGAGGGAATGTAATAGTTATTGGTGCAACAAATAGGCCGCAAGCTCTTGATCCTGCGTTGAGGAGACCAGGACGTTTTGATAGAGAAATTGAGATTGGTGTTTCTGATAAAAAGGGAAGACATGAAATTCTCCAAATTCATACTCGGGGTATGCCGTTAGCTAAGGATGTGAATCTTACAAAGCTTTCAGATATGTCGCATGGATATACCGGTGCTGATTTAGCCGCTTTAGGTCGAGAAACAGCTATGAAAGCTCTTCGTAGGTATTTGCCTCAGATAAATCTTGAAGAGGAACGTGTACCTCCTGAAGTATTGGAAAAAATGGATGTTAGAATGGAGGATTTCCTTAATGCATATAAAGAAGTTACTCCAACGGCAATGCGTGAAGTTTACATTGAAGTTTCCAATGTTCATTGGGAGGATTTAGGAGGGTTAGAAGACGTTAAACAGCATCTGAAAGAAGCTGTTGAGTGGCCTCTAAATACGCCTGAACTGTTTTCAAAACTTGGAATAAAACCTCCAAAAGGTATCTTGTTATTTGGTCCACCTGGATGTGGAAAAACTCTACTAGCAAGGGCAGTGGCAACAGAAAGTGAAGCTAATTTTATATCTATAAAGGGTCCAGAAGTGTTCTCCAAATGGGTTGGTGAATCTGAAAAAGCTATTCGAGAAGTATTTAGAAAAGCTCGTATGGCTTCTCCTGCGGTAATATTTCTTGATGAAATGGATTCGCTTGCTCCTAGACGTGGACTTGGGCTATCGGATAGTGGCGTCTCTCAACGAGTTATAAGCCAATTGTTGACTGAAATGGATGGTCTTGTTACTCTTAGTGATATAGTTGTTATTGCCGCTACCAACAGACCTGATATGGTTGACTCAGCAGTGTTGAGACCTGGAAGATTTGATAGAATAATTTATGTGCCTGAACCTGATGAAAAAAGTAGACGTTTAATCTTTGATATTTATACAAAAGACATGCCCTTAGAAAGTGATGTTGACTTGGACTTTTTAACAAGCAAAACGAAGTATTATTCTGGAGCGGATATTGAATCACTCTGCAGAGAAGCCGCAATGCATACATTACGTAGAGATCTATCGGCTACAAAAGTTACCATGAAAGATTTTACAGAGGCATTAAGTGAAATTGGTCCTTCAGTTACTCCGGATATGGAAAAATGGTATAAAGACTTTAGCAAACATTTCAGACAAGTAAAGAAATCTGCAACCCCTATAGCATAAGGAGTGTATGAATATCCCGCTAAAAATTTGGAAAACTCGTCCAGCTTACCTTGCTATCTTAGAACTTTTGGAAAAAAAAGGTGACTTAACAGAAACAGAACTTTTTACTCATTTAAAACGTGAATTTGACGATTTAGGTTATAAGGATTTTAATGAACTCCTCCTTCGATTGGAAGTAGGGAGCAAAATTAATACTGTTTCCATTTCTCGTGGAAAGAGACGTATTGAACTTGTGTAAAACACTTCGAACAGTCATCTAGCGTGTTGCCGATGGCTGATATTCAAGACGTAATAGTAGTGGGTGGAGGTCCTGTAGGCTCTTTTGCGGCTTTAATTTTGTCAAAACTAGGGAAAAAAGTCACTGTTTTTGAAGAACATTCCCAGATTGGAAGTCCAGCTCATTGTGCAGGTCATATAAGTATAAAAAGCCTTAAAACTCTAGGATTATATCCTCTTCCAAAAAATATTATCGAAAACGAGTTTTCTCAAGCCAATTTTTATTCCTATACAGGGTTTTCTTTTCCTGTAGTTTTATCTAAACCAGTAACTTGTACAGTTAATCGTGAATTATTTGATAAACATATATTTCTCAAAGCCAAAGACGCTGGAGCATGTTTTCATCTCAATTCTAGAGTCCAATCTCTACTAATTGAAAACGGGTCTATAAAAGGTGTAAAAGTTAGAAAAAGCGCTGGCTCAGAAGAGCTTTTTAAAGCTAAAATTGTTCTTGATGCTGAAGGCATTTCATCTAGATTACTAAAACAAACAAGTCTGAAACCTTTAGATCCAAAACATCTAGTTTATGCAGTCCAAGCTGAAGTTGAAAATTATAAAAATAATCAATCTGAAGGAGTTCATATTTTTTTTGGAAAATCATATGCGCCTGGGTTTTATGCTTGGATTATTCCAAGACTTGACGGAACTGCTAAAATTGGACTTGCAACTAATACAGGAAATCCAAATAATTTTTTAAATAAATTAATTTTTGATCATCCCAAAGCTTCGCAATATTTAAGACGCACAAAAATCAGAAAAAAAGAATTTCACTCGATAACTCTAGGAGGTTCACTTCCTAAATTATTTCAAAATGGATTTATGGCGATTGGTGATGTAGCTTCTCAAGTTAAACCTACTACTGGTGGAGGAATAATTTTCGGAATAAAAAGCTCAATTATTGCAGCAAAAATTGCTAATATAGCTATAGACAATAATGATGTTTCTGAAAATTTTCTGAAATTTTATCAGAGCCGCTGTGATAAAGCTTTTAACTTTGACATTAACGTGATGCTTAAGTTCCGGAGTTTTCTTAATTCTCTTTCTGATAAAAAACTAGACAAAATCCTAAGATTCTGCAAAAAGATTGGTTTAAATAAAACACTTCAAAACATTGACGAAATTGATTTCCAAGGACGTACTCTCATAAAGACAATAGGTAGACCCGCTGTGTCTATTACGTTGTTTTACTTGTTTATTACCTACCTTACTACAAACACTTTAAATCTTGAATAACAAACTCTAAAGAAATAGTTGGGAACTTGCTATGAGTGACTTTGATTATAAACAAGTGATAATCTTTCGAAAAGATTTGAAACTAAGCAAAGGTAAAATTGCAGCTCAGGCAGGACATGCTGCTGTTTCTGCTGCTATAGAGGCACGAAAATTTCACAAAAGTTGGTTTGATTCATGGTTATTCGAAGGTCAACGCAAGATAGCATTGAAGATTAAAAATGAAAAGGAGCTTTTAAAATTTAAAAAATTTGCAATTGATTTGGGATTACCTACTTCATTGATTATTGATAGAGGACTAACAGAAATCCCAGAAGGCACGATTACCTGTTTAGGAATTGGTCCTGCACCAACAGAAAAAATTGATCGATTAACTAGAGAACTTAAACTACTTTAAACAAAGAGGGATTCAGATTTGCAAGTACCGCGTATTGAGAGTGATCTTGGTATTAGTACCTATGCTTCAAAAACTAAAGGCATAGGGGGCGGAATAAAGCGTTCAATTGATGATTTTATTGTTGAAGAAACTCTCGTTGATGGATCAACTGCCCAAACTGGGAAAAAATCCAGTAATAAAGTATTATCAGCATCCTTAAAAAAACAAAGATATCTTTTGTGCAAATTAATAAAACGCAATTGGGATATGTTTATAGCCATAAAAACAGTTGCAAAAGAATTAGGATTAAATCAAACACACATAAGGTTTGCTGGCATAAAAGATGCTAAAGCTTTAACAGCACAATATATCACAATCGATCAAGGTTCAATAGAAGCCATATTGCCTTTAAGTTTCAAAGATATTAAACTGTACCCGTTGGGTTATATTCGAGAACATCTATCTGCTTATTATTTACTTGGTAACACTTTTACAATTAATATTAACGAAATAGGTGAATCTAAAACAGAAATTAAAAAAAAGGTAAATACAATCGTAGGAGAACTTGAAGAATTAGGTGGAATTCCTAACTACTATGGTCACCAACGTTTTGGAACCAAACGTCCAATTACACATTTAGTAGGAAAAGCAATAATTGAAGGTAAATTTGAAAAAGCAATAATGATGTATTTATCAAAATATAGTGCGAGTGAACATCCCTCTTCAAGACAAGCTAGAAAGGATCTCTATGAGTCCCAAAATTTTGTAAAATCTTTAAAAAATTTTCCTAAACAACTGCGTTTTGAAAGATCAATTCTTAGCCACTTAGTTAAGAAACCAACTGATTTTGTTGGTGCTTTTGAAAGGTTACCTTTTAAACTTCAGGCACTTTTCGTTCAAGCTTATCAATCCTACCTGTTTAATGTATTTCTGAGTGAAAGACTCAATATGGGTTTTTCATTAAATAAAGCAGCCATAGGTGATTATGTCGTAAACGTAGAACGCACAGGATTACCTATGGTACATATGGGCAGACTTGTTAAATCTGAGAAACTAAAAGCAATTAATGATTTAATAAAATTAGGTAAACTGCGTGTCGCATTACCCTTAGTAGGAATTAGACAAAAATTTTCAAGCGGACTTATTGGTGACATGCAAAAAAAGATTTTTGAAAACGAACAAATCAAACCAGAAACTTTTCGTGTCCCAGAAATTACCGAAATTAGTGGAAAAGGAGGTTTAAGAGCAATTGTTACACCTCTTAATGACTATGATCTAACCAGAATCTCTTCCAGTCCAAATAATAGTCGTGAAAATCAATTGAGCCTACATTTTATGCTTTTAAGAGGATCATATGCAACTATATTTCTTAGAGAAATTATTAAGTCAACAGATCCAATAACTGCAGGTTTTTAAATGGAAAAAAAACCTAAATAAATTAATTTATATATGCTAAAAAATGTTAAAGGTGGTAGTCAATTAAAGAATTGCTTGTAATGTAGGTTTTAAGATGGCAATTAATGAGAAAGTGGTTTTATCAGTTCATAAACCTGACCTGAAAGAAAAAATCTTTTTCTTATTGGCTGGATTGCTTGTTAGTGTACCATTTACTATTTTCTTTTCTGATTTTTCAAATTCTCTTTGCGATTTTATGCCAATTTTATTCGCTCAATTATGCTCGGTTGTACTTCTTACTCCTTTTATCGAAGAATTTGCAAAAGTGTTTCCATTACTTTATCGACATGGTGAAAATGAAAGATCCTTGATGACTTTAGGTGTTTTAACGGGTTTAGGTTTTGGGATAACCGAATTTATACTTTACACTTTTGTTCTAGGTGCACCTTTATTTTCCAGACTTCCAGGTCTTATTTTCCATTCTGCTAGCGCTGGAATAACTACTTATGGCATAATTAAAAATCAACCTTTTCGGTTCTATATTTTTTCAGTCACTCTACATTCAATAAATAACATTGTATCTATATTTTCAACTTCACTGCCAATTCTAATTCCAATCGCAATAATCAATTTGGTCTTATCATATTACTCATTTTGGCATTTTTATAACAAGACTTCGGAAAAAATAATCGTTTAGGAAATTAATCTTTATATCCCATTTTCAAGATTTACCTTTTTTTAGGTTAAACATTATCCGTTCTATTTAAGTCTCGTAATCTGTTGATTCCATCAATTTTAGTAATATACTCAACTACGCTTATTGGGACAAGATCTTCCCATCTCTCATTTGTTAACATTTTTTCTCGAATTGATGTTGAGTTATATTGTTTTCTTTCAAAGAACCTGATTTTTTTAACTTTGTACTTATTTTCCATAAAGAGTCTTCGGGTTAATGGTTCATTCGAAAAAACAATATTGAAATGTGGCGTATAACCTTCTAATGCTGAAACCCATAGCATGTGCAGATGAACATCTGGAACAGGAACGATCCAAACTTTTGAATAGTCTACATTTGCTGCTTCTAATGCTTGTCGTACCATAACTATCCTTTCACCCGCTGTAAAAGGATTATGAATATTATGGCTGTATTGAGCGCTACCAATTACAATTACTATTTCTTCAACTTTTTTTAAGACTTCTCTGATAGCTTCAAGATGGCCTTTATGAAATGGTTGAAATCTACCAACATATAATCCACGATTATTCATCTTTTCCACATTGCCTCTGAGGTAGATAGTAGCTTTTATGATTTGCGATTCTACATTCACATAAACCCAGAAACTTTGTTACTTTATTCTCTATGATATAGAATTATCAAAGGATAGGGATTTTATTCCCATATTTCGACCAATAATTCTTGGTTAAATTTTTTTATATGGATAATAATATTTTTAGAAATTCACTTTTGGCAATTCTGAGTTTTTTCATATAATATTCCATATTAGTATTTTTTTTGAATAGTTAATTGTGTTGATAGTAACATTAATAGGGAGTCTTGTGTATACCAAC
>Ga0255055_10001731_pt1 | contig 15653 bp, 12 predicted proteins | sample JV7_2_27_MG_FD_188633 | JGI IMG/M metagenome (GOLD analysis project Ga0255055, IMG submission 188633) | Seawater microbial communities from Jervis Inlet, British Columbia, Canada - JV7_2_27 | ecosystem: Environmental > Aquatic > Marine > Inlet | place: Canada: British Columbia | collected... | reverse complement strand
CGCGAGATCGCCATCCAGCGATCGAAGAGGCGCTTTGCGAAGGGGGTCAGGCGGGTGCGGGTGTAGAGGCCCGCCGCCGCCTTGATGGCCTCGGCCTGGGTCGGGTAGGGATGAATCACCTCGGTGAACGACCCCAGACCCACTCCCTTCACCATCGCCAGCGTGATCTCGCTGATCATCTCGCCGGCGTGGCTCGACACGATCGTCGCGCCCACGATCCGGTCTCCGCCCTTCTTGACGTGGACCTTCACGAAGCCCTCCTCCTCGCCGTCGATGACGGCGCGGTTGGCCTTCGAGATCGGCACCTGAAAGGTGTCGATCTCGATTCCCCGCTCCTCTGCCTCGTGCGGGTAGAGCCCCACGTGGGCGATCTCCGGATCGGTGTAGGTGCACCAGGGCATCACCAGGCTCGAGAGCTTCTTGCGGCCGAGGAAGAGCGCGTTCTGGACCACGATCTTGGCGGCGGCGTCGGCGGCGTGGGTGAACTTCCAGGCCATGCAGACGTCGCCGGCGGCGAAGATGCGCCGGTTCGCAGTGCGCAGATTGTCGTTCACCGTTACTCCGCGGCGCTCGTCGTAGTCCACGCCCGCCTTCTCGAGGCCGAGTCCCTCCACGTTGGGGGCCCGCCCCGCGCCGACCAGGATCTCGTCGAAGACGATCTGCTCTTCGCCGCCGTGGGGAGAGCTCAGGTGAACCACCCTCTCGTCGCCCTTCTTCTCCACCTTGCGAATCCGGCACTCCAGCACCACCCGGATGTCCTCGCGGGCGAAGGCGCTCTCCAGGATCTCGGCGGCGTCCCGGTCCTCGCGTCCGAGGAGCTGTCCCGCCTGCTCGAGGACCACGACCCGGGAGCCGAGTCGCCGGAAGGCCTGCGCCAGCTCGCAGCCGATGGGTCCCGCCCCGATCACGGCGAGCCGGGCGGGTCGCTCGGTCAGCGAGAAGACCGTCTCGTTGTCGAGAGTTCCGCTCTCCGCCAGGCCTTCGATGGGCGGAGCCACCGGCCGTGCGCCGGTGGCGATGACCGCTTTCCTGAAGCGGAGCTCGGTTCCGTCGACGTCGACCGTATCCCTGCCGGTGAAGCGCGCCCGGCCCAGGTAGACGTCGATTCCGAACTCCTGGGTGTAGCGGGCGGCGGAGTCCTCGTGGCTGATTCGCGCGCGGATCTCGCGCAGCCTCTCCATGGCAGCGCCGAAATCCGGAAGCGGGTCCTCGGGCACCTGGATCCCCAGGGCGCGGGCCGCTCCGGCCTCATGGATCCGACGCGCCGCACGGATCAACGCCTTGGAGGGCACGCAACCCACGTTCAGACAGTCGCCGCCCATCAAGTGGCGTTCGATCAGGGCGACCTTGGCACCGAGACTCGACGCGAGAAGCGCACTGATCAGCCCGGCGGTTCCGGCTCCGACCACCACCAGGTTGTAGGGTCCCTCGGGTGTGGGGTTCACCCAGTCGGGCGGATGGACGTTCGAGACCAGCCTCTGGTTGTGCTCGTCGCGGGGCAGGACCTCGACGGACTTCGCCGCCGCCGAGCCATCTCCTGGTGTGACGACGCCATCCACCGGGGCGTTGGATCGGCGGGTCGCGTCCTGGAGCGCGCGGCGGGCGATGCGGGTGACGGCGGCGGTGACGACCACGGTGGCGACGAAGCCCAGGCCGAGCACCGCGTAGTAGCCCGCGCCCCGCTCCACGCCCGCGCCCCCTGCCACGGCAGCGACGTCTCCGGCGACCTTTCCCGAGTACACGTACAGCAGGGTGCCGGGGATCATTCCCAGGGACGCGATCACGTAGTCCGCGAGCCTCACCCGCGTCAGGCCCAGCGCGTAGTTGAGCAGGTTGAAGGGGAAGATCGGCGACAGTCGCAGCAGGAAGACGATCCTTCGCCCCTGGGCGCCGACCGCGCGGTCGATGGCGGCGAAGCGCTCGTCGCCCTCGAGCCTCCGCTCGACCGCTCGCCGCGCCAGGTAGCGCGATACCAGAAAGGCCCCCGTGGAGCCGAGAGTTGCGGCCAGGAACACGTAGAGGGTTCCCTCCAGGACACCGAAGATGGCGCCGGCGGCGAGGGTGAGGATCGATCCCGGAACGAAGCCGACCACGGCGAGGGCATATCCGGCGATGAATGCGACCGGTCCGAGCGCGCCCAGACCGTCCACCCATTCGGCGAACTGGGGGACGTACGCTCCGACCTGGCGGCCCAGGTAGAACAAGCCGCCGAGGGCGACCACGCCGACAGCAACCTTCGCCAGCGGGATCCTGGCGCGACCCGATTCCACCGGTGCCGTCACCGTTTCGACCCGGGTCTCCGACATCGCGCCACCTCCTCCCTTGCCCTTGTTGTCAGCTTTCTACTACGAGTGACCCCGGCCTGTCGTTACCCTTCCGCCGTGGTCGCGAAGCCGGGTCGGGCTCCAGGTCGTTCCCGCGGGGCGCGCTCTTGGATAGAGAAGCCGCATTTTTCGCTATCGTCGGCCCCGCACGCCCCCCAAATCCGGTGTGACGCAGCTCTGGCGACGAATCACAACGGGGGCGCTCGTCTGCGCGCACCGAAAAGGAGAGTCGATTTCAATGTCTGACATTCAGTTCGACGGGAGAGTGGCGATCGTCACCGGCGCCGGCGGGGGTCTGGGCCGGACCTACGCCCTCGATCTCGGGAAGCGCGGCGCTCACGTGGTCGTGAACGACCTCGGTGGAGCCGCGGATGGCACAGGTTCCGGTAGCAGCATGGCGGACGCCGTGGCCAAGGAGATCACCGAAGCCGGCGGGAGCGCCGTGGCCAACTACGACTCGGTATCCACGCCCGAAGGCGGCGAGGCCATCGTCAAGACCGCGCTGGACAGCTTCGGCAAGGTGGACATCGTCATCAACAACGCCGGCATCCTGCGCGACAAGACCTTCGCCAAGCTCTCGCAGGAAGAGCTCGAGATCGTCCTGGACGTTCACCTGAAGGGCGCCTTCTTCGTCTCCCAGCCCGCCTTCAAGGTGATGAAGGAGAACGGCTACGGCCGATTCATCTTCACCGCGTCGGCGGCTGGGATCTTCGGCAACTTCGGGCAGACCAATTACGGGGCCGCGAAGATGGGTCTGGTCGGCCTCTCGAACGTGCTGGCCCAGGAAGGCGCCAAGTACAACATCAAGTCGAACGTGGTCGCACCGATTGCTCTGACCCGTCTGACGGAGCAGCTGCTCGGGGCCGCAGCCAAGGCCCTCGGACCCGATTGCGTGACCCCCATCGTCACCTACCTGTGCTCCGAGGCCTGCGACATCACCCACGAGGTGTACTCGGTGGGCGGCGGGCGCTTTGCGCGGGTCTTCGTCGGTCTCACGCCGGGCTGGACCAAGGGGCCTGCTGCAGTGGCCAGCGCCGAGGAGGTGCGCGATCACATCGAGGAGATCCGCAACCCCGAGGGCTACACGATTCCGGGCGGCATCGCGGACGAGATGAAGGTCATCATGGAAGCCCTCAAGGGCTAGGAGAAGGAACATGCCGATCGATCCCTCCAAGGCGCTGGGGGCCGAGCTACCCGCGGCCGACGGCTCCTGGTCTCAGGATGACGTGATCCTCTACCACCTGGGCGTGGGTGCGGGCATTCCGCCGACCGACGCCGCGGAGCTGGAGTACACCTACGAGAAGAACCTGAAGGTGCTGCCGAGCTTCGGTGTGGTTCCCGTGTTCGGATCCCTGGGCGGCTTGGCGGGCATTCCGGGCCTCGAGTTCAACTTCGCCATGCTTCTCCACGGGGAGCAGGACATCGAGATCCACAGGCCCCTGCCCGTGGCCGCGGAGATCACCAGCAAAGGGAAGCTCGCCGAACTCTACGACAAGGGAAAGGCGGCGTTGGCCATTCTCGAGGTGGCGACCTCCGAGCGGGGCGGCGATCCGCTGTTCACCAACCGGTTCTCGTTGTTCCTGCGCGGCGAGGGCGGCTTCGGCGGTGAGTCCGGTCCCAAGGCCGGCAACCTGCCGCCGGAGCGAAAGCCGGATCACGTCGTCGAGTCGCCGACGCTGCCTCAGCAGGCGCTGCTCTACCGGCTCTGTGGTGACAAGAATCCCCTCCACGCGGATCCCGAGTTCGCGAAGATGGGCGGCTTCGACACGCCCATCCTGCACGGACTCTGCTCCTTCGGGATGGTCTGCAAGGCGGTCGTCGACACGGCTCTGGGCGGAGACACCACCAAGGTGACTCGCTACCAGGCCCGCTTCGCCGGCGTGGTTTTCCCGGGCGAGACGATCGTTACTTCTCTGTGGAGGGAGGGCGACAAGATCCTCGTCAGCGCGAAGAGCAAGGAGCGAGACACGCCGGTCATCACGAACTCCGCCATCACCATCTCGGGCTAGCTAACGTCCCGGTCCGGATCTGCGTCGATCCGGACCGGGACAGTCGCCGTATCTCAGGACTCCCCGAAGCTCGCCGCGAGATCCGGCCAGTCGATGGCGCTCTGGGCGGCAAAAGCTCGAACCAAGAGCTCCCGGTCCTCGCCGTCGTCTCCTTTCAGGAACCCCCGGACGGCTTTCTCGAGCTGCTTCTTCGCGGGTGAAGGGGGATGGTCGTCCTTGAGGATGCCCTCGTCGTGCTCTAGCCCGACCGCATCCAGCCACTCGGTGAGGAGTTCCTTTCGACACTCCAGGAAGTAGGTGGCCAGGACCTCTTCGGCGAGATCGTTGGCGCGCACCCGCGCGAGCGTTCGCCGGACCAGGCTGGCCCGCTTGTCGGCGGGCTGTCGCATCAGGAACTTGGGCCGGAATTTCATGGTGGTGCTGGTGGCGGCGACCGCCTGGGTGTAGATGGCAGGCGATTTCTCCGCCAGCACGGCCATCACCTGGGCCGCGTGCTCCGGCGTCATTCGGGCGAAGACCTGGTGGGAGCGCATGGGTTCTCCTCACTCGGATCCGGAGGTGCTGTTGTAGCACCCCGCGTCCCCGTGGGCCCGGCGAGGGCGCCGGAATGGCGGTCTCTCCCGAGATTCGCGAGGTTCCGAGGACCTTCGCCGCCTCGAGGAGCGGCTCCGGAGGCGCGTTTCGACCGGCGCTTCAGATCTCCCCTGTGCGCGTCGATACGAAGTGCGTATGGCAGCGATGGCCACGACTCACTCCCTTGCCAAGCAAGACCCGCGTCGGCTTCGCGGGATGATGGAGCGCGCCTCGGATCTGGCCCGCGCCCACCAGGTGACCTCTGTCTTCGTGGGGATCGCGGGGTCGGAGGGCGATCTCCTGGCGCCGGAGTTCATCGATTTCGTCGAGAGCGCCCTGCGCATGGAGGACGCCATCTTTCGCTTGATCCGCGAGCGCGCGGTGGTGTTGCTGACCGACGCGGACCGGAGCCGGGCCGAGGAGATCTTCGAGCGGCTGTGCGGTGACTTCACCGCCCGCTTCGGCCCCTCGATGGAGCTCGAGGTAGAGCTGGGGTACTACCAGGTGGACGGTCTCGGCGGGCACGCGACGGCCAAGGTGGTCCTGCCGGCCATCTTCACTGCGGTGGAAGAGTCCGAATCGCCTGACTCACTGCGCTGACGCGAGAATCTCGCGCAGGCGCAGAGCGGCCGGGCCGGGCCTGCCGTCGCCCACCGGCTTGCCGTCGAGTTCGATCACGGGGCGCGAGCCACGCACCGCGTTCACCGCGATCAGCTCCCGGGCCTTCTCGAGAGTCCGCCGGTGCAGCTCCGTTTCCGCGATCTCGGGAAGCCTCTCCAGCAGGATCTCGCGCGCCACGCCCGCGACTCCGCCCCGTTGCAGACTCGGCGTCGCGAGGCTCCCGTCGCTCCGCGCCAGCACGAGATTGCTACGCGCGCCCTCGATCAGAAAGCCCTCGCTGTCGAACAGCACGGCCTCGTCGACGCCGGCGCGCACTGCCCGGTCGCGGGCCATGGCAAAGAGAAGATGGTTGGTGACCTTGGCCCCCGAGTAGGGAGCGGGACCCTCGTGAGGGAAGGGCGGAGAGATCGCCCGCCACCCGGCCGGCTCCGGTCCCAGGGTGCGGGCGACGCCCACCACGTGAAGGGAGCCCGCGCCGTCGCGACTGGCCTGGAGACGCACCACTCCCTCGCCGTCGCCGAAATGTGCCTGCCCCAGCGCCACCATGCCGGCCAGGCAGAGGGCCTCGTCCACCTTCCCGAGGCCGAGGGCGCGCGCATCACGCGCGAGGCGGCGAACCACGCGTTCGCCGAAGCCGACTCTACCGCCCAGGAAGCGCCCCGTCGTATAGCAGCCGCGCCCGGAGCTGAAAGCGCTGTCGTCCGCCCTCACCGCCGCGGTGTCCGCATCGCGGAGCTTCCCGTCGACCCATATCGGACCGGAAGAGGACATCAGCGTTCCTCGATCGGCGGTGCGGCTGGAGGCCCCGCTGCCGGAGGCCCCGGTTTAGGGGTTACGACGAGCATCTCGCGTCTACCGGTGCGGGAGCGCGAGACGACTTCGAAGGGCGTGACCGCCTCCACCAAGTCCACCTTGCGCGTCTGCACCACGATTGCCTTTCCGCCATCGTCGACGAACTGTCGTATATCCTCGGGTGTCTTCAGCGGTGCCACGCGTCGGTTCCCGTAGTAGGCGAGACCGCCGATCATGGCTCGGTCGCCCACCAGACCGATCGGATCACCGGGCTCGGTGATCGACGCGGCGGAGAGCGCGATCGGGCGGGGCGACTTGATCGGCTGCAGCGCCGGATAGAACAGCAGGAAGACCGACAGCTCGACCGCCAGCGCGGCGGCGATCGCCACTCCGGGGAAGAAGATCACGGGGGCTCGATTGCGGGCGAGCGCGATCCACGCGGCGCAGCCGCCGGCCAGCGCTGCGATGACGGCGAGACCGAAGCCGGTGAGCAGGGGTGAGCGGACCACCCCGAGCCAGCGATCTGGAAGCGCGATGGCAAAGCCTCCCAGACCCGCCAGCAGCGCATCCAGGGCGACCGCGGCCAGCAGCAGCGCCATCAGGGCAGCCCCCACGGTGAGCGAGCGGGGAAGCCGCGATCGCCCGGAGAGATATCGCAACAGGGAGTCGGCGCAGACCAGGGCCACGGCCGGGAAGGCGGGCAGCAGGTAGAGGCCCCTCTTTCCGCTGGAGAGCGAGAAGAAGACCAGACTGACCGCCATCCACGACAGAAGAAAGCGCCAGGCGCGCCGGGTCTCCGGGTCTCGGACGCTCTCCGCTTCGGTGAAGACCTGGCGCCGCCCGACGAGGTAGGCGATGGGCCAGAGCAGGGTCCACGGCAGGAAGTCGACGGGAAGCTGATAGAGATAGTAGTAGAAGGGGCGGGCGTGTGAGGTTCCCGCGAAGAAGCGCCCGATGAGGTTGGTTCCGACCGCTTCGCCGGCGAAGCCCGCGGGTGCGAGGGCGAGCGCAGCCGCGATCCAGCCGAGAACCGGTCCGAGGGAGAGGAGCAGCCGCCAGGAGAGAAAGAGGCGGGCGATCTCCCGTTGCCTGCCCTCCCAGGTGAGGTAGGTGAGGATCACGAGGAACGGGACCAGGAAGCCGACGGGTCCCTTGGTGAGCAGCGCCAGGCCCATCGCCCCGTGCATCAGCGTCAGGTATCGGGCGCGACTGCCCAGGCCCCGGTCGAGCCACCAGAACGCGATCAGTGCTCCCATTTCGAACAGGGTGAGGAGCACGTCGAGCTGGATCCGCCGGCCCAGGTGGCCGAACTCGAAGACGCTGAGCAGGAGGGCGGCGCCGAGCACACCGGTAAAGCCCCCCAGGAGTCGGCTGCCCACGAGGACGGTCAACCCAATCACGGCAATCCCGGCGAACGCGGAGGGAAGGCGTGCGGCGAACTCGGTGACCCGCCCGGTCGGGAGGCCGAACAGCGCCGCCAGCCAGTAGTAGAGGGGGGGCTTTTGTGTATAGACCTCGCCGTTCAAGTGAAGGACCACCAGGCCTCCGGCGCCGTGCTCCATGGATCGCAGCTCCTCCGCCACCTGGAGGTAACGGGGCTCGTCCGGAGCCCAGGCATCGAGGATCCCCAGGCCGGAGAGCAGCACGATCGCCGCCGTCGCGATCACCGCAGCCCGGAGGCGCGGACTTGCCTGGGGCTGGTTCACTTTCGCTCCGTCCGCGGGCCTCCGCGGGAGGTGGCTGCGGTTTCGAGGCGAAGAACGGTAACCTCTGCGGAGTGAACGCGCCGCATGATCTGGTCTTCACCCGGTGCGCCCAACCGGAGGCCGATGGTGCCCCCCCAGCAAAACATCCAGCCGCGCATGGTGGCACTGCTGCTCGCCGGCGCGCTCGCCCTGGCGGCCTCGGGTGAGGAGGACTTCTTTCGGGGCTACCTCGAGAGGCATCCGGGGGTCGGCGAGGACGAGCTCCTCGAGGTGGTGGCGGGAGATCCCGCCGACCGTGCGCTGGCGGTGATCCATCATCCGGACCTCGGCATGGATCCGCTCGCCGTGGATCTCTTCCGGATCGACGGGGCAGGGGCGCGCGAAGTCGCCGTGGGCGAGATCCTGGTGGAGCCGGCTTCGGCTGGCGACCTCTTCATCGCGGTGCGACAGCGCTGTCACGCGAGCGGTGCCGGCGAGCCGGCTTTCAGCTCCTGGGCCTACTTCTCGACCGGCCGGCTCAGCGCTTGGAGCCTCCAGCCCTTCGGAGCCGGCTGCAGGCCGGAGGATCCATTGGTGGAGGCGTCGGACCACGCCGTGATGCGGCGGGTGGGCCAGGCGGTGTTCCGGCCCCGCCAGCGGGGCAGCTTTCGCTACGGCCCCCTCGCCTATCAGGAGTGGGACGATGCGTTTGCGGCCCCCACCCCCGTCGCCATGATCTCGCGCTTGAACACCGCGGTGGCGGTGCGGCCCGGCGACGCACGCGCCCACAATCGCCTCGCCGTCGGTCTGTTCGCCATCGGCGAGCGGGACGCGGCCGTGGAGGCCCTTCGCCACGCCGCGGAGCTCGAACCCGGCTGGTCGCTTCCCCACCGGAACCTGGCCGTCGCCCATCTCCACCGCGGGGATCTCGCCGCCGCCGCCCGCGATCGCGAACGGGCCGATGAGATCGATCGGATCGCCGTCGGCGGCGGACCTCCCGGCCTCCGCTAGACTTTTCCGCCGTGGACTCCAGGATCTACCTGTCGGTCGTGGTTCCGGTCTACGACGAGGTCGATAACATCGAGCCCCTGCACCGGGAAATCGACGCCGCGCTGGCGACGTCGGAAGGGGGAGTCGAGTTCATCTACGTGGATGACGGCAGCCGGGACGGAAGCGGTGAGCGCCTGCTGGAGCTGGCGAAGCGCGACCAGCGCGTCCGGGTGATCCGCTTCGACGGGAACCACGGGCAGAGCGCCGCCCTGGACGCCGGCTTCCGGGCCGTGGAGGGCGAGTTCACGGTCACGCTCGATGCGGATCTTCAGAACGATCCCGCGGACATTCCCCGCATGCTCGAGGTCCTCGACCGGGCGGACGTCGTGAATGGTGTGCGGATGGGGCGCCGGGATTCGCTGGTCCGGAAGATCTCCTCCCGGATCGCGAACGGATTCCGCAACTGGATCACGCGGGAGTCGGTGACCGACGTGGGTTGCTCGCTCCGGGTGATGCGCTCGTCCTACCTCCGCAAGGTGAAGCTCTATCGGGGAATGCATCGCTTCCTGCCCACTCTGCTGCGCATGGAGGGCGCGACCGTCATCGAGGTCCCCGTCAGTCACCGGATTCGCCGCCACGGTGTCTCCAAGTACGGCATCTCGAATCGTCTCTTGGTGGGGATCGTCGACGTCTTCGCGGTTTGCTGGATGCAGAGTCGAAGGCTTCGCTACCGGATCGAGGAGTGAGCGGCCGGTCGGGCCGGGGCTATCCTCCGGCCCTCTTGACGGTGTAGCCCCGGTCTTCGAGCTCGGCGATCAGCGCGTCCCGGTGGTCGCCCTGGATCTCGATCACCCCGTCCTTGACCGACCCGCCGGTGCCACAGCGACGTTTGAGCTCGTTGCCCAAGGTCCGGAGGTCGTCGTCGGGGAGGGGAACCCCCTCGATGGTGGTGACGGTCTTGCCGCGCCGTCCCTTCACCTCGCGCCGCACCCGCACGATTCCATCGCCGCGCGGACGCCGAGGCGGCTCTGGATCCTTCTTGGGAGCGATCCGTCCTTCCTTGGACGAGTAGACCAGCCGTGAGTCTTCGCGCCTGCGCTTCACGCGAGCCCTCCTGCGAGAATTCTGCTCCGCTTGCTTGCAGGATACCCGGCCGATACCGTTCGGTGCCATGCGATCGCTTCTCGCGGCCATCGTGCTGCTGCTTCTGAGCGTACCGGCCGGGGCCGAGGGCACCTCGACCATCGTCGACCCCGCGCTCCGAACGCGCACGACGGTGCTCGACAACGGCCTCACCGTCCTCACCCTCGAGGATTCGACCACGCCAGTGGTCTCCTTCCAGGTGTGGGTGCGCGTGGGATCCGGTGACGAATCCCGCTTCACCGGGCTCGCCCACCTCTTCGAGCACATGATGTTCCGGGGCTCGAAGAATCTCCCCCCCGAGGCCCACGGTCGAATCATCGCCGAGCGCGGCGGGCGGGTGAACGCCTACACCTCCCGGGATGTCACGGTCTACTTCGCCGACATGACCGCCGAGCACCTTCCGCTGCTGATCGAGCTCGAGGCCGAACGCCTCCAGAACCTGGACATCAGCGAGCAGAGCCTGGCCAGCGAGCGGGAGGTCGTCCTCGAAGAGCGGCGGATGCGCACGGAGGACAGTCCCCGGGGTCGTGCCTTCGAGGCCCTGCTGGCCCTGACCTTCCAGGCCCACCCCTACCGGGTGCCCACCATCGGCTGGCGCAGCGACGTGGAGCAGGTGGGCGTCGAAGACTGCCTCGACTTCTTCAGGACCTACTATGCACCCGACAACCTCGTCGTCTCCATCGCCGGCGACTTCGAGGCCGACGACGCGATCGCCCTGATCGAACGACACATGGGTTCCCTCGATCCCGCCGAGGAGATCCCGCGCAATCCCACCACAGAGCCCGAGCAGCAGGGCGAACGCCGAGCGACGGTCTACTTCGACGTGCGCGGTCCGCTGCTGGCGATCGCGTGGCACGCCCCACCCAGCGGCCATGCGGATGCCGAAGCCCTCGACGTAGCTGGCGAGATCCTCTCCAGCGGCCGGACGAGCCGTCTCTATCGGCGACTGGTCTACGACGAGGCCAAGGCCCTGTTCGCCTCCGGCGGCTACTGGGAGCTGCACCGGGCCGGAGTCTTCTACGCGATGGCGGGAGTGCGGCCGGGCGAGAGCGTGGAGGAGGTTGAGGAGCTGCTCCTGGAGGAGATCGCCAGGCTTCGGGGGAATCCGGCCGATGCACAGGAACTCGAAAAGGCGAAGCGGAGCCTCGAGGTCGCCCTCATCGACAGCCTCGATACCAGCCACGCGCTGGCCTCCCGCATCGCCCACGATTACACCGTTTTCGGTCGGATCCGCCCTCTCGATGAACGCCTCGGGGCGATTCGGGCCGTCACCGCCGAGGACGTTCAGCGGGTGGCCCGCACCTACCTGGTGCCCGGCAAGCGCAGTGTCGTGCACGTCGTGAGGCGGCCCGCGGCCTCCGATGAGGAGTCGCCGTGAGTCGCCGCGCCGTCGCGCTCCTGCTGCTCGCGACTGTCCTGGGCTGCGCGTCCTCCCGCGATCTGCCCGCCTGGGAGAAGCCGCCTCCTCCCGCCAGGGACGCGCCGGTGGTGGACGCGGTGCGGCTTCACCGGGCGGAGCTATCCAACGGCATGCGCGTCCTGGTGCTCGAAGATTCCCGGCTGCCCCGCGTCCAGCTCGGCGTCGTCGCCCGTCGGGGTGCCGGAATCGTTGCGCCCGAGCGCGCGGGTCTGGCGAAGTTCACGGCGGAGCTGATGGAGCGGGGAGCTGGAGACCAGGGCGCCCTCGAGCTCGCCGCGGTGGTCGACAACCTCGGCGCCTCGTTCGGCGTCTCGGTTGGCTGGGACTCCGTGGCAGCGGGCGTATCGGGGCTCTCCCGCGATTTGGAAACGCTCTTCGCCGTGCTGACCGATGTGGTTCGCAGGCCGCGCTTCGAAGCCGAGGAGGCGGAGCGGGTGCGGGCCGAGCAACTGGCCGGACTCGAGAAGGACAAGGACAGCCCCCATGTCCTCGCGACTCGGAGCTTCCAGGCGACGCTGTACCCCGGCCACCGCTATGGGTTGCCGCTCGCGGGGACTCCCGAGGCGGTGGCGGAGCTCGGCAAGGAGGATGCACGGGAATTTCACGCGGGCGTCTTCAGCGCGAAGAACACGCTCTTCTTCGCGACCGGTGACCTGAAGGTGGCCGATGTCCTGCGCAGGGTCGAAACGGGCTTCGGAGACTGGCCGGCTGGAAGCGTCCCGGAGCCCGGTCCCTCGCCGCCCACTCCCGCACCCGCCGAGCGGCGCATCGTCCTGGTGGATCGCCCCGATCTCGTGCAGGCCCAGATCGTCGTGGGACACGAGGGGATCTCTCGCACCGACTCCGAGCGGCTCGCGGCCTCCCTCATGAACACGGTCCTGGGAAGCGGTGGCTTCTCGTCGCGGCTCATGAACAGGGTGCGCGCCGAGGAGGGACTCACCTACAGCGTGTCTTCCTACTTCGCCATGCGGCGACACCCGGGGCCCTTCGGCGTGAGCACCTTCACCCGCGTACCGGAGGTTCGGCGCGTCGTCGACCTGTTGCTGTCCGAGCTCTCCCGGGTGCGCTCGGATCCGCCCACTCCAGAAGAGGTCGCCAACGCCCAGAGCCAGCAGGCCGGGCAGTTTTCCCTGGGACTCGAGACCTCCTCCGCGGTGGCCAGCTCCCTGGTGGATCTCGACGTATACGGCTTGCCCGAGGACTCGCTCGACACCTTTCGGGGTCGCATCCGCGCTCTCACGGCCGAGGACACGGCCCGGGCGGCTCGCGACCTGGTGCACCCGGCGCGCGCTGCCATCCTGGTGGTGGGACCGCGAGAGGCGATCGTCCCCCAACTCGAGGATCTGGGAGCCGTCGAGGTCGTTCAACCTTAAGAGAAGCCAGCCCATGACGGTGCGGAATCTCGATGCCCTGTTTCGGCCCCAGTCGATTGCGGTGGTGGGGGCCTCGAACCGCAGCGACACCGTGGGCGCGGTGGCCATGCGCAACCTCCTCGCGGGTGGCTTCGACGGCCCCGTCATGCCCGTCAACCCGGAGCACGAAGCCGTCGCGGGTGTGCTGGCCTATCCCGATGTCGCGAGCCTGCCCTCCGCACCCGACCTGGCGGTGGTCTGTACACCCCTCGCGACGGTGCCCCCTCTGCTGGCGGAACTCGGTGAGCTGGGCACCCGCGCCGCAATCGTCCTCACGGCGGGTCCGACTCGTGTCGAAGGCGGAACCGACGAGAAGCTGCAGCAGGAGATGCTGGCGGCCTCGGAGTCTCATTGCCTGCGAATCCTGGGCCCGAACTCCCTGGGCGTCCTGGTGCCGGAGGTCGGCCTGAACGCCAGCTTCGCGCACGTGGAAGCGCTTCCCGGCCGACTCGCCCTGGTATCCCAATCGCGGGCGCTCTGCGCGGCGGTGCTCGACTGGGCGGGTTCGCGCGGAATCGGTTTCTCGCACTTCGTCTCCCTCGGGGCCAGTGCCGACGTCGACGTGGGGGACGTGCTCGATTATCTGAGTGCGGAGATCTCGACCAGCGCGATTCTCCTCTACCTGGAATCTGCGGACGAGCGGCGCAAGTTCATGTCCGCCGGCCGCCACGCTGCGCGCAACAAGCCCGTGATCGTGATCAAATCCGGTCGCCCGAGCGAAGGCGTGCGTGCGGCGGCGTCGCACACTAGCGCGCTCGCCGGGGAGGACGAAGTGTACGACGCGGCCTTCCGCCGCGCGGGAATGCTTCGCGTCTACCAGATCCAGGAACTCTTCGACGCGGCGGAGACGCTGGCGCGATCTCGTCCCGCCGCCGGCGACCGCCTTCTGATCGTGACCAACGGACGCGGCCCGGGTGTCATGGCGGCGGATGCCCAGGTCGCAGGGGGGGGTCGCCTCGCCGAGCTCCCGACCGAGCTCCGGCAGCGGCTCGACAAAATGCTCCCCGCCGCCTGGTCGGGAGCCAACCCGATCGACATCACCTGCGACGCGCCGGGGGACCGCTACGCCGACGCTCTCGGGATCCTGCTCGCGGAGTCGGAGGCCGATGCGATTCTGGTGCTTCACTCACCGACGGCGATCGCGTCGAGCGAAGACGCGGCCCGAGCGGTGGCCGAGACCGTGGCCCGGGTTGCTCCTCACCGCATCGTGCTGACGAGCTGGCTGGGAGGGGAGGGAGCGGAGCCGGCGCGACGCATTCTCCGGGAGGCGGCCGTCGCCACCTACGATGCGCCGGGTGATGCGGTGCGGGCCTTCCTACACATGGTTGCGTATCGCCGCAACCAGCGTCAACTGATGGAGACACCGCCGTCGCTTCCCCGGGAGTTCGATACCCACCCGGCTGCGGCGCGGGCTGTGATCCGCAGGGCGCTCGCAGCGGGCCGCGAGATGCTGAGCGAGCCGGAGTCCAAGGAAGTCCTCTCCGCCTACGGGATCCCGAGTGTGGACACGAGGATCGCGGGCGACCGCGAGGAGGCGGTGGAAATGGCCGGCGACATCGGCCTTCCGGTCGCCCTCAAGATCCTCTCACCCCAGCTCGCCCACAAGACGGATGTCGGCGGCGTGGCCCTGGACCTGGAGACGCCGAACGCCGTGCGCGCGGCAGCCGATGCCCTTCTCAGACGCCTGCGCGTGCTCCGGCCCGACGCCAGCCTGGACGGCTTCGTGGTGCAGCCCATGGCGCGGCGGTCGGGAGCTCCAGAGCTGATCGTGGGAGCCACCACCGACCCGGTCTTCGGACCCGTGTTGCTCTTCGGGCGCGGGGGAACGGCGGTCGAGGTGATCGCCGACCGCGCCATTGGATTTCCACCGCTCAACATGAACCTCGCCCGCGAGCTCGTGAGCCGCACTCGCGTGTCCAAGCTGCTGGAGGGTTACCGGGGCCGGGCCCCGGCGGATCGGGAGGCGATCTGCCTCGCGCTGGTGCAGCTCTCGCAGCTGGTGGTCGATCTGCGCGAGGTGATCGAGGTCGACGTGAATCCGCTGCTCGCCGACGAAAGCGGGGTGCTCGCGCTGGACGCCCGGATTCGGATCGCCCCTGCGGCTCGGAGCGATCGTCTGGCCATCCGGCCGTACCCGAGCGAACTCGAGGAGACGATCGCGCTTCGCGTCGGCAGGTTGGTGGTGATGCGCCCGATCCGCCCCGAGGACGAGCCCGCCCACAGCCGCTTCTTTCAGCACCTCGAACCGGAAGACCTGTACTTCCGCTTCTTCAGCCCGGTCCGAAAAGCGCCGCACTCCCAGCTCGCCCGGTTCACCCAGATCGACTACGACCGCGAGATGGCCTTCATCGCCTATGCTCCAGACGAGGAGGACGAGACTCTCGGCGTAGTGCGAGCGATTGCCGATCCGGACAACAGGCAAGCGGAGTTCGCGATCATCGTGCGCTCCGACGTCAAGGGTCAGGGTCTCGGCCGCGCGCTCGTCGAGAAGATGATCCGCTATTGCCGCAGCCGCGGCACGGGCGAGCTGGTCGGGCAGGTTCTCAGCGAGAACACCCCGATGCTGGCGCTGGTGCGGAAGCTGGGATTCAGGTCGCAGCTCAACCGCGAGGCCGGACTTGTCGAGGTCCGGGTGCAGCTGAACGCGAGCTGAGCCGCTCGCTGCGACCGAGCCGTCAATTCCA
>Ga0255055_10001729_pt1 | contig 15657 bp, 14 predicted proteins | sample JV7_2_27_MG_FD_188633 | JGI IMG/M metagenome (GOLD analysis project Ga0255055, IMG submission 188633) | Seawater microbial communities from Jervis Inlet, British Columbia, Canada - JV7_2_27 | ecosystem: Environmental > Aquatic > Marine > Inlet | place: Canada: British Columbia | collected... | reverse complement strand
AGCGCCCGCAGATCTTTAAATTTAAAATTATCAGCATCCGGCAGGCCGTCATCTAACTCAGCGGCATAGCAGGGCCGGCTGTCCAGGGTGCCGAGATATTGAGAGCGCCCGGGAGAAATATTGCTTTGAGTTAGATCGGATGTAGCGGGGATGGCATAGGTATCGTCGGTAATTTTTGTCAGCAGCTTGCCTTTGTTAAAAATAAACCAGAGGGCAGATGTACGCTCATCGGATAAAGGTTTGAAATCCGGTATAAATTGCATTTGGGAATCCTAATTTTTATTTTCAGCAGACATGATTCTTGCACTGATGTATTTGTGTATTTCGACAAGGTATTCGTTTGCCATATTTTTACGGTTATTTTGAGGCCAGTTTTTCGGCAATAGCGCGAAACCGCCTGGCCTCCCCTTCATTGCCCAGGGCGGTATAGATCCGGCTGACCTTTTGAAAGTAATCGCTTGCGTTGGCCGGAATCTCCTGAGCCAGCGATAGATAAAGCTCCAGGATCTCCGCAGTATACATACCGGAGTCAAAACAAAGATCCGCATATCTTTGTTTTATAAATGGATCCAGGCGAACATGGCAGCTGCTGCACTCGTCCATGATCTGCCGGTATACATTGCGGGCGTTGGCCAGCTCGTTCATGGCCTCATGGGTTTTGGCCAGGGCCCGGGCAACGAGCTCGTTCCAGCCATGACTTTCCAAAAAATTCCGATAAAATTCTTTTGCAGCGCTAAAGTTTCCGGCGTGGAAAAGCGTCTCCCCCTTCAAGATATAAACAGCAATGGACTCTGTCAGCTCCGCGGGAACGGAGGAAAGAAGTGTATCAGCCTGATAGAATTCCTTTCTTTCCCAGAAAATTTCACATAAAAGCTGGTAGGCAGGCAAAGCTTGTGGTTGGTTCTCAAGAAAGGCTTCCAGCAATTGCTGCGCTTCCGCATGTTTTCCTAGATTCAGATATGCGGTGGCAAGCTCCAGTGGGACATAGCTATCGGCCGATGGGTTCTCTTGCATGGCACGGGATAAATAATCGGCTGCTTCGGCAAAATCACCCCGATTCAATGCCAGATAACCGTCTTTAAAATTATTTCCATAGCTTAAATAGTCTTTTTGAACCTCATTCGGCAGGGTGCCGCACAGTGCCCGGAAATATTCGTCCTCCTGTTCCGGGAATTCAGCTTCTTGAGCTTCTTGCGCTTCAACGTCTAAATCCGGCAGATCTTCCGCGACGGTCCTATCCAGCTGGAAATCAAGATCCTTGAGTTTAATTTCCAGGTCCTTTTTTTGTTTCGGATTCCTGGTAAGCTCCTGGGCCAGGATATATAGTTCGCGGGCATCGTCATAAAAGCCGGATTCTATCAGATCATCAGCATTCTGCTCGTGCCCTAGCGCCAGGGCCTCTTTGGTCTGGCGGATTTTTTCCTGAAGCCGGGTTTTTAACGCATCGTTTTGCGGTGATGTTTTTGCCAGCTTGTCCAGGGCCCGCTCGTATTCGATCTTGGCCTTGCCCCACAAATCGAACGAAAATAACTCATCGCCCTTTTTTTCATGCTCCTCAGGCGTCTTGCCTGAAAATAGTTTTAAAATGGACATTGCATTTCTCCCGCGGCTTCTTCAGGGCGCTCAATTTAATGCGAAGCAATCATACTAGCCGAAGGTTTTGGATATACGATTAATTTTGGCATAAGACACTAGAAGCTATCTCAACATTAGCAGTTCATCTTCGAAGACAGAGAAAAAAAGTTTTAAAGGTGCTCTAAAGTTAGAAATGCCTAAAATGTACCATCGGGTGTTAAATGCATTTTTGAGATAGGTTCTAGTAAAATAAACTAGTCCGTAAATATTGCCCTAGAAGTGTAGAAGTTGTCAAAAGAAAAAGGCACCTAGCATGGGGATGCCTTTTTAGCAATCTATTTCTATGGTAAGATACTGAATTTATAAAATAATTGGCTACCTCCCAGGCATGATAATCCGTGAGTCCGGCTTTTCGATTTGGGCTTCTTGTTGTTCCTGATATTTCTTGGCTTCCTCAGCCAATCGTTCCATCGACGCTTGCATGGCTTCCGGAAATTTCTTAATTGCCTGCTGTAATTCTTTGGCCTGAATAACCGCCTGAATCGGTAACGGTCCGTTAGGGGTCATCAGGCTGGTTTGACCCACAAAGACCGATTTTCTGGTTTTGTCCACTGATCCATCGGCCTTAACCGGTGTCATATGCTTGATAATTCCCACTTTAAGATCGGTATATGTTTCTTCCTTAAAGAGATTGCTCTTGTCTACCTTTAATTCTGCCGGCTGGTTTTGTTCATCTGCCATGAAATGTGTCTCCTTAAACGAGGTGTGATTGTCAAAACGAATTCAACCCATAAAGCCAATTAAGTGCCGCAACGTAACAAATAAAAGTGGATAAGGCAACTAAATTGGGTTTTACGAATTTATACAATTTTATTAAGGATTGCCGGAAAAGATTTGAGCACTTAGGTTATGGCAAAATCACCATTGTATGTATTTATACAATTTTAACCATCCTATTCATTAAAAATATGATAATCTCGTTAAACTCATTTAAAATTAAATCCCCAATCCGAAATCGTCTCGATTATCCCTTGCATCATGGTCCTGCATGAATTATTCATACTTTAATTGAGCATTATAAATTTTAAACAGGGATCATTTTGTCATATATTCAAGTATTTTACCAGGGAGGTCAAGTTTTATGTGTGGCAGATTTGTGGGATACCGCAACCTGGATGAACTCAAAGAAATCTTCCCCATTGACAGGTCTGCCTGTGAGGTTACGGCCAATTACAATGTGGCGCCCTCGCAGGAGATTCTGGCGATTTTCAACCTCCAGGGGGAAAACTGGCTGGACAAATTCCACTGGGGGCTGGTGCCTTTTTGGGCCAAAGATACCGCCATTGGAAACCGTTTGATCAATGCCCGCGCCGAAACCGTTGCCGAAAAGCCTTCCTTTAAAAATGCCTTTAAAAAACGCAGATGCCTGATTATTGCCGACGGTTTTTATGAATGGAAAGGACCAAAAGGTCAAAAACAGCCCATGTTCATCAGCTTGCCTGACAAAAAGCCTTTCGCCTTTGCCGGACTATGGGAAACCTGGGGCAAAAAAGATCAGGAAATCCCTTATAAGTCCTGCACTATCATTACGACCGAGGCCTGTGAAGCCGTACGTGACATCCACCACCGCATGCCGGTCATCTTCAAACCCGAAGCCTATGAATCCTGGCTGAATCCGGCTAATCAGGATGTAAATGCATTAAAAAATATTCTGCAACAGGCACTCCTGACAGATCTGGTCAGTTATCCGGTCTCAAAACTCGTCAACTCCACCGGCCACAACGACTCCTCATGTATCGACCCCATCGATTAATACCTGAATCTTGCATGAAAATTAATGAGAAGTAGGGATTCTGTTTAAGGATGAGAATCATTTTATCTCATTACTTTTCACCCTTTGGGCTTCGCTTTCAGCTACGACCCAACAGGGCGGGCGAGCCGGAGGCTTCCATCGGTCCGCCTCCGGCGGATTATTAAGGCCGAGGCATCCGCCTGAGGCGGATAGCCTCAGCCTTAAATGCACCGCTTTGCGGCATGAAGCATCTTGTTTTTTAAGATTAAGGAGCTTCTCCTTTTATATGAAAGCCTCCGACTCGTGCAAAATTCAGGTAACAAAATAGCCCTTCTATTAGAAAAATGGCTTCGGCGAAGTCTTGAAGAAGTCGGAGGCTCGCCAGAGCGAAGACGGGCCTGTCCGGCGAAGTTCGCCAGAACGAAGACGGAGGCTTTACTACGACTTGTCGTTTTCCGGCCTGAATTGCCTGCCGGGGCGTAGCTCGTCAGAGCGAAGACTGGTCCTCCTGGGGCCATGAATTGCTTGCCGTGGCGAAGCTTGACAAAGCGAAGACTGGTCGTTTTCCGGCTTAAGCCGGCAGAGAGTTCTTTTATTCAAATGTCAATATTTCACCAACGTCCCCCTCCTCCTCCGCCACTTGTGAGCTGAAAAAATATCCAAAAGCGGTGGAAATTCTTATAACCTCTATTCCCTAATAGCCGGTACGACAAGTTCGTGACGAAATTTTTCGTCAACATTTTTTTGTGAAAATCCCATTGTCTGCGAAATATCCACCAATGTAGCTGCAATTCGCTCCCAGGAAGATTGTTCTATAAGTTGAACTGTAAGTCTCTGTCGAAGGTTAAAAAGAGTCTGTCTTTGATCGTATGTAAATAAGCGGCTGTTGAAAAAATTGCTTTCCTCTGCGTAATTGTACGGAACATGCGGAATTTGCTTAAAAAGATTATAACCGTATTCAATCGCCTCGCTTGAATTCATCGTATAATGTGACCAGGAGTCCATATATCCGCTGATCTTCCATTTTTTGCGGTAGTCCGGTTTCGCCAGATCGCTTAAGGGGAAGACAGAGAGCGGATACAATTGATAATTTGATGAAGACGCGCCAATTGATAAACTATTTATAAAGTTGGCGGTGTTTTCAATTGTTGCAGCAGTTTCGCCCGGAAAGCCAATCACAAATGTCATCAACACCGTTACTCCGTTGTGGTCTAAAAGTTCTATTCCTTGCCGGGTCTCCTCTAAAGTCTGATTTTTATTCATCCGCTTTAGCTGGTCTGCATCGCCGGATTCAACCCCGACAAGCGAACCAATAAGCCCTGAGCGCTTTATAAGGTTGATGTTTTCCGGATGAATTGTGGATGCGCGCATGAAGCCCATCCAGGAAGCATTCGCCTCAGCAAAGGCTTCACATACTTCTTCTACTCGCTTCTCATTGAAAAAAACGTTGTCGTCCGTAACATGAATTATCTTTGATTTTCCGCCCGGCTGTTTCCGGAGTGTTTGCAATTCAAGCAACAGACTCTCTTTTGAACGCAGGAAGATCTTGGGAAATAATCTGTAAAAATTACAAAATCGACACCGAAAGGGACAGCCAATAGAAGATCTGATCGGTATCCACATTGGCAACTTGTCAACAAGATCCCATCGCGTGAATTCCTTGTTATAATCGATCGCTTCATTCCGGCTTGTCGTAAATGTATAGCCCCCTTTATGATCCGGGATAGCAAGGTTCGGGATGTGTTCAAATTGCGCCTTTCGGCCGCGTTCCAATTCCTTTAAAACCACCAGCAATGTTTGGGTACCATCCGGTGCAACCACAAAAATATCCACATCCATTTCCGAGTCGCCGTTATTAAAAAGCATCCAGGAAGCATTCGTATTTTGCATTTCTTGTAAAGTATAAAAACTTTTATAGGCGAAAACCCCTCCGACAATGATAAAAGCCCCTGGAAGAAACTGTCGTATCTGCCTTACAATTTTTTTTAGATACTCATTATCGACTATCATTGTTGAGGATATGCAGATTGCAAAAGGATCGGCTGAGCTTATCTTGCTTAAAAAATCATTATCACACGTGCTCCCAAGTATTGTATCGTAACCATTCGCACGCAGCAGTCCGGTTAAATAATATCCTGCAGATGGAATTGTTTCAGCGCGCGGATTCTCTTGTTTTGCTGCCAATTCAGGTTGGTATTCATTTTTGGCTAATTCGTAAAGCGCCGTAAGGGTTAATTCACGATTATCCTTCCTGAGTCTCAAATTAAAATCCAGATGGTATTGTTTTTCATCAAACATCGGAGCTATTATTGCGATAGTTCTTGTCATAATATGGGTCTCGTGTACACGTGATTGATATGGATTGGAATTGAAGTGCTGAGAATTTTGGTTTGTTCTATATAGGGTATATTGATATGTGTCAACGTGAACAACCGGGAAATGTCGATGAGGTTGTTGACTATTTGGACTGACTATTCCTTTTAATCGCCCTGCCTCCACCTTTCCGCAGGATTGAGTCCGTCATCTTAATGTTCCTCTATCTTGCCTGCCCGGCAACCTGTCCGGCGAAGCTCACCAGAGCGAAGACGGAGGCTTGATTACGACTTGTCGTTTTCCGGCCTGAATCGTCCTCATGGGGCCTTGAACTGTCGTTTTCCGGCTTAAGCCGGCATAGATTCTTTTATTCAAATGTCAATATTTCACCAACGTCCCCATCTCTTAATCGCCAGTTTTTCTTTGCTTGCGCTTGACGATATTCTTTCAAAAAAGCAGCCAAATTACTGCCGCTTTTACAACAGTACTTCTTATTTATCCAGATGCACCGAAACCGGAGCTGACTTGGTGATCGTATTGAAAACCGGTGAATATTTTTGGCCCATCTTTATCATTTCTTTTTTCTGTTCATCCGAAACATCTGCATCGATTTTGAAATACACCCGGATTTCCTTATAACCCACCGGAACGTCTTCCGATAATCCCAGAAAGCCGCGCAGATCGATGTCACCCTCATACCTGGATTCAACCCCATTTATTATTATGCCTTTGGCAGAGGCATGCGCAACGAGGCTGGTCGTAAGACAGCCGGAGAGGGCCACAAGAAGATACTCGACAGGGTTTCTGCCTTCATTATTTCCCAAAAGAACAGGGGGTTCATCCATATCATAATCCACTGATGGACGCGAATCATCCTCTTTTAAGGCACCGTAGAAATCCTTGATCGTCCCACGGCAATGCGTCCCGTTGATCCATTTGTTGGTTGCTCTAAACTTAAACTTGGCAATATCCGGATTCTCTTTAATGAGATCAATCGTACTAAACAACTGTTCTGTGTTTACCCCGTTCAGTGATTGTGTTTTTTCTTTTGCTGCTTCCATTTTATTTTTCCTCCTTAGGAGATAATTTTTTGAGCTTGTCAAAAGGCAAGAACCTAATTTTCGAAATAGGCTGCCATAACGCACTGTCATAGAATAGTGCTCTGAAGAGTACTGTCAATTAAATCGTGAAAATTCTTTTTCAATTGTCAGCCGGAAGAAAGGTATGATATCACGGGCTATGGTATTTTTTGATTATCTAAATATATTTATAAGGATAGCGCTATGCCGGTGCTTTCGACAGACAGGTGGAAAATAGATTATATAGAGGCGGGTATTGGTCGTCGGGTTATACTTATCCACAGCTCCGTGAGCGGAAACCAGCAATGGCGGTCACTTACGGATGCTTTAAAGGACCGCTACCGAGTTTTGGCTGTCAATCTTTTTGGTTACGGCGACACGACTCCGTGGCCCGGGAATGCGGTTCAAACCCTTGCCGACCATGCTGACCTTGTTTTGGCGCTTTGCAGCAATTCAAGGGATCGTGTGTTTATTGTGGGTCACTCCTTCGGAGGCTCGGTGGCGCTGAAAGCAGCATCACGCCTTGGACACAGGGTCGCGGGTCTCGTGTTGCTTGAGCCAAACCCATTTTATCTCCTGTCTCAGCACAAGAGGCAGGCGGCATATGAGGAGGCTAAAGCTTTACGGGACCATGTAAAACAATACGGCGCAGTCGGCGATTGGCACAAAGTTGCCGAGCGATTTGCGGATTATTGGGTTGGCGAGGGGACCTGGGAGCGCATGTCTGCGAAGCGCCGAAGTGCGTTCCTGGAAGCAATGCCACCTAATTTTCATGAATGGGATGCCGTTATAAACGAAACGACAACAATAGATACATGGGCATCGCTAAAGGCCAAGACATTGGTCGTGCATGCTGCCGAGACCAAACGACCGATTCGGGAAATTGTAAAGTTATTTTTTGATGCTTGTCCGCACTGGTCTTTTAAGGAAGTAGTTGGGGGAGGTCATATGGCGCCTCTGTTTCAGCCGCAATTAGTGAATCCGATAGTTACTGAATTTTTAGATTCAATTGAAGCTTCTTCATGAACGGATAAATGTATTTTTCTTGACATTTATGACTATTTTCAAATATTAGATTTTCAATTGCATGCATCTTGAAGCTCAATTTCAGACCTCAGATTTATTTTTTCTTTCTAAGATTCATATTCGCCTGTTGAGCGACTCCGCAAATTTTAATTAGTCGAGGGGTCGGGGAGTATTTTATTCAAAGCTTGGTTACGCAGACGCAATAAAAAGGGAACTGCTGTGGATCCAACTAACAAAAGGAGGTAATATGAGTGAGCCCGGCCAACTGGACACTACCTTTCAAATCATCATGAAATACATGATGGAAACCGGACAGGCGCCTCACTACACGGAGATTGCTTCTGAATTGAATGTGCCGGTAGAAGAAGGACGCCAGGCATTGCATGCGCTATTTTCACCCGGCTTTCCCGGCTGGTTGTTTCCCAATACCGACAACATCGCCTCGTTTCCGCCGTTCAACAACCTTCCCACCCAATACCGCATCACGATTGACGGCCACCAGAAGTGGTTCGGCCAATGAGGATTCGAATCGCTGGCGGTCAGCTGGCTTTTCCCGGGAAAAACAGTCCGGATTGACGCTCCTTGCCTGGATTGTGGTTCGCCGATCAGAGTGGAAATGAAGGATGGCGTAATCCAGAATGCTGAACCGCAAGGTATAATGGGATATGTATCTGTTCCCTTTCGGGATTGGTTCAACGACCTTCCTTATGCCTGAAGTACCATGAATCTCTTCCGGTCGGAAGAGCATGTTCGCAACTGGAGCGGTTTTAAAGCTGATACTGAGGAAGGAATCAATCAGCTATCTGATGTAGCTGGACTTTTTTCTATCAATTTTTTTACCAGACGGTTAGACCCTGATTACACTTCCCGAATGCAGGAGTATCTGATGGAGTTAATCGGGGCATTAAAAGGGATGGGTTCTTTTTGGCAACCACCTGAGCCGTAAAAAAAGTAGCAGTGGTTGTATGAATTAACTATGAGAAAAGACCCTTGGAAATCGTCGATATCCAGTGTTGAAAAGAGATCATAAACCTTACGACAAGGCAGGGTCAATCATGGCTCTGCCTTTTAATTACACAAATTGTTATGTATCTGCATCCTTAACTATCGTCAGATATAAAGAGATCTCCAAGAAAATAAAGCGCTGCTGTTAGTAAAACATTAATACAATAATCATCATTTTATTTCGGGAGGTCGAAATGGACTCTAAGAATATTGTAAAGATTGACGAAAGCACTTTTTTAATAGACTTCGAGCTGTTCGGCATAAGAAGAGCTGGAGCCGTTTACTTCTTGAAAGCAAACAAGTCATGTCTGATCGATTCCGGTACACGTGCTGAGGCAAAGAAAATTGTTGAAGCGCTTGATTCCATAGGAGCCTTTCCGCCGGACATGCTCATTCTCACTCATTCGCATTTCGATCACTCCCAGGGCACACCCATACTGTGCCGCGAAGCGCAGAAAAGGAATAAAAAAATAAAGGTAATGGCGTCCGAAAAGGCCGTATCTAATTTGAAAGATCAGTCCTGGAACAAGGTTTTAGATGAGAAGCATAAATTCGAAAACATTCCGAACGTGGTGCCGCTCAAGGATGGACAGACAATAGATCTAGAAGGGCTTGAACTAAAGATAATTGATTTTTCAGGGCACTGCGCTGACGATATTGCAATCTACAATGAAAGAGAAAAAACAGCTTTCGTAGGAGATTCGGTCGGGTACAGGGTTGAGAATGTGCTGAATTTTCCGCCTTTCATGCCACCGTTCTGGAATCCTGACGGTTTCAAGTCGGCTGTGAACAAATTAAAGCGCATGGAATGCAAGCGGATCTGCCTGGCACATTTCGGCTGTTTGAAAAACGATGAAGCCCGGAATTTTCCAGACGATACAATTAAAACGTACGAAACCTGGTGGAATGTTTTTGCCGAAGCAGACAAAAGCGGAAAACTCGAGGATGTAAAATACATCAAAGAGACGCTCATCAGAGAGGCTGGACTCGTTATACCTGATTTAGAACTAACCAAAACATCGATGATAATGATGCTGCGTGTTATCAACCTGTTCAAAACGATATTTGGGAAGAGGCCAATCAAGGTTGCCGAGGTCCAATTGGAGACAATCATCGGCTGGCTCACGAAGGGTTACAGGACCTACAACGCAGGTGCTTGATACGAAAGCCGAGATTCTTCGACAAGGATAAAATACGGAAATTACAATTGAATAAGAAACAGTTTATCGAATTTTTGCAGAAAAAGAGAAAATCCGAAAGAACAATCAACAGCTATACGGATTTTGTGCAACAATATGAAGCATATTTGTTTGAGCATAAAAAGGGGAAAAAAATAGAAAAAGCGGGAAAAAAGGATCTGCACGATTTTGAAAAATGGGGGGGGGGAATTAATATCAAAATTAATCGATACTTGTGGGGTATTAAAGAATATTACGACTTTATCTCAAAAGAAGAGCTGAAATTGGAAGCCGATGCCATGATTGGTGCAAGGTATTTATCCCAATTTAGGCTAAAGGATTTTGTCGGAGTTAAACAAAGTTATATAAAAAAGCTTGCAAAAAAAGGGATTACAACCGCTAAAGAAATGCTTTATGCGGGCTTGAATAAACAGAAGAGAAGAGAACTTGCCCGAAACACAGGTATCCCCCTCGAAGATGTTTTAGAACTTGTCAAACTCTCTGATCAGGCCAGGATAGGTGGACATAAAAAGATTCGAGCACGTTTATACCATGAAGCTGGTTTAGACACCATCGATAAAATGGCCGCCTGTGATTCAGAAGAAATGCGAAAAATATTAGCGGATTTTATTCAAAAAACAGGTTTTAAGGGTATACCACCCGCGCCGGGCGAAGCCCAACATACTGTGACCATGGCAAAATATTTAAAGAGATTAGTTCAGTATTAGTGATATAGAGTAATTTTTTCTATATCAATTTCAGGACAAACTTGCCGTTTTAATGAAAGGAGGAAGATTATGAGTAACTACGTATTGGTTCATGGCGCCTGGCATGGCGGCTGGTGCTGGAAAAAGGTTATTCCTCTCATAGAGAAGGAAGGACATAAAGTGGTGGCACCGGATTTACCCGGACATGGTAAAGACAGGACACCCATCTCTGAAATTACTTTGCAGGCTTATACGGATCGCGTATGCCAAATTCTTGATGAGCAGTCTGAACCCGTTATTCTGGTCGGGCATAGTATGGGAGGGGTCGTCATTACACAGACTGCTGAATACCGACCGGAAAAGATTAAAAAATTAGTATATCTGACCGGCTTTTTGTTACAAAACGGTGAATTTTTATTGCAACATGCTGAGCCGGATACCGAGGCATTAGTTCTGCCGAACCTGATTATGGCCGAAGATCAGAGTTATGCCACTGTAAAAGAGGAGGCTCTAAAAGAAGCCTTCTATGCCGATTGCTCTGATGAGGATGTTGAGTTTGCAAGATCTCAACTGGTTCCTCAAGCTGCCGCACCGTTAGCTACCCCTGTAAGTACGACTGAAGAAAATTTTGGGCGAGTCCCCAGAGTTTTTATTTCTTGTTCACGTGATAAAGCGATCAGCCCATCAATACAGGAAAAACTATACACAGCTCTCCCGTGCGAAAAGGTTATTTCTTTAGATACCAGTCACTCGCCATTCTTTTCGGCCCCGGAGGCGCTGGCAAACCATCTTCTGTCAATATAACATTGAGAATTAAAATGTACCCTCTAAGAAAGACAAATCTTGCGGCATTACTTTTAGCTATTTTGCATACATCGGTTATAATATATGGGTGTAAAAATTTATATGCTCAAGAAAAGGAAATTCCCATTGAAGGCGCTGTTTACCATGTTCACCGGCCTGACGGCAGTCATAAAACCTATCTTGACGTTGTTGTCGGTCGCTCCTTTTCAGGTCGGTTGCCGGATGATATCGATTCGATCACTGTCACCGGACCGAATGGTGACCTGTCGATTGGCAAAGATGATTTCGATTACAATCCCCAATGGAGAGTTTTCTTGATCGTTCGGCCCGGATTTCCGGAAATCGGAAAGTATACATTCAAGTTGGTCAGCGGAAATTCTTTTGGTACTGCTACAGACACTCAGTCAATCGTAAAAACAATCCCAATCCCCGATGTATCCAAGTTTAAACCTACTAAGGCTGAAAGCGACTCCTGCCGAACACCTACCTTTTCGTGGTCCTCAATAAACGAACCAAATGCCCTATATTACCAGCTGCAAATCAGGGATGTAAACCGCAAGCATGTATACAGAACAGATTTCGTCAGAGATATGTTTTCCGTTAGGATCCCACCGGAGATTTTAAAGCCCGGGATGACATATCAGATGCGGGTTCGGGCAGCGGATGGTCCTGATTGGGTTACACTTAATAATCGGTCGCAATCGCAGTGGGTGAAATTCTCAAGAAACCAGGTCATAAAGCCATGCAACTATCAATATGATGTTCCCGTAAAAACCGATGACGAATGGGAAATTTCATCTCTTAAAGACGAGGGAATTGATCCGCAAAAAATTGATGAGTTGATGCTTAATATTTTGAATGGAAATATCCAGGACATCCACAGCGTATTAATCGCAAAAAATGGCAAACTGGTTCTGGAAGACTATTTTTACGGTTACGCTCGTAATATAACACATAGCATGATGTCCGTAACAAAAAGTATTACTTCAATTCTGATCGGCATTGGCAAAGATCAAAATAAAATCCCCAACATAGAAAAGAAAATTTATGAATTCTTTCCTGCTTACAAGGATATAAGCTGGGATGATCAAAAAAATGAAATTCGCTTAAAGCATGTACTTACCATGACAGCCGGGCTGGATTGGAATGCGTGGGACTACCCGGACACCGACATACGCGATAGTACCACTGCAATGGCTCGAAGTGATAATTGGATAAAATTTGTTCTTGAGAGAAAAGCGATTGATATCCCGGGAAAAAACTTTATCTACAGCAATGGGTTGACCATGCTTTTAGGTGAGATTCTAAGACACTCTACGGGGTTGTATGCGGATAAATTCGCTGAGGAATATTTATTTGATCCGCTCGGCATTTCAGATTTCAGCTGGCAAAAACTTCCGGACGGCACCATTATTACCGCCTGGGGCCTTAAATTGAAACCCCGTGATATGGCTAAAATCGGTTATATGATGTTAAAAGATGGTAAATGGAAGGGCAAACAGATTGTCTCTTCAACATGGGTCAAGGAATCTACGCAAGCACATGTAAAAGAAGATATATTGCTCGGGTCCGGATACGGATACCAGTGGTGGCGCGGCCGCATCTTTATAAAAAATAAAAATATCGAGACATTTTATGCAGCGGGCAAAGGCGGACAATATATTTTTGTTTGCCCGTCATTAGACCTAGTCACCGTTTTTACAAGCAAATCCGGTAACGACGAAATGGGTGAATTTCGACCTCAAATAATAATGGTAAATTATATTATTCCAGCGATGCTGTCTCCGTCACCTCCACGAAGAACCGTTAAATTAGATTCAGAGATTGTTGAAAAGTATGTGGGGAATTACGAATTTCAAAGATTAAACCTACCGCTGACTATTTTTAGGGAGGGTGACAAACTTTTTTTTCAGAGCCCGGATGGAGAAAAAGGAGCGTTATTTCCCGAAACAGAAACTCAATTTTTCGGTGCTTCAAAAGAGATCGGTGATTTCCAGGTCCATTTTTTCAAAGATGAACAAGGAGAAATAAAGCATTCTAAAGTTCAGGTTGGTTTTGGGATTTGGCAGTTTGATAAGATTAAATAATGACTGACGAAAAATACGAAAAAGCCAAGGAGAGTAAAGCAGTTAAAAAAATCTCTCTTCATGAACTGGATTTGGTCCTGATGCATCACCGCCAATTGGCTGACTTTAGCAAGGCAAGGCTGCGAGAGTCCGATTTTCACAACGCACAAATCTTCAACACCAATTTCACCAATGCTCACCTCAGCGCTGTTGTCCTTAATGGCGCTAAACTTAAAAATGTGAATTTTCAAGGTGCCCATCTCGGCCCTGAATGTTACCAGGATATGATGGTGCTTCTCGATTAGCCGAGGTTATTCTGAGTGGCATAAGTTGCTTTCCAAGCAAACGATACTTTCTGAACTGTATTTCAGAGGCACTTCGAACACCGAAGGAGGCTAGCACATGGATTTTCAATTAAACGGGAAAAGGGCTATCGTAACTGGTGGCACTAGAGGTATTGGCCGTGCCATCGCCGAAACACTGGCTGACGAAGGTTGCAATGTTGCCATTTGCGCACGCGGCAGCAACCAGATATCCGAAGCTGTTAATGCCTTGAAAGCAAAAGGTGTTTCAGCTTTTGGCGGAACTGTGGATATTACGCACGGTGATGCGCTGAGAGAGTGGATTGAAAAAGCTGGAAATGAGTTAGGCGGTCTGGACGTCCTGATTTCAAGTGCGGGGGCGATGGCTATAGGCGCAGATACCAGTTCCTGGGAAAAGAATCTCAATCTGGACATATTTGGTGCGGTCAATTCAATAGAGGCGGCATTACCGATGCTTGAGGCATCAGCCAGGGAAAATGGTGATGCCGCTATCGTGGCCATTGGCTCCGCTGCCGCCGTAAGCGCCCCCCAACCCTCATCCTACGGTGCAATTAAAGGCGCCTTGGTACATTACATCAAGGGAGTGTCCAAACAGAATGCGTCCAAACACGTACGCGCCAATGTAGTGTCCCCCGGCATGGTTTATTTTGAAGGTGGTGTCTGGAACACGATTGAACAGGAGACGCCCCAGTTCTTCAAAGATTCTTTAGCGCGTAACCCAATGGGCCGCATGGCAACTCCATGGGAAATCGCCAAAGCCGTGGTGTTCTTGGCCAGTCCATGTTCTTCCTTCACCACCGGCATTAATATGCTCGTAGACGGCGCAATTACGGACAGGGTGAATTTCTAGCTTTGGATTATCCCGATCAGGTGATGACCTTGAGCGCTAAGGACAGGCATATGAAATATGTCAAAGGAAGCGTGGATTATCATAACTGTTCAGCGCCTGCTAGTTTTTCCGGATATTCAATATACTGTAAAAGTCTTGTGATATTCATTTCATATCTGTAAAATTGCCAAAATGCATGTATTCTCAATATATCAGTATTTCACCGCTTGCCAAATAGATTAGAATTTTAGCAATATTTTCTTCCAAGAGGTAGACAAGTGGCTTGGTACGAAGATTTAGAAAATTGTGATTATTTTGGTGATTATTTAGGTCCAGAGGCAGCCAATAGTTTGTTGGCGGTTGGATGGCTCGAGAGAGGTCATCATTTCACAAGTGGAAATATTGACAAAGAAATATATGATCGTCTCTGTGAATTACTTCAAGACCCCTTTCAACCGGGTATCTTTATGGGGATACATGAATGTGAGTTGTGCCAATGGCAATTCTCAGTGAAATTTGCGGGATCATCTAACCTCTTTGTTCCCAATGGCGAGACAATATTCGTATGCCCTGAGTTAATTCTCCATTACATTGATGCCCACTGGTATAAACCGCCTGCAATTTTTTGTGAAGCAGTAATGGCCTGTCCGCCAATTCGATCAATGGAATACAAAAAGATCCTCTTAAAGAGCGGTGGAAGAGTATTGTTGAATAAATAAAAAGCTAACAAGCGTGTCTACGTGACCAATGAACACTTGTGATATCCATTTTTGCCCTGGCATTGCGCTGGGGTTTTTTATTGCTAAATTAGCATATCTGCAATATTGGTGATGTTGTGATATTCTCAGAGACTGTCGAAAAAGGTTTAATTGAACAGTATTTTTAAAAAAAGCACTGCGATTATTTTCTTTTCTCTTTAAGTTTATAAAACCTTCACGATTTGCTATCAAAGTACTTCTA